>ERZ779669.1101-NODE-1101-length-13385-cov-1.976519_pt1 | contig 13385 bp, 10 predicted proteins | sample MGYA00511372_ERZ779669 | MGnify/ENA primary metagenome ERZ779669 (study PRJEB29588, sample SAMEA1967891) | human gut metagenome | biome: human gut; feature: human-associated habitat; material: faeces | place: Denmark | collected 2008/2010 ... | reverse complement strand
CCCGCGGCGATGAGCCAGCTCACACAGGAGGGGAATAATGACACATTTACAGGAAGAATTGTTTAAGCTGCAGGACACAGAGTACAGGGATTTTAACAGCAGTCTGATTCCGGGAATTGAGAAAGAGACAGTTATAGGAGTAAGGACTCCGGTTTTAAGAAAATTTGCAAAGGAATATGCAAAGAGCGGAGAAACTGAGCAGTTTATGCGTGAGCTGCCACATAAGTATTATGAGGAGAATAATCTTCACATGATGTTAATTGGGCAGATTAAGGATTATGCTGAGTGCATAAGTGAGCTTGAAAAGTTCCTTCCATATATTGATAACTGGGCAACCTGTGATTCACCGCTTCCAAAATGTTTTGATAAGAATAAAGAAGATATTCTTGAAAGGGCGAAGAAGTGGATTGCAGCAGATACCACATATGTTAAAAGATACGGAATGGGCGTTATGATGCGCCTGTTCCTTGACGAGGATTTTAAGGAAGAATATATACAGCTTGTTGCAGGTGTTAAGTCAGAGGAGTACTATGTAAATATGATGATTGCATGGTATATGGCTACAGCACTTGCTAAACAGTGGGATGGCGATTCCTTATATACAGGAACACAGGCTTTCTGAATGGGTACACAGAAAGTCAATACAGAAGGCTGTAGAGAGTTACCGCATTACACCAGAGCAGAAGGATTATTTAAAGGGTTTAAGATAAGGTTATGAAATCAAATGAAATAGATATGACGACAGGTTCCCTGCCAAAGAAAATATTAATGTATTCAGTGCCGCTTATGTTGTCAAATGTACTGCAGGTTATGTTCAACCTGTGTGATGTGGCGGTAGTTGGTAAATTTGTAGGACCACTGGCACTTGGTGCGGTAGGTTCAACGAGTATAATTATTACATTGACAACCGGCATCCTGCTAGGACTAGCAGGTGGTGTCAACGCTGTAGTCGCGCTGTTTGTGGGGGCTAAGAATAGTGCAAATGTAAAGAAAGCAGTCCACACTTCAATTGTAATATGCATGATTGCGGGACTGCTGCTGCTTTTGTCTGGACTGTTCCTTTCAAGACCGGTGCTGAATCTTATAGGAACTAAGAAAGAACTGATAGATGGTGCAGTTATATATCTTACAATATATCTTCTTGGTTCACCGGCACTTGCCATGTATAACTATGGTAACGCAGTGTTAAGTGCAGTTGGAGATACCAAAAGGCCACTTATGTATCTTATTACAGCGGGGATAATTAATGTGGTACTTAATCTGTTCTTTGTAATAGTATGCAGGCTTGGAGTTGTCGGTGTTGCACTGGCAAGTATAATATCACAGTATATATCAGCATTTCTGATACTTAAATTCCTGTTTGGCTGTGGCAAGGATTACGGGCTTTATATAAGAAATATAGGAATGGATTCGCATATAGCAGCGAGAGTGTTAAAGATTGGATTGCCTGCAGCAGTACAGTATTCACTTTTTGCAGTTGCCAATCTGTACATACAGACGGCAGTTAATTCATTTGACCATGTAGTTGTTGAGGGCAATTCGGCTGCGGCTAATGCTGATAACATTGTGTATGATATGATGGCGGCATTCTATACTGCATGTACAAGCTTTATAGCGCAGAATCTAGGAGCAAGAAAGCGTGACAGGATTAGGAAAGCATATCTTGTTACACAGATGTATTCATTTATTATAGGAGCAGTGCTTGGTGCATTGCTTGTAGTTTTCAGGACACAGTTTCTTAGTCTGTTTACAAGTGATCCGGATGTGCTGCATTACGGCTCAATAAGACTGGGAATAATGGGATGCTCTTATTTTGTATCCGCATTTATGGATAATGCGGCAGCGGGAGCAAGAGGACTTGGCAGAAGCGTTATACCTACAATAATAGTTATAATGGGTTCTGTTGTATTTAGAATCATATGGGTGTGTACAATATTTGCAAGTATACATACACTGATGTCACTCTATCTTGTGTATGCGAGTGCGTGGGCATTTACATCTATTATAGGAACGGTGTATTTTATAATAATATTCAGAAAGACTTTGAGATAAAAGGGCTGTGTCTTAACACATATAATCGTTAAGGCACAGCCTGTTTAATATTAGTTATTATTAGCGATAGCAGCTTCTGCTCTTTCTAAATCTTCTTTGGTATATTTAGTTAATATCTGTTCTTTAGTTATTCCGAATTCTAGCATGGAAATTATTGAATTGACTTTTTCAGTGTCTATGCCAAGTTCAATACCCTCATTTCTGCCTTTGCTTTCACATTCAGCCTGAAATCGTTTCATTGCTTCACACATATTAACAGTCCCTCCTTGTTCATTATCTATACATAAGTCCATAAGCTTTGGAACTGAGGTTATGCTACATATCAGTTCCATTACATCAATATCTACATTGCGGGATTCATATTCACGATATATTGAATCGAAATCATCGTTATATATGTTCCTTATAATATTAAACACATTTCTTACATCTTCATTATAAAATGTATACTTATCAGAATCAAGTATCTGAACCAGATTTAACTTATAGTCGGAGAAGTAAGCCTTGATATTATCAGGCATGGAAATCATCATGTCAGACAGGCAGGTAGGACCATCCCATAACGACTCACCATAGTAAAGAACGAGCGTTATTATAGGGTGGAAACGGTCAGACTTGTTAATTCCAGAAAGAAATTCTTCATGAGAACTGAAAGAATCTTTATTCAGCTTATGATGTTTTTTGATATCATTATATTCTTTTATGTAGCCGAGTGCATCATAAGTCATAGTTCTTAGAGGCATGGCATAATGGGTCTTGTCTTGAATCTCAAGACCAAGAATATTGAACTCAACGCCATCAGACATCTTCTTTACTACATCTCTGTTTCTGGTAATAGATTCATTGTAACTTTTGGAATGAATTGTAGCAGAGACATCAGTGTCCATTTCTGTAAGTTTGTCAGGTTTAAGCACCTGTTTACCATTAAAGACAGTAGCATTGAAAAGGTCTGCAAAATGTTCATTATCGCGCCAGAAAGTCTTAAGAGAGACATCTTTCTGGTGAGTAGTACGGTTGTTATTATTCATATGTCGCCTTTCTTAAATGTTTCATATGTGAGATATAGTTAAAATATAAAATGATGCACCAATGTGTAATATATAATAACAATACAGAGAGAATATGTCAATATAATCTATAAAATATATTTAAAGAATAATATTGACGGATATATAAGAAGTTAATATAATAAAATTAATTTCTACTTTTAGGTAGATTAAAGTGATTTGTTAAAAGGTAACGCATAGGAAGCGTTATTTTTTTAAATATAATCGAGTATATATTACATCACTTTATAAAAATTGAACATAGTAAAGGAGGATATTTATATGAACGGAAATCGCAGCATAGTTTACAGAGAGTTTGTGGGGGTTACACCAGTAGCAAAGACATTAAGGAATGAATTAAGACCTGTTGGGCATACACAGGAGCATATAATACAGAATGGACTTATCCAGGAAGATGAGTTAAGACAAGAGAAAAGCACAGAGTTAAAAAATATAATGGATGATTATTATAGAGAATATATAGATAAATCATTATCAGGTTTAACTGATCTAGATTTTACTCTGCTTTTTGAATTAATGAATTCGGTTCAGTCAAGTCTATCAAAAGACAATAAGAAAGCATTAGAAAAAGAGCATAACAAAATGAGGGAACAGATATGCACACATCTGCAATCAGATTCTGATTATAAAAATATGTTTAATGCAAAGCTTTTTAAAGAGATACTGCCAGATTTTATTAAAAATTATAATCAATATGATGTTAAAGACAAAGCTGGCAAACTGGAAACATTAGCATTGTTTAATGGTTTTAGCACATATTTTACGGATTTTTTTGAAAAGAGAAAAAATGTATTTACTAAAGAGGCTGTTTCTACATCTATAGCTTATAGAATTGTGCATGAAAATTCTTTGATTTTTCTTGCTAATATGACATCATATAAGAAAATCTCAGAAAAGGCATTGGATGAAATAGAAGTAATTGAAAAAAATAATCAGGATAAAATGGGTGATTGGGAATTGAATCAGATATTTAATCCGGATTTTTATAACATGGTATTAATTCAGTCAGGAATAGACTTTTACAATGAAATATGTGGTGTGGTTAATGCACATATGAATCTTTATTGCCAGCAGACAAAGAATAATTATAATTTATTCAAAATGCGTAAGCTGCATAAGCAAATCCTTGCGTATACATCAACTTCATTTGAAGTACCTAAAATGTTTGAAGATGATATGAGCGTATATAATGCTGTTAATGCGTTTATTGATGAAACAGAAAAAGGCAATATAATTGGAAAACTGAAAGATATCGTTAATAAATATGATGAATTAGATGAGAAAAGAATATATATATCAAAAGATTTTTATGAGACATTATCATGTTTTATAAGTGGTAACTGGAATTTAATTACAGGCTGCGTTGAAAATTTTTATAATGAAAATATACATGCAAAAGGTAAGTCTAAAGAAGGAAAAGTTAAAAAAGCTGTAAAAGAAGATAAATATAAGAGTATTAATGATGTTAATGATTTAGTTGAGAAATATATAGATGAAAAAGAACGAAATGAATTTAAAAATTCTAATGCTAAGCAATATATAAGGGAAATTAGTAATATAATAACTGATACAGAAACAGCACATTTGGAATACGATGAGCATATAAGTCTGATTGAGAGCGAAGAAAAAGCTGATGAAATGAAGAAAAGGCTTGATATGTATATGAACATGTATCATTGGGCAAAGGCATTTATTGTTGATGAAGTACTGGATAGAGATGAAATGTTTTATTCAGATATAGACGATATCTATAATATATTAGAAAATATAGTGCCATTATATAACAGGGTGAGAAATTACGTTACACAGAAACCATACAATTCTAAGAAAATAAAACTTAATTTTCAAAGTCCTACACTTGCTAATGGTTGGTCGCAGAGTAAAGAGTTTGATAATAATGCAATAATTTTAATAAGAGATAATAAGTATTATCTGGCAATTTTTAATGCTAAAAATAAACCCGATAAAAAGATTATACAGGGAAATTCTGATAAAAAGAACGATAATGATTATAAGAAGATGGTATATAATCTGTTGCCGGGGGCGAATAAAATGCTTCCTAAAGTGTTCTTATCAAAGAAAGGAATAGAAACATTTAAGCCATCTGATTATATAATTTCCGGTTATAATGCACACAAACATATTAAGACAAGTGAGAATTTTGATATCAGTTTTTGTAGGGATTTAATTGATTATTTTAAGAACAGCATAGAGAAACATGCGGAATGGAGAAAATATGAATTTAAATTCTCTGCAACTGATAGTTATAACGATATAAGTGAATTCTACCGTGAAGTTGAAATGCAGGGGTATAGAATTGACTGGACTTATATAAGTGAAGCTGATATTAATAAGCTTGATGAGGAAGGCAAGATATATTTATTTCAGATTTATAATAAGGACTTCGCAGAGAACAGTACAGGAAAAGAAAATCTTCACACTATGTATTTCAAGAACATTTTTAGTGAAGAAAATCTTAAGGATATCATTATTAAATTAAATGGACAGGCTGAATTGTTTTATAGAAGGGCAAGCGTAAAAAATCCAGTTAAGCATAAAAAAGATTCTGTATTAGTTAATAAGACATATAAAAATCAGCTTGATAATGGTGATGTTGTAAGAATACCGATTCCAGATGATATATATAATGAAATTTATAAAATGTATAATGGATATATTAAAGAAAGTGACTTGTCAGAAGCTGCAAAGGAATATCTTGATAAAGTAGAGGTCAGGACTGCCCAAAAGGATATTGTTAAAGATTACAGATATACAGTTGACAAATATTTTATACATACGCCAATTACTATTAACTATAAAGTGACAGCACGAAATAATGTAAATGATATGGCTGTAAAATATATAGCACAAAATGATGATATACATGTTATTGGAATTGACAGGGGTGAGCGTAATCTTATATATATTTCTGTTATAGATTCTCATGGAAATATCGTTAAACAGAAAAGTTATAATATATTGAATAATTATGATTATAAGAAGAAGCTGGTTGAGAAGGAAAAAACCAGAGAATATGCGAGAAAGAACTGGAAATCTATAGGAAATATTAAAGAGTTGAAAGAAGGATATATTTCAGGGGTAGTTCATGAGATAGCAATGCTTATGGTTGAGTATAATGCAATAATTGCTATGGAAGATTTGAATTATGGATTTAAGCGAGGTCGTTTTAAAGTTGAACGACAGGTATACCAGAAGTTCGAGAGTATGCTTATTAATAAACTGAATTATTTTGCTTCTAAAGGAAAATCTGTAGATGAACCAGGGGGACTGTTAAGAGGATATCAATTGACATATGTACCAGATAATATAAAAAATCTTGGGAAACAATGTGGTGTAATATTTTATGTACCTGCTGCATTTACATCAAAAATAGATCCGTCAACCGGATTTATCAGTGCATTTAATTTTAAGAGCATTTCAACAAATGCTTCGAGAAAACAGTTCTTTATGCAATTTGATGAAATAAGATATTGTGCCGAAAAAGACATGTTCAGTTTTGGATTTGATTATAATAATTTTGATACCTACAACATTACCATGGGTAAGACACAATGGACAGTATATACCAATGGTGAGAGACTGCAGAGTGAATTCAACAATGCAAGGAGAACAGGCAAAACAAAATCAATAAATCTTACAGAAACAATAAAATTATTATTAAAAGATAATAAAATTAATTATGCTGATGGACATGATGTAAGGATAGATATGGAGAAGATGGATGAAGATAAAAATTCTGAATTCTTTGCACAACTGTTATCTTTATATAAACTTACAGTTCAGATGAGAAATAGTTATACTGAAGCTGAGGAACAGGAGAAGGGAATAAGTTACGATAAAATAATATCACCTGTAATCAATGATGAAGGAGAATTTTTTGACTCAGATAATTATAAAGAATCAGATGATAAAGAATGCAAGATGCCAAAAGATGCAGATGCAAATGGTGCATATTGTATAGCACTTAAGGGATTATATGAGGTGTTAAAGATAAAGTCTGAGTGGACAGAAGATGGTTTTGACAGGAACTGCCTGAAATTACCTCATGCTGAATGGTTGGATTTTATACAGAATAAAAGGTATGAATAATGGATGATATCATAATTATTTCTAACTTAAATGATTTTATATTTTGTCCGGCTTCTATATATTTTCATAAGTTATATGGAAGTCAGGACAATCTTACATATCAGTCTTCATATCAGATTAACGGAAGTAAGGCACATGAAAGTGTAGATAATAGCAGTTATTCTACTAAGAAAAGTATAATAACTGCGTTGGACGTTTATTCGGATAAATATAAGTTATCAGGCAAAATTGATATATACGATATGGAAAAGCAATTGCTTATTGAGAGGAAAAAACATATTAGTAAGATATACGATGGATATGTTTTTCAATTATATGCACAGTATTATGCATTGACAGAAATGGGGTATGCTGTTCAAAAATTAGAGATAAGAAGTTTAGATGATAATAAGAAATATAAGATTAATTTGCCAGATGAAGATTTATTGATGAAAAATCGATTTGAAGAATTGATTGATACAATGAGGTCTTTTGATTTGAATGAGTTTTATCAGTCAAATATTGAAAAATGTAAGAAATGTATTTATGAAGATGCATATGACAGGTCTTTAAATATGGGGGATTGATATGTTAAATGCAAATGATTTTAAAAAGAAGCAGATAGTTTTTTTATTTACAAATGAAGGTGACAAATTATCATTTTTAAATGATAACATAATAGTGAAAAATAAAGAAGGAGGAATAAAATATCAATCAACATGCTACAGATTGTTTATGATATGTGTAGTTGGTAATATCTCAATAACAAGTGGTTTAATACAGAGAAGTAAAAAGTTTGGCTTTTCTATATGCCTAATGACTACTACATTTAAGGTGTATGAAATATTGGGAGCGAGGATGGAAGGAAATACCTTGTTAAGAAAGCACCAGTATGAATATACAGAAAATGATATAGGCAGGAAAATAGAACAGAATAAAATCAAGAATCAATCTCAAATATTAAAAAATATTAGAGGAAAGAATCAAATAATGAAAGAAGGCATTGAATTATTAGATAAAATGGTAGTTCAATTAGAACAGCAATTGGAATATTTAGAGGTAATGGGAATAGAAGGCAATGCTGCAAGAGTGTATTTTTCCAGAGTATTTGATAATGTTGATTGGAAAGGAAGAAAACCAAGAATTAAAAATGATTATGTAAATGTAACATTAGATATTGGATATACCATGCTGTTTAATATTGTGGATGCCATATTGCAGGTTTATGGATTTGACACATATTACGGGGTATTTCATAAATGCTTTTACATGAGAAAATCATTGGTTTGTGACTTGATGGAACCAATAAGACCGGTTGTTGATTATCAGGTAAGAAAATCAATAAATCTTGGACAATGTAAAGAAAATGATTTCGAAGTTGTTAATAATAGATGGTGCTTAAAATATAAGTCTAATCCGCAATATATACAGTTCTTAATGAATGCAATATTGGAATATAAAGATGATATATTTTTATACATTCAACAATATTATAGATTTTTTATGAAAAGAAAAAGTGTAAGTGAGATACCTGTGTTTATAATTCATTAGAGGTGAAAATGATAATAGTAAGTTACGATATTTCGGATGATAAATTAAGAACAAATTTTGCAAAATATTTGTCTAAATTCGGTCACAGGATACAGTATTCGGTTTTTGAAATTGACAATAGCACTAGAATATTAGATAATATAATCAGTGATTTGAAGAATAAGTATGAGAAGAGATTTAGTCAGGAAGACAGTGTTATGATCTTTAAATTATCTTCAAGTTGTGAAGTACTAAGGTTTGGATATGCAAAAAATGATGAAAAAGATTTTATTATTATTACATAATGCAAACATGGGCTTTGATAAAGTATTATTTAAAGGTTATTCAATAAAATATGAAAAAATACACAAATAAATTGTTTTTTATAAGGTTATATGCTTAATAATTTGTTTAATTTGACGAATTAAGAGTTTGAATAACCTTAAATAATTTCTACTTTGTAGATGACAAGTATTTTCTTGCAGTTTTTAACGCAAAAAGTAAGCCTGATAAAAAGATAATTCAGGGCAGTGGGGAGAGAAAGAGTGATACTGATTATAAGAAAATGGTATACAATCTGCTTCCTGGAGCTAATAAAATGCTGCCTAAGGTATTATTTTCAAAAAAGGCATAGAAACATTTAAACTATCAGAGTATATAATTTCAGGTTACTATTGTAGATGTTAATCTTGCAAGCCTTATTGGCGTGTTGAATAACCTTTAATAATTTCTATACCAACACCTACTATAACTGCATTTTACGCATGATTAGTAGGTGTTTTTTCTGCTTTTCAAGCAATTCGCAACGAAAAATCCAAGAAATAACCTACTATTTAATGGAACTTGAGTCATTTAGTATGTTTTTTAGAATATAAAACTCTTTTTTAGTGCAAAAATGACCTACGAAATTATGATGATAAGGCAATCTGGTAGGTTATTGAATAATCATGTGGTGAGTAAGCTAAGCTCAAGTGCGATATTTAACATCATTTAAGTTTCAACCAGTAAGTATGGAGATAAAACGGTTATAAAACGGGTATTTATTTACTATATTTTGGTTGACTAATGGATATACAACTCTTATAATGAGTATAGAAATTATATTTAATCATGTGCGGATACTCATGTTTTGATTGGAGAGGGTTATATGACAATTAATGAGATGAAAGAGAAGAAGAAGGAAAAAGGATATTCATATGCCAAGATAGCTGAATTGTCTGGGGTGCCTCTGGGAACAGTGCAGAAGATTTTTTCTGGGGAAACAGAGAGTCCGCGATATGATACTCTTACAGCACTGGAACAGGTTTTTAATGAACAGTTGGAAGTAAGGGAGCCGGGTGGATTATATAAGGCAAGAAAGAATGGTGAATACACTATTGATGATTACAGGGCACTGCCTGATGAACAGAGAGTGGAGCTGATTGACGGATACTTTTATGATATGGCTTCGCCGACTTTCGGACATCAGTCAATTGGTGGAGAGATTCACAGGCAGATTGCTAATTATATTATGGAACATGGTGGAAATTGTCGTCCATTTATAGCACCTGTAGATGTACAGCTTGATTGTGATGAGAGGACTATGGTTCGGCCGGACGTAGGAATAGTATGCGATACATCTAAGATTAAGAGATTTGGTATATATGGTGCACCGGATTTTGTTGTGGAGGTCGTTTCTTCGTCTACCAAGAAGAAGGATTATGCATTGAAGCTTTCCAAGTATATGGAGGCTGGAGTGCGTGAATACTGGATACTGGACTTTGCGCAGGAGAAGGTCCTTGTGTATTTCTTTGAGAGTGATGTATATCCGGTGATATATGGATTTGATAAGCCGGTTCCGGTGAATATATATAATGGAGAACTTAAGATTGATTTTACCAATATTGCGAGATGGCTTAAAGAAGGCATGGAATAAAACTTGGAGAAAGGAAATGATATGGCACATAGTAATCCGATAACAATCGGCATGCTGGCACATGTTGATGCAGGAAAGACGACGCTGTCAGAGGCGATACTATATAGTGCGGGAAGCATAAGAAAATTAGGACGAGTTGATAATCAGGATACATTTCTTGATACAGGGGATATGGAGAGAGCAAGAGGAATCACCATATTCTCAAAGCAGGCGGCTTATAATTATAACGGAAGTTCATACACGCTGCTTGATACACCAGGGCATGTTGATTTCTCGGCTGAGACAGAGAGAACGTTGTGGGTGCTTGACGCAGCGGTTCTTGTAATAAGCGGAATGGACGGAGTACAGGGACATACTGAGACGCTGTGGAGTCTGCTTAAAAGACTTGGAATTCCGGTATTTATATTTGTCAATAAGATGGACCAGCAGGGAACGAACAGGGCAAGAATTATGGAGCAGCTAAAGAACAGGCTGTCAGAGTCATGTGTGGATTTTAATAATATAGATTACGAAGAAGTTGCAATGTGCCATGAAGAGGCGCTTGAGCAGTTTCTTGAATCTGCACATGTTGATGATGCCCTTATGAGCCGCATGATTATGGAAAGAAAAATGTTTCCTGTATATTTTGGTTCGGCACTCAGAATGAACGGAGTTGAGGAACTTATAAATGGAATTGATACATATGTAAGCTGTCCTGATTACGGCGAAGAGTTCTCGGCAAAGGTGTATAAGATTACAAGAGATGACAGAGGAGAAAGACTTACACATCTTAAAGTATGCGGTGGTTCTTTAAAATCAAAAATGCTTATTGGCAATGAAAAAGTCAACCAGATAAGAGTCTATGCAGGAGATAAGTTTACAGGCATTAATGAAGCAGTTGCAGGAACTGTATGTGCTGTGACAGGACTTTCAGAGACTAAGGCAGGTCAGTTTATTGGAGCAGGCGGAGAGGATAATATACCTGTGCTTGAGCCGGTACTTAATTACAAGCTTAATCTTCCGGCAGGGACAGATCCGGTGGCACTTCTTTCAAAGCTTCGTACACTAGAGGAGGAAGAACCTGAGCTTCATGTTGAATGGGACGAGAACTTCAAAGAAATACATGTAAGCGTAATGGGACCGGTGCTTATTGAGGTGCTGACCAATATTATTAAGACAAGATTTGGTGTAGATGTAACATTTGGTGAAGGAAGCATTGTATATAAAGAGACAATTAAGAATAAGGCGTATGGTATCGGACATTTCGAGCCTTTAAGACATTATGCGGAGGTTCATCTGCTGCTTGAACCGGGTGAGCCGGGAAGCGGCATGAGATACGAATGTCATTGCAGTGAGGATATACTTGATAAGAACTGGCAGAGGCTTGTGTATACACATTTGTGTGAAAAAATGCATAGAGGAGTGCTTACAGGTTCTGAACTCACGGACATGAAGATTACGCTGGTTGCAGGAAGGGCGCATCCAAAGCATACGGAAGGCGGAGATTTCAGGCAGGCAACCTACAGAGCTGTAAGGCAGGGGCTTATGCAGGCAGAATCAGTATTGTTAGAGCCATTCTACGCATTTTCACTTGAGGTAAAGAGAGATTATGTCGGCAGGGCAATGACCGACTTCGAGAGAATGGGTGCAGCATTTAACATGCAGGAGGCTGATGGTGATAATGTTGTTATCACAGGTGAAGGTCCGGTTTCAGTGATTGGCAATTATCAGGCAGAGGTTAATGCCTATACCAAGGGAACAGGCAGACTTGCTCTTAAGATGGCAGGCTACAGACCATGCCATAATACAGAAGAGGTTATTGAAAAATTCGGCTATGAGCCTGAGCGTGATACAAGAAATCCGGTAGATTCAGTATTCTGTGCAGGCGGTTCGGGATATGTTGTGCCGTGGAATGAAGTAAGAGAGCATGCACATGTCGAGATAGCCGTGACGGATTCCGGGGTTGCCGGTGGACAGTCTGACAGGGAGGTCAAGCTTACGGCAAAGCAGGCTTCAAGAACAGTGTCTGACGAGTGGATTGGAACAGACGAGGTAGACAGAATCTTGAACGAAACATATTTTTCTAACAGCAGAGGCGATAATGAAAGAAGAAAGTTATCGAAAAGAAAAGCTGACACAGCAGTTGGAAGATATGTTACAGGCGGTAATGCCAATGTTAAAAACCCTCCTAAAGCACCTGAATATAATCCAGATAAGAAGAGTTTTCTTCTTGTTGACGGATATAATATAATACATGCATTTAAGGAGCTATCAGAGCTTGCACAGGTCAATCTTGACAGTGCAAGAGGCAGGCTGCTTGATATACTGTGTAATTATCAGGCGATGAAGGGATGCGAATTGATTGTGGTATTTGACGCATACAGAGTGCCTGGACATGATGAGGAGTTTATAGATTTTCATAATATTCATGTTGTATTTACGAAGACAGCGGAAACTGCTGACCATTATATAGAAAAATTTGCACATGAGAATGGAAAGAAATATAATGTAACGGTGGCAACATCAGATGGTGTAGAACAGGTAATTATAAGAGGACAGGGATGCCTGCTTATATCTGCCAGAGAGTTCGAGAAAGAGATAGCTGCGATGGAGGAACACCTACGCGAAAACTACCTTAATAAGACATATTGATGATAACACATATATTTAAAACGAGGTGACATACGATGAGTACATTATGGGTTGTTGGTGATTCAACATTAAGTTCTTTTGATGACAAATACTATTATCCA
>ERZ779669.1096-NODE-1096-length-13420-cov-4.407033_pt1 | contig 13420 bp, 12 predicted proteins | sample MGYA00511372_ERZ779669 | MGnify/ENA primary metagenome ERZ779669 (study PRJEB29588, sample SAMEA1967891) | human gut metagenome | biome: human gut; feature: human-associated habitat; material: faeces | place: Denmark | collected 2008/2010 ... | reverse complement strand
AGATCCGCCGGCACAATAGCAACGTAGTGCGTCTTACGAAAGTGAAAAGTTAAAAGTGAAAAACGAAAAATCCAAATGTATTGTGGTTTCTACTTGTAAACACTACGTTTGCAATTGGATTTTTCACTCTTAACTCTTCGTTCTTCACTTAAAAATGCTCCTTTAACTACCAATAATATTAGCGCATGTTTTTTCACTTAAACTTTTATCCTTTCGTCGCGATGTTCCACAAGAACAGAGTGTTGCCTATAATATATCTTCTCCACATTCTTTTAGGCTCTTTCAGCAGTCTGTATGCCCATTCCAGTCCATGCTCCTGCCACCACATCGGTGCACGTGCCACAGTGCCGGCAAAGAAGTCGAACACTGCGCCTATCGTTCCTACGTGGCAGTGTATGTTAAGCTCGTTCCAGTGCGAGTAAGTCCATTTTTCCTGTTTCGGTGCCGTCATGCCTATCCACAGCAAGTCGGGGTTAGCCTTGTTTATAGCCTCTATTATGGCATCGTTGTCTTCTTTGCTGAACTCCGGCTTATATGGTGGCGAATACGTCTCCACTGTTATGTTAGGATAGTCCACGGCAGCCCTTTTCTTTATCAGGCTCAGCACCTTTTCGCTGCTGCCCATAAAAAAGCACTTACCGCCCTTGCGGTTCAGCTTGTCCATCTCATACACAAACAGATCCCATCCGGCTATGCGTTCTTTTGGCTGCGACTTAGCCTTCAGCCATTTGCATGCCTTCACTATGCTCACTCCGTCAGGAATAAGCACGTCGCCTTTTGTCAGGGCCTCTGCAAACAGCTTGTCCTTCAGGGCTGTGTTATAAGAGTGAGCGTTAATTGTGTTTATCAGCAGTTTGCCCTCAGGCAATTTGCCAAGTGCATCTCTGCTCTCCTGTATAGAGAGCGTCTTTAGTCTTATCATAGTGTTTATTTGTTATGCTATTCTAGTTTTACATTTTATCCCTCTGACAGTAGGGACATACCACGGTGTGTCCTAATGTAACGTCGTGATTAATAATAAGTTACCTGTTCAAATTTCGCTTTTGCGAAACTTGAAAGTGAAGATATGTCGTGTGATGACAATAAAATTCAAAAAGCAGCGTTTTTAAATCCAAACAGCCATTAGAATTTATTTCGTAGCCAAGCACAAGCACGAAACTCTGTCAAAGTCTCACACAACATGAAAAAGTTCTACATAGATAAAGTATATAATGCGTATATAGGTCTTGATGCCAAACAGCGTAAGGACCTTATCCGTCAATTAAACTCGCTTGATATACCAGTAACAAAGATTGAAGCCTATACCTATCCTGAGGCTCCCGGCATTAGGCATCTTTTCTTTTATTTTAAGGGAAACAGCAATCCTGTGCCTTATTTTCTTTTAGAAGAACAACAATTAGAAAAGATACAAAATCTGATATTAAACGACCATTAATTATGTTGTTAATGCGTCATTCAATATACCTGTAATTCTTTTTTCAAACTGGTTCAGAGTAAATTCCTGTTCAAATTTCTTTCTGCCGGTATTACCCATTTCATTACAGAGATTACGGTTATTAATGAGTAACTCTAGCTTCTCTGCCAAAACTTTCGGTTGATTCTTTGGTATAACAAATCCTGTTTGCCCATCATCAATAATCCCCGAAATTCCACCTTCATTACAACTTATACAAGGTATTCCTTGTTCCATCGCTTCCAAAAGGACGAGTGGAAAACATTCATTATTATAGAATGTGGGAAAGGCAAATACATCTGCTATTTGGAAGAACTCGTTTTTGTCTTCTCCATATTTTGCGCCATAAGCGTTTACATAATTCTGCAAGCCTAAAGCCTTTATTCTGTCATTAAAAGCAGCTTCAGATATATCGCTCCATTTTCCAACAAAATGACAATGGAAATTAAGGTCTTTATCTTTCAGAATCTTACAAGCGTCCACTAAGTCCCATACACCTTTTTCTCGCATCATGTTTGAGAGGAAAAGGATATTAAAGCCGTCATGTGCTTTCTTATCTAATTTTATTGTTGCAGGTATTCCATTAGGACAGATAAACACATCCTCTTTCTTTACATATTTACGTACATCATCATATAGTGTATCTGCCAATAATATAACCTTTAAATTCTTAAAGAAATGTCTATACAGAAAGTTGTCTATAACTTTATTCTGACGTGTTGAAACTCCCTTATTATGATAATGTATAACGACTTTTTGTCCCATAGCCTTTAGCATCATCACTATTAGGAAGTCTTTATAAAAAGCACCGCCTTTAGCATTAGGAGTAACATAGCATAAATTCGGATTTTCTGCTTTTATAACTTTGTGTAAAGCTGTAATCTGTTTTATAAAATCAATAAGCTTTCTTAATCCTCCTTTACCTATATCTTGTAAGTCTTTTGCAAGTGTAAGATTAAAATATTTACAATCATATGCATTATTGACTACGTGACTGTCATGAATGTATTTACCCATCATTGAAGCACCATGAACAGGTGGTGGGAGATGGAGGATGAAATATATTTTCATTTCTTCTTGTTTTGCCTTTTGTATTTATAGTACTTTATTTTGATGTAAGCTCATTAATTATTTGCATGCAGAATTCATAATGCTGTTTGCTGTTTTCTGTCATTGACAAGAATTTTTCTTTGTTATATAGATTAAATATATTCATTTTATTTTTCTTAAAATATAAAGAATCTAATTCTTCGAAATTAATATCATTGTTTACAATGGCCCATTCTCCACCAATAGACTTTAAAAAAGCATGCGTTTTACCTTGTCCGCGGTAGCTTATAAATGGTGTACCTACAGACATCGCGGTTAATCCAACATGTAATTTGGAAGATATCACGCAGTGTAGACTAGATAAGAATGATAATAATTGACTAGGTGTTTCATATTTAGTACAATAAATATTTTTTATTTTATTATTAGGCATGAATTCGTAATTAATATTTACGCAATCCATATGTGATTTTATAAAATAAAACTCTAAATCATCGTGTTCTAATGCGTAATTAAATATATTGTCTAATAATTTTTTATCTATATATTTTCCACTCTTTAAATTTAATCCTATCTTCTTTTTCGTATTTGTTTCATTATTTATACCAATATGCATCATTTTACCAGACTGTAAAAGCATATCTGGGTAATAATAGAATTTTTTCCCCAATGTATTTAGAAATTTCAAATCTTTTTCTATTCGTACAGTTCCATTTAAAAATAGCTTAGATTTAATGATTTGGTATCTGGAAAAAGGAAAATCACTAATTATTTTATGACATTTTCCGTCTCCACCTATTGATATTGGTAGTATTGGAATTTTGAATTTGAGGCAGTATTTATATAATCTGACATAACTATTTTCTATTTCTCTATAGTTCCTATGAAGCCATCTTTTAAAAGGATTAATAGGCATTAAAAATGACCCTCCAGCTATTATACATAAACTTGCTCCAGATAACAGCTCTTTTTCATTATTGGCAGTTTGCAAATTATATAGTTTAGATAAATTCTCTTTTAATTGAAAAGTGATGATTTCATAGCCTTGACTTTTTATAAATGTACCAAGCAATATAGCTTGTAAATCATCTCCGTAATTGGCATATTTAAGCGGTGCCCAGATTGCAATCTTCTTCATGTTATTTATATATAAAGTACATAAATCTACTCCAAATTCTTATTACTAATGAACGGTAAAATAATATAGATTTGAAGATTCCTTTTTCTATAATAATCTGATCTGGAAAATTAAATTTGCAAATATTACTTTCATCAGTATAACTTTTGAAACGGCTCCATTTTTTACAATTTGTTCCGTTCCCATCGAAACCATTATTCTTTACTTTACTTGTAATTGGAAATAAGGAAAGCTTATCCTGTTGGAATTGTGCAAAACAAAATCTTATTGCCCAAGATTGATTTCTGCCGTTTTTCCAATCATTCAACATTTTCCAACAATCAGTTCCTCCCCATTTATTAAATGCTTTTTTATTATTTATATATTTATTCCAATCTGCAAGTTGCCAATCAACGCTATTCCATCTGTCTGCCCATGTTCCCCAACCCCATGAACTACTACGTGTGCAGAAATATGAGTCATATTTATATCCTTTTGGTACTTTAACTTTGTTTGAATATCCACAAATGGAGAAAACCTTTTTTTCTTTTTCATATTTCTCCAATCCTTGATTCATGAAAGAAAGAAAATTTGTGGAAAACACTAAATCATCCTCAAGTACAATGGCTTTACCATACTGATTGATAACCAGACTGACCCCTTGTATAATGGAATCTCCTAAACCATTATTTTTTTCACTGAAAGTATAATTTAGACTTTTAAAACCTTTTATATTTTTTATATATTCCTGAACTGCTTTTACTTTTTCTTCTTCACCAGGTTTATTTGGTCTTGCTCCATCAACAAATACATACAAATCAGAATTTATAGCTTCATCATTTTGAAGTAGAGATTGTATTGTGTCTTTTAGCACATTAAGCCGGTTAAAGGCAAATAATATAATGGGTGCGAATTTATAATCCATGTTCATTATCCAACTTAGCCATTAAACTATCTGAAATACATGTTGCAAATTTCCAAGCAAACATTTTCCAATTATTATTTAATTCTTTTCCTTATTTATAATCAAATTATATAAAAAGATTAACTCAGATATTATAAAATGAATCTTTATTAATATTATAGTATTTACATAAATTATTCCATTGGGAATCATTCTCGTTATTACCACAATTTGAAGCCATTAATGATTGGGCTTGAGTTCCTAATATAGATACACCTGTGCAGAAATGATCACCTGTAACAACAGGTATTTGTTCTCGTACTTGATGTATTTTTAACCACAAATCATCTGCTTTTAAAGAAAGTTCTCTTATTTTTAATTTATTAAAAACTTCTATTGATTTATATATATTAGATGGATATAGGACACCATTATACCCTAATGCTAAATTTAATATAGAAGGAGCCTGTTTATCAATTGGCCTAGTCCATTGCTTATATGGTTTAAAATTACCATTCTTTTCAAATTGAATTATATCTATAGTATTAGAGCAAACACAATTTGGAAATTTTTTATGTAGATGCCATAAATTTGAGATTAAATTCTTATGATAGTAAAGATCATCATCTATTGTTATAACATTTGTTTTGCAATGTTCTTGTAAAGCATAATAATATTTATTATGTGGCATTAAATTTTCATCTCTAAAACAAATATTTAATCCTAAATTCTCATAATTTAATAGTCGCTTTGGAAGACTCTCTTTACCTTTAGGAAATTCTTCTTTCGAAAGGTATAAAAATATTTTTGAAGGTCTTATTGTTTGATGGAACATTGAATCAATAACCATCCATAGGCTGTCTATACGTTTAGGAAAACTTGTTAATGAAACAATTATGTCATTTTCTTCTTTTAATGGTGAAGGATATAATCCTAATTTCCCATATATTTTTAAATATAAATTTAATGTTACATCACAAAAACGGCTCATTATATTACAAATTATTTTCGTTATATAATTACGAGTTTTATAATGCTTATTATTATAACCATAAAAAATTTTGTGTACTTTTAAAATAATATTTCTCATTTTAATTTTATTTTTTTAAGTTGAAAACTATTACAATATTTTATTCTAAATGCATGACTTATATATCGGAATTATTTTATAATATATAAACAGCTCTACTTGTTATGAATAAATTTATATATAATTATAATTGAACAAGGTAAAAACATTTCCTAAAAGAACATATTCAATTGGAGCATATCTAAACGTAATTTGCTCAAAAGTAAAATAGAATCTAAAAAAGAAAAATACAGGAATTATCAATAAATAAATCTTTTCACCGAAATTTATTTTCCAACTTAATAATGGAAGTATAAATGGGATAAATCCATAAGACATCATAAAATATCTATATTGCATTGTATTATCTGGATTAAAGATGCTAAATATGATATTAAATAAATAAAAGAGATATAATATTATTGAATTATTATCATAGCATTTTTCTTTTGTTAAAATGTCTTTTATCGAAATAAAGGCCAAAGGAAGACTCACTAACATTACTAGACCTGTAGCCATAGCATCTTCTTGACTATTTCCCATTGATTGTAATCTATTTAATGCATAAATATCCCCACCCAAACTATTCAACAAAGACGTTGCTATATAATTTAAAACAGATATTAATACTGCAAAACCTCCAAGTATAATTATTATAAGTTTCCTTGTTATTTTTTTTATAAAAAAAATTATTACGAATAAAGGAAGAAATAATCCTACTGATGTATGTAAAGAAATTGCAATTAATACCCACAGCCATTGTATTTTTCCTTTTACTATAGTTTGTATAATAGAAAATATAATAACAGCTGTTGCTATCATTTGGCGTTGCAAATGAATTGTAAGATTGAAAAACTGGGTGAAAAATGTAAGTGTTATAACTGCAGAAACAATATATAGTGTGACTTTTCTTATATTAAGAAATTTAAACCAATTATATATAGCATAATAATACAACATATATAATATGAAAGTAAATAGTGTTATAAATAAAGGATATGAACCAAAAGTAATATAATATCCAATCACATTAAGCAATCCGAAGCCCATCTCTTTGGTTGTCATTTTACCATGAGTTCCATATATACCTGTAAGATTTTCCCATAGGCTACGATTTGGCACAAGTTTATATGCCTCATAATACATAGCTTGATCTGTAACTGGAATTTTTGTTGAATTAATTAATCCCATATATAATGCTAGTAAGATAAAAAAGTAAAATAAAAGTCTTTTATTATTATTACCAGATAAAATAGAGACTAATAACACAACAATTCCAAATAAAGGACAAAACAGATATATAATACAACTAATGAAAATTAGTTTCTGTGTATCATTGTAATTTAAAATATTTACCATAATTATTTATGTATTATAGAGAATAGTCTTTTTAAATATGGAGATTTTATAAATACCATAATAAATATAATATTTGGTATTAGCATGCATGCCAATACCTTTGGAATAAAGGTCGTCCAATCTTGAGAATTAAATTGTTCTAAAAGAAATAACATTATAGGTGTTAATATTATAAATACTATTGACACATAGATACCGTCTTTTATTAATGTCCACCATGAAGTATGAAAACTAATTTTATTTACTGCATATATTTCCCAAGGAAAATCTATAAATAACATACAGATAATAGAAGAGATAATAACTCCATTTACACCAATATATTTAGCTAATAAAATACTCATAAAGAAATTGATCGCAGACTCAATATATGGTTTTAACATATCTATTTCCCAATTACCTATTGCATCTTTATAAACTAGATTGACCTTTCGTATATTCCATATATATAACAGAATTGTAAATAATATCACAGTCTCCATGTTAAACATGAGTGATTTACCAACCCAAATTTGCATAAAAGGTTGAATCAAGCAAATATAACAAATAGCAAAGAAGGAAGTACACCAACAGTTTATAAATTGTATAAATTGAAAATTAGCAAGATTTTTACTTCTATCATTTTCAACCATACTAAATCCAACACTAGCACGTATGGAATTAAAAAAGATGTCAATAAAACCTCCTAATAATAATACAATATAATAATAGTTGTTGTATATAGCTAGTATCGTTAATCCTAAGAAAGAAGAGACAACTATATTGGATATTGATGTTGTAATAACTCCACCGACTTTATGCCCGAATAATGCTTTTATTTTTTTTATCATTTCAGACTTAATATAATGATCTAAGAACCCTTTGCATTTTATTTCTGGGTAAAACTTTCTCGATGCTATATATATATATATATTATTGAAAATAGTCGAAATAGGAATGGCAATTGTATAAATATAATAATTATTAAAGATCATTATACCACATATTTGTCCAATATACATTAAACAATTAGCAGCTATTAATGATTTACTCTCTATATCAGAACGTTGATTTGCAATAAATAATGAGCGCCTGTATGAAAACAAAAAGTAGCTTATAGATGTATTAAATAAATATATAAGATATAGAACTGATATGTTTACATCACTAGGGGTTTCACCGTCTATGAAATAGTCAAGAAAAGGAAATAAAATCAAACCTAGTACTGTAATAATAATTCCTATATAATTATATAATTTACGATATAAAGATAGTAATGCACATAGTTTAGAAGTATCTCCTTTTGCAAAAGGTTCATACATGTAATAAACCATGGCTCCACCTATACCAAGCTCTGATAAACTTAATATTTGAAGTAATGATGTAAAAAGACTATTTAGTCCTAAATACTCAGCTCCAAGGTAATGAATTAATAATGTTCTTGTAACAAATGGTAATAATAAGCCTATGAGTTTTAGAACAACTCCCCAAATGGTATTTCTAAAAGAGTTATATGTTTTAGTTGAACTGTTCCTATACATTTTTATTCTCTTTTATTTAAAGTATGGATTACCAAATACAATCTGTTTAATAACCAATTTAATTCTCTTTGTAATTGATTTTTCCTTGCTTGTTTTCTTTGCATGCTCCCATTTTGTACCTTTTAAAGCTTGCCAATAAAGATTTTTATATGGATTTCTACATTCTATGTGCCATGGTTTTATATACCCAGCAAAGTGTATTATAGATGGATTATCTCGATAAGCTAATATCTCATCAATATGTGATTTATCCATTAGAGGCAATTTTTTATATAAATATACATCTACCATGTTCCATCTATGTGGTATATAAGTTGTCAAGTTATAAAGTATTGCATTTTGTATATCTTGATCATGATAAATAATTTTATTTTTGTTTTTGTATGCATACTCTATAGCTTTTTTAGGATAATCTATTTCACGTAACATATTTATATTCATAATGGATACTCCTGCATTAACATAATAGCATCTATCAGGCAAGCCTAATCTTTCACGTTTTTTATCTTGATTGGGTTCAGGAACTCCAGCAATAGCAAAGTTGTTGATGTCAAAATTCCACAACTTATCAATAGAGTCATTGACATAAATATCAGAATCTAAATAAATAATTTTTTCTACTTCATCTGGAAGTATATATGGCAATAATATTCGATAATATGTACTTAATGTTATTGAAGATGAAATAGTATTTCCTCCTATTGGCATATTTCTTATTGCAGCATCGTCAATCTGAATAAATATCAATTTAAATTTATCACTTTTTATTAATTGATTCAAATCAGTTTTATCAGATTCAGTTAAATCAGTATGTATAATATAAAATATAACACATATATTTCTTTTATATGAAATCATTATTGAATTGATTGTTGATGCACAATGCTGAACAAAATTGTGATCAATACTTAACGCTATATTAATACTTTCCATATAAAGAATTATTTATTATTTCTGAATTACAATATTTATTTTTTGATTTTTTGAAATATTCTCGAAGTATGCCTTCAACTTCAGAAGGTACTTTCTTATATCCGGTTTTTATGAGTTTAGCCGGGGTGTCAACAAGTATTGAATAAGGCTCTATGCCATCAAAATTTTTATTAACATAACTCTTACTTCCAACGATTGTATTATCCGGCAATATGCAACCACGCATTATTGTTGTATTATTACCAACCCAACATCCAGAGCCTATTATAATTTCACCATTACAATTTTTTATTTTTCCATCATGGATTATATAATGAAAATCAGAATCTGCTACAATACTTCCAAATGCAAACATACAATTATCTCCTATTTTGATATTATTGTTACACAATAATTTACATTGCCCTCCAACAAAGTTATTTTTTCCAAATGTTAGATTACCTTCATGAATTCGTATTGTAACACCTGGAGCGATTATAATATTTCCCAAAATATTAATTTCACCATTCACCATCATCAATAGTGACGGTGAATACTTTGACACCTGCCAATCATTTTGGAATCCCCATTTTATTATACCGAACTTTGCAGGTATTTCCAAATTTATTTTTGATTTACTTATTTTTATTTGTGTTCTATTATAAATAACGAATGGAAGATGTATAGCTTGTTGAATTGGAAATAATCTAAAATTTACATATATTGTTTTTAATAGGTGAAAATTATATATGTCTAATAAGCGTCGTATCTTTCGTAATATATTTTTTATCATATATATAATTTTAAGCAACTATTTTGTTCTATCTATTAGAATATTATTTCATAAGTTTCCATAAGAACTAATAGTTTATAATTATTTATTAATAATATAAAATGGTGTTCCTAATTAACTCACATATACAGATTTGCTTAATATAATAAAAATCATATTATTCTCTATACTTTATAATTTTTGCAGGATTACCACATACTATTGCATTTTCTGGTATGTTTTTTGTAACAATTGCCCCGGCTCCAATAATAGCATGCTTACCTATTGTAACACCTGGTAATATTACAGCATTTGCTCCAATCCAAACATCCTCTTCTATTTTAACACCTGTCTTTTTTGTATCCCAAAATTGTTCTCTAATATTTTTCTTTAATTCTATACCATGATTACTGCAGACAATTGTCACATGCTCTGCAATAGTTACATTATCTGATATTAATAAAGTTCCTCCACCAACACGAATATTGTTTAGTTCTCCTATAAAAACATTATTACCTATCCTTAAAAAGGATTCAATATGGTTTGGATTTTTTTTATCATCCATTAATGATAAGATTGTATAATCATGTATTTGAACATTATTACCTATCATAATTCTATTCCAATCTACTATATTAATAGATAAATATTTAGCAAAATAACAATTAGGATATAGTAACCTTAGTTTTATTAAATTTCTATTAATAGTAAAAGACTGTAATTTGTATTTTCTGAGTAACCTAAAAATTTTCATAAATTATATATATACCAAAATATTAGTCTCTTCTAAAAATATCCCTTGTATAAACCTTGTCCTTTACATCATCCAGACAACTGTCGTATCTGTTGGCAATAATAGCTTTAGACATTGACTTAAATTCGTCCATATTGTTTACTACTTTTGAGCCAAAGAACGTGCTGCCGTCTTCGAGTGTAGGCTCATAGATAATGACCGTTGCGCCCTTTGCCTTTATTCGTTTCATAACGCCCTGTATGCTTGACTGGCGGAAGTTATCACTGTTTGACTTCATTGTCAGGCGATAAACACCGATAACACACTGATGCTCCTGTGCCGGATTGAAGTCGCCACGGTTGAAATAGTCATAATATCCTGCCATCTTCAACACCTGATCGGCAATGAAGTCCTTACGTGTGCGGTTGCTTTCAACAATGGCATGTATCAGATTCTCAGGCACGTCTGCATAGTTTGCCAACAGCTGTTTAGTGTCTTTCGGCAGGCAATAGCCGCCATAACCGAAGCTCGGATTGTTATAGTGTGTGCCAATTCGCGGGTCAAGGCATATTCCCTGAATGATGGCCTGAGTGTCAAGTCCTTTCACTTCTGCGTATGTGTCAAGTTCGTTGAAATAGCTTACACGCAGAGCCAGATATGTGTTGGCAAAAAGCTTTACAGCCTCAGCCTCTTTGAGTCCCATAAACAGAGTGTCGATGTTCTCCTTTATGGCACCCTGTTGCAGCAGTTCGGCAAATGTCCTGGCTTTCTCCTCCAGATTATCGCCGGCAATGGCCTTTATAGCTTCGTTCTCGTCATCACGTCCTGCAATATGCTTAGGATATCCTACGATTATACGGCTGGGATAAAGATTGTCATACAGTGCCTTGCTCTCTCTCAGAAACTCCGGCGAGAACAGCAGGTTGAACTTCTTGCCTTGCAGCTTTACGTCGTTCTTGAAACGTTCGGCATACTTGACATAAAGGCTTCGGCAATAGCCTACGGGTATGGTGCTCTTTATCACCATCGTGGCATCAGGATTGACATCCAGCACAAGGTCGATAACCTCTTCTACATGACTTGTGTCGAAATAGTTCTTTACAGGGTCATAGTTTGTCGGGGCTGCTATAACCACATAGTCGGCTTCCTTATATGCAGCTGCACCGTCAAGCGTTGCAGTCAGGTTAAGTTCTTTTTCTGCGAGATATTTTTCTATATAGTCATCCTGTATAGGACTTATCTTGTTGTTTATTTTCTCTACCTTTTCAGATATAACGTCAACTGCAGTTACTTTATGGTGCTGGCTTAAAAGTGTTGCGATACTAAGTCCTACGTAGCCTGTTCCGGCCACAGCAATCTGTAAGCTATTAAAATCTTTCATATCTATTTTAATTACTATTTACCGTCTAAAATATTTAAGTTTATCTACCTTTATACATACTATCATAATACTTCTGGTAGTCCCCCGAAGTAACGTTATCCATCCACTCCTGATTATCGAGATACCAGCGGACTGTCTTCTCTATGCCATCCTCAAACTGCAGGCTCGGCTCCCAGCCAAGTTCACGCTGCAACTTGCTGCTATCTATAGCGTAGCGCATGTCGTGGCCCTTGCGGTCGGTAACGTATGTGATAAGGTCCATGTCTTCACCTTCCTTACGTCCCAGCAGACGGTCAACAGTGTTGATTACAACCTTTATGATGTCGATGTTCTTCCACTCGTTGAATCCTCCGATGTTGTATGTCTCGTTGACGTTTCCTTTATGGAATATAAGGTCGATGGCCCGGGCGTGGTCTTCAACATAGAGCCAGTCGCGCACGTTCTCGCCCTTGCCGTATACCGGCAGCGGCTTACGGTGACGTATGTTGTTGATAAACAGAGGTATCAGTTTCTCGGGGAACTGATAAGGGCCGTAGTTGTTAGAGCAGTTGGTCACGATGGTAGGCATGCCGTAAGTGTCGTGGAAGGCACGTACAAAGTGGTCAGAGCTTGCCTTGCTTGCGCTGTACGGGCTGTGAGGGTTATACTTGGTTGTCTCCAGAAAGAACTTCTCACCATATGCCAGATGATGCTTGCCTGACGATGCCTTTGTTGTGAACGGAGGCTCCACGCCTTCGGGATGTGTCAGCTCCAGTGCGCCATACACCTCGTCGGTAGATATGTGATAGAAGCGCTTGCCCTCATAGCCTTCAAGCAGACTTTCCCAATATAGCTTTGCTGCCTGCAAGAGACTGAGAGTGCCCATCACGTTGGTACGTGCAAAGGTGAACGGATCTTTGATAGAGCGGTCTACATGGCTCTCGGCTGCCAGATGGATTATACCGTCAACATGGTATTTCTCCATGAGCTGCTGTATTGTGTCAAAGTCGCAGATGTCTGCCTTAACGAACGTGTAGTTAGGCTTATCCTCAATGTCCTTGAGGTTAGCCAAATTGCCGGCATAAGTCAGCTTGTCGAGGTTTATGATGTGATACTCTGGATATTTGTTTACGAACAGGCGAACAACATGTGAGCCGATAAAGCCGGCTCC
>ERZ779669.1095-NODE-1095-length-13477-cov-2.613023_pt1 | contig 13477 bp, 7 predicted proteins | sample MGYA00511372_ERZ779669 | MGnify/ENA primary metagenome ERZ779669 (study PRJEB29588, sample SAMEA1967891) | human gut metagenome | biome: human gut; feature: human-associated habitat; material: faeces | place: Denmark | collected 2008/2010 ... | reverse complement strand
CAGATGCTGCTGACCGCAGACATCTGCCAGTGTTTTGGGCCGCAGACGCTGTGCCAGTGGTTCGTTCATCGTGTTTTCCTCCTCCCGTACCGAGGCGCGATTTCCCCAGCATTTTTCTATAGTATATCGCATTTTGGCAGTAAGAGCAAGGTTTTATCTGAAAATCATTCTCAGATAATTTTTGCCCGCAGTTTACAAAAAACGCAAAACATGGTATTATCGTATCAGCTTTTGTCGATGGGAGTGGATGAAATGCCTGTTCGCAAAAAAGCACCAGAAGACCTTACTGCAAAAAAGGCGCTGGCGCTGGAAGTGATCGACCGGTTAAAAAAAGAATATCCAGATGCCGGCTGTACATTGGATTATGACCACGCCTGGCAGCTTCTGGTCAGCGTGCGTCTGGCAGCCCAGTGCACCGATGCCCGCGTGAACATTGTGGTGGAAGACCTGTTTGCCAAATATCCCAATGTTGCTGCGCTGGCTGCTGCAGAACCCGAAGACATTGAAGCCATCGTCAAGCCCTGCGGGTTGGGACACTCCAAAGCGCGGGATATCTCCGCCTGTATGCGGGTGCTGCGCGATAAATACGGTTGTCAGGTGCCCACCACCTTTGAAGAGCTGCTCGCCCTGCCCGGCGTAGGCCGCAAGAGCGCAAACCTCATCATGGGTGATATCTACGGCAAACCTGCCATTGTAACAGATACCCACTGTATACGCCTTGTCAACCGAATGGGACTGGTTGACGGGATAAAAGATCCGAAGAAGGTTGAGATGGAACTGTGGAAGCTTGTACCTCCAGATGAGAGCAATGACTTCTGTCACAGGCTGGTGGATCACGGCAGATCCGTGTGCACAGCCAGAACGAAGCCACATTGCGACGCATGTTGTCTAAGCGACATATGCAAAAAGATCATCTGATTTATCATACAAACGGAAAGGAGTTACTTATATGGAGTATATGGAGAATCTGACAGAATACGTGGAGAAGCAGGCTTCTCTCTGTCAGCAGCATGATGTGATAGACAAAGAGCTCTATGCCAGATACGGAGTAAAAAGAGGACTGCGTGATGAGAATGGACAGGGAGTTCTGACCGGTCTTACCAATATATCACAGATCATAGCATTTAAGGATGTGGATGGCCAGAAGGTTCCGTGTGACGGACAGTTATTGTACAGAGGCTATGATGTACAGGATCTCGTAAAAGGCGGCAAAGGAAAACGCCATATATTTGAGGAAGCTGCTTATCTTCTTCTCTTCGGAGAACTGCCTACCGAGGCTCAGCTCTCAGAATTCAGCAGTGTCATCGCCGAGTCCATGAACCTGCCGACCAACTTTACCCGTGATGTCATCATGAAAGCACCTAGTGTGGATATAATGAACTCCATGACAAGAAGTGTGCTGACTCTGGCTTCATACGATAATCAGGCTACCAACCTGGATATAGACAATGTTCTCAGACAGTGTATCGGTCTCATCGGAACATTTCCTATGATGGCTGTGTATGGTTATCACGCATACAACCATTATGAGAACGACGGAAGTATGTACATTCACAGACCTGACAGGGATGCTTCCGTGGCTGAAAACATCCTCAGGATGCTCAGGCCTGACATGAAGTATACCGAGCTTGAGGCAAGAGTTCTTGACATAGCACTTCTGCTTCACATGGAGCACGGCGGTGGTAACAATTCCACATTCACCACAAGAGTTGTAACGTCATCCGGCTCTGACACATACTCTGCCATTGCCGCCGCCCTTTCATCCCTCAAGGGAAGGAAGCATGGTGGTGCCAACCTGCAGGTTATGAACATGATGGACGATATCAAGGAGCACATAAAGGATTACCATGACGAAGAGGCCATAGAGGCATATCTGGATAAGCTGCTGAACAAGCAAGCCTACGACCACAAGGGACTCATCTATGGTATGGGCCATGCCGTTTACTCACTGTCAGACCCAAGAGAAAAAGTATTCAAGTCATTTGTCGAACAGCTTGCCGCTGCCAAGGGCAGGGACGAGGATATGACTCTGTACAACAACATTGAGAAGATCGCGCCAAAGCTCATCGCCAAGGAACGCAAGATATACAAGGGTGTCAGCCCTAACGTAGACTTCTACAGCGGATTCGTGTATGAGATGCTCGGAATTCCTAGGGAGCTCTACACACCGCTCTTTGCAGTGGCACGTATAGTTGGATGGAGCGCTCACAGAATCGAGGAGCTTGTCACCACGGACAAGATCATCAGACCGGCATATAAGAGTCTGGTTAAGTATAGAGAATATGTAGACAGAGACGCCAGATAGTCAATGTGTTTTCAATAACCTTAAAGCCCTGTCAGACTTAACATTCATATGTATCCATAATATGAGACCCATATGAATGTTAAGTCTGACAGGGCTTTATGTTTTTCCTGTTTCTAGTTTGTATCCCCACTTCAATTCAGATCCCAATTAAAATATCCGGGATACATATCACAGACAATTATTTGATCTTCTCAATGAAATCGAGAAGATCATACTTGGATATAGCTCCGACACTCCTCGATGCCTCAACACCATTCTTGTACAGTATCAATGTCGGAACACTGAACACCTTATTGGCAGCCGCAAGTCCGGGATTCTCATCCACGTCCACACTGAAGAAATCCACTTCACCATTCAGTTCATCTGCAACCGTATGAAATACCGGTGCCATCATCTTGCATGGTCCGCACCATGTTGCTGAGAAATCCGCAACCGCCACACCGCATGCCTTTATATCTTCAAAATTATCGCCTTTTACCGTTTTTACCATACTGATCATCCTCCATTCTATTGTGATGAACACACGCATCACGCTGTGCTCCACACACATCTGTATATTTTCATTTCATAAACATTCCAGATAATATCTGCTAATATTCTGCCCTTATGTTCAGCTATCTACTCATGATTTATACGTACATTTTGTCATATTCTGTCGGCCCGGTCAACAATTCTTACAGATTATTTTTATTATTTAAAATCATCTTTTAACTACAAAACTGCCCTCCTCACTAATGTTCCGGAATCCCGGGTACTCATCACAGTGAAGAGGGCAGCTTTATTTTATATTCTATATGATTCTACGCTTCGATCATCAATATAATTCTATGCTCCGATCATCAATCCAGCAGCTTCTTCATACTGTCAAGACTTATGAGAAGCGTCGATGAATTGTGAAGCAGTGCTGATGTGGTTGGCTGGATAACTCCCATCACGCCCAGGATGATAAGTCCTGTGTTGATGGTCACTATCTTGCGATAGTTCCTGTTGATCCTGCTCATCAGCTTATTACTGAGTTCCTTAAGTGTTACGAGCTCGTACAGATTGTCCGCACTGACAGTTATATCTGCGATCTCTCTGGCAATCTCCGCGCCATCACTTACGGCAATTCCAGCATCGGATGCCGACAGTGCAGGTGAGTCATTGATTCCATCTCCCACCATGATGACCTTTCGACCCGCAGTCTTCTCAGCCTCGACAAACTTTGCCTTGTCCTCAGGAAGGACCTCTGAGTAATACTCATCCACCCCTACCTGCTCTGCAATAGCCTTGGCCGTTCTGTCACTGTCTCCTGTCATCATGACAACCTTCTTGATTCCCAGCTTCTTGAGCCTTGAAACAACCTCAGCCGACTCAGGTCTGACCGGATCCTTGATGGATATGACTGCTGCCAGCCTGCCATCGATTCCCATGAACAGATGTGAATGAGTCTTGGACAACGACTCGTACAGCTCTATCTTATCCTCAGGTATCACACAACCCTCATCCTCAAATACGAAATGATAGCTTCCTATGACAACCTTCTTGCCGTCTATGCTTGATGAGATACCGTGAGCCACAACATACTCAACCTTGGAGTGCATCTCCTCATGCTCCAGCCCCTTGGCTGCAGCTCCTGCCACAACCGCTCTTGCCATGGAATGAGGGAAATGCTCCTCCAGACATGCAGCTATCCTGAGCAGTTCATCAGGATCTCTTCCGTCAAATGATACGACGCGTACAAGCGTAGGTGATGCCTTTGTAAGTGTTCCTGTCTTGTCAAATACTATCGTGTCTGCATCAGCTACAGCCTCCAGGAATTTGCCGCCCTTGACTGTGAGGTGATGCTTGTTTGCCTCCTGTATAGCAGACAATACCGCTATAGGCATGGACATCTTCAGTGCACATGAATAGTCGACCATGAGCACCGCAAGTGTCTTGGTGATATTCCTTGTTAAAAGGTATGTGAGGATAGTTCCACCGAGAGTCCATGGCACAAGACCATCTGCAAGATGCTCTGCCTTGCTCTCAAGTCCTGACTTAAGCTTCTCAGACTCCTCTATCATCGCAACAACTTTATCATATCTGCTGGTCTTACCAGTCTTTACAACTCTGACTACCAGCTCACCTTCCTCAACAACTGTACCTGCATATGCACTGTCTCCGTGTCCCTTGTGGACCGGTACTGACTCTCCGGTGAGGGATGCCTGATTGACCATGCCCTCGCCCTGATCCACAACACCGTCAAATGGAATGACATTGCCCATATGAACCACTACCAAATCATCCTTTGCGATCTTCGCACTGTCCATAAGTACATCACAATTATCCACACGCACCCATACCTTATTGATATTGAGTGACATGCTTCTTGCCAGTCCATCCACCGACTTCTTATGTGTCCACTCCTCAAGGATCTCACCGATCTCCAGAAGGAACATGACTGATCCCGCTGTCGCGAAATCATTTGTCAGAATGGATGCTGTTATGGCTGTTGCATCGAGAACCGGCACCTCAAGCTTCCTGTTCGCAAGACACTTGAGCCCCTTGCCTATATACTTGAGAGCTTTGACGGATGTCAGACAATACCGAAGCGGCATTGGCATGATCCATTTCTTGGTCATGTACCAGGCGGTCTTCCAAAACAGCTTGTCCTCATACTGTCTGTTCATGACTCTGCCTGATGTCTCTGTGAGATCCGCCGGAACCTCCACCCTGTCATATCCAAACTGTCTCAGCGCATCTATCACCGCTGCACGGTCACCATCATATATGATGATCGCGTCACAGGTTCTGTCGTGCACCTTGACCTCTTCCACTGCCTCACAGTTCTCCAGATAATACTGAAGTATGTCGGCCTGTGCCATGGTCATACGGCTCTGTGCCATGTGTATACGCAGACGATTCTTTGTTTCATTTAAAATAGAAAACTTCAAGATCTTCGCCTCTTTCTTATGTTTTGTCTTATACTGATTACTCTTCTACAGTCTCTGCTGCGTCAGCGCTCTCAGCCTCTGTGCACTCAGCATCCTCAAAGTCAGCCTCTGCTGCCTTCTGTGCTCTTGCCTCGTTGATATCCTTTGCTCCTGCGTAGATATCACCACAGTTCTCCTGGATAGTATTTGCTGTCTTCATGACACAGTCCTTTGCTCTAAGAACACCAGCTGTACAATGTGTATATACGTTCTTTGCATCCTTGCTTGAGAGAACCTTGATACCAGCTGTTCCAAATAATACTCCACCTGCAAATATTCCAAGCTTCTTCCAGTTTACCTTCTTTAATGCCTTCATCATGATTTTGTCCTCCTTGATTATATATTTATTCTGATTAATGATATGACCACTTATACGCATGATAGATTATATGACAGGCTTCGCCGTGATTCGATTTTTCTAATCACGGTTTGTTCAATCAAACTCTCCTTAACGTAAAAAATGCATTCTCGATCTTCGTACTGTAGAAAGAGTCTGCATCTGTTTCGTGGCTTTTTATTTGCTGTAAGTATAGCACTGTCCCCGGCGTTAGTCCAATATAACATTCGCAATTTAAATGACTTTTTTTCTCAATAAGTATCAACAAGCTATCTTACACTTGTGACATTTTGTAAGGTTGCTTTTTTTCCTTCTATATACTATCTTATTACTATTGGCAAAGTCATATATACAAAGGAGATTCCATGTATGGATAATTTCAATATCAAAAGTATTCTGGTAATATTATTTTTATTTTTCATAGGATGCATCATGGGCTGGTGCATTGAAGTCATATTCAGAAAGTTCTTCTCCAAGAGCAACCCAAGCCACAAATGGATCAACCCGGGATTCCTCATCGGGCCTTACCTGCCTCTCTACGGTTCAGGCCTTGTGGTGCTGTATCTCCTGTCCCTGATCCATATAGATGCTGTTGACGCCCATCCTGTTTTGCAAAAGGTTCTGGTGGTACTGATCATGGCCATCGCCATGACCGTTGTGGAATACATTGCCGGACGTATATTTATAATAGGAATGAACATCAAGCTGTGGGACTACTCAGATGAGTGGGGCAATATACAGGGCATCATATGTCCGCTGTTCTCATTCTTCTGGGGTGTGATCGCGGCACTGTACTATTTCTTCCTCCATCCACACATACTGAACGCTGTGTACTGGCTGGCGGATCACCTGACATTCTCCTTCTTCATCGGTTTTTTCTACGGGGTATTCGTAATCGACTGCGTTGTATCATTCAACCTGATGAACAAGGTGAAGAAATTTGCGAAAGAGAATGATCTTATTGTCCGTGTTGAGGAACTCAAGTCCCGACTGGCTCTGGATCGTGAGAAGTTCAAGGAGAAGCCAAGCTTCCTTCTCTCTCTTCACGATACAGCATCGATCAAACGAGCATTTGAGAATAACCCTGAAAGCTTCTCCATAACAAAGAAGATCAAACTGAAGGCTGAGCAGCTTACAGAGAACGTAAAGGAAAAAAGCGCTGTGATAAGTGAAAATCTCAAGGAAAAGAGCGAGGTGATCACCGAGGGTATCAAGGCTGCCGGAACTGAGGCAAAGGCCCGCATAGGCGAGACCCTGAATCGAAATGATTCATCAGATGTGGCCGACACAGATCTGTTCGACAATTCCCACAGGGACATAACAGAACACAAGAATGAAAAATAATATCATTCTAAGCATATAACAAAAGCAAAAATACCATGTACAGGCGAAATGCTGTACATGGTATTTTTTACGCGCTCTATTTACTTTTTATCTGTACTTGACACTAGCCTTCTTGTAGGTTCCTGCCGTCTTTCCTTTGTATGGTTTTACAAAGTATGTGTACTTTGTTCCTGACTTCACACGGCGGTCAAGATATGTTGTGGTCTTTGCTTTCACAACCTTCACACATTTGAATCTGCCGCTGCCTGTCTTTTTGTATATCTTATAGCCGGCGGCTCCCTTTGTCTTCTTCCAGGAGACTCTTACTCCCTGTGAGGTATTCTTTGCTCTTGCGGTCGTGCAACCTATATAATACTGGCTCTTTGCCTTGGAGCCGCCCTTTGTATAGCTGTTGTATGCCGATACTCTGTATGTGTAGGTCTTTCCTCCTACAACAGATCTGTCTACCATTGATCTCACAGAGCTTCCCTTCACTGTCTTTATAAGTCTGTATGCACCCTTGCCTGTGCGTCTGTATACCTTATAACCGGTGGCTCTTGAATCGGTATTCCAGGTGAGGCTTATTCCCTTACCTGTATTCTTCGTTTTGACCGTCACCGTCGCAAGCTTCAATTTGTCGAGTGTGACATTCTTGGTATATCCGCAGTTGCTGCATTTGTACTTCTGCGATCCCTGGGATGTGAATGTCGGCTTTTTTGTAACCTCTCCCGCCTGCCATTTGTGGCTCATACATGCTCCTAGATAGTAAGCGTCCTTTCTTGTACAGGATGGAGTGTCGGAAACCCAGATCACAACATCATTTCCGTAATATCCCATTCCATATATGTTTAAACCTGATACATACTTCTGTCTTATGTCATATATAGCCCACGCCTTGCGCTCATTTACCTCAAGATCTATCCATGCAACATACCTCGATGTGCAGAAATAGAGCTTTTCCTGTGCAAGGAACAGTGTTCCATACTGTTTGTTAAGTGCCGTACCATCTGTATCCAGCCATTCATCCTGCCCGGTAAATATCGTTGTATTTACACCGTTGGTGAAGCTGTACTTGTTTATCTGATAGTATGATGACTGGCTGCCCTGCTTTATGCTGTACCAGTAGCCCTTTCTATAAAAGATGACCTTCTCAACGCCATTCCAGAACTGGCCTTTTTCATATCGCTTATCCGTGGCATTGCTGTATGTTCCCTTCCATACATTTCCCACCTTTGTGTCATATCTGCCAAGATAATAATCGCTGCTGGCGGCCTTAGTCTTACTGTTCAAGGTGTCAAAGCTTACAAGGAAATAATCATGCATCGACCTTCCCGGTATATCACTTGCGGGATCATCCCAGGTTGCGTCAACGTGATACCACTTTCCACCTATATTTACAACATTCCACGCATGGTTTACATACTGGCTTGTGGCAACTCCACTCGGAACCCCGGCTTTCCTGAGGAAATACCACATGGTCTCCGCATATCCCTGACACACGCTGCTCCTCTTAACCAATACACCATACATATCATACATGTGGTCTCTTCCGGTTGTTGGATCAAATTCCTTAGCCCCGCTGGTGTCATATGCAACTGTGGATGTCAGGAACTCATGATATGCAAGCACGATCTCTGCCGGCTTCATGTTCTTTGTATTTATCTGCTTGTTCACTTCCGCTATGGCTGCATCCAACTGCTTCTTTTCGGTTCGGGCATTTGGCTTGTATGAGAACTTCAGATACACGACCTTTCCTGTGGTCTGGTCATACAGATAACTGTATCTTGCCACATACACGACCTCGGGATGCGCATTCATTGCGGTTGTGACTACATTTGCAACATTTCGTGTGGTCAATCCCCAGCTCTTTACATTGAGTCTCGGTGAAAATTTCTCCACAGCGCCGACAATGGCACTCTCATATTTCTTTGAATTTGCCGCTGCCAGTGACGCTTCCGATGAATCCGATGCTTCATCTTCTATTATCTGTCCGCCAAATTGCAGGATACCTGAAGTATCGCCCTCCTGCTCAAGCAACTGACCATAGCTGCTCTGTGATGAGTCATACTGTTCCTGAGTATCTTCCGCAAATGCTGGTATTTTTCCGCCGTACAGCACACACGCAGCGATGACGCCCACCACAAATATCATCCTGATACGCCGCACAGCTTCTGTGAGTCTTACATTTTCATATTTCATTCTTTTTCTCCCTTATAATTACGCAGTAAGCATCTACCTTTTTATTCTCTTCTGCGGTGACGCTGCACTATATGTCTTATTATTCACTGCCTTCACAATATAATAATAAGTCTGACCTTTCTTTGCCGTTTTGTCTGTCCAACTGAGAGTTTTCGCTGTTACAGTCTTGACTGCCCTGTATTTGCCTGTTGGTGTCTTTCTATACACAATGTATTTTTTTGCACCGGCAGACTTTTTCCAGGAAAGTTTCACTCCCTGTGCTGACTTCCTGACCGTGACAACCGGAGCCTTGATGTAGAGAATACTTGCCTCTGTATATCCACTGAGTACATTTCCATTATATGCCTTTACACAGTAGTAATACCTGTTTCCTGACTTGACTGTCTTGTCTACATAGCTTGTCGTTCCCGACTTGACTGTCTTGATACATACATATCTTCCCTTGGCGGTTCTCCTGTATATCTTGTAACCAGATGCCCCTGACGCTTTATTCCAGGTAAGCTTTATCGCGCCGGCCTGCTGTGCAGACTTTACGGTTACCTTCGCAAGCTTCAGCCTTGCAATTGTGACCTGCTTTGCTGCGCCACATGTCTTGCACGTATATTTCCTGACTCCTGTAGCTGTATATGTAGCTTTCTTAGTAACCGTTCCATTATCCCATGCATGGGTCATACATACAAGCTTGGCTATAGTCTCGGTCTTTGTCTCGCCACAGTTTGTACAGGTGTACTTCCTGGTTCCCTCTGTCTTGTATGTTGGCTGTATTGTCACTACTCCGGCATCCCATGCATGCTTTGTACATACCAGCTTGGCTATCGTTTCGGTCTTGGTTGTTCCGCAATTCTTACACGTATACTTCTTGGTTCCCTCTGTCTTGTATGTCGGCGCTGTCACAACCTTGCCGCTATCCCACACGTGGCTCGTACATACAAGTTTGGCTATCGTTTCGATCTTGGTCTCACCGCAGTTTATACAGGTGTACTTCTTGGTTCCTGTACTTGTGTAGGTCGGCTCCTTTGTCACCACTCCAGCATCCCACTTGTGGCTTATGCACATCTCGAATGTATACTCGGCATACTCCTTGTTATACTTGCTTGAATTGCTTGAATCCTTAGTTTTCTTTATATTAGGAGAATCTGTAATAAAATACACCAGCTTACCATACTGTTCTCCAAACGCATATAAATTATTTCCTGTTGAACTATTATACTGTGTTCGTATATTTATAAGCTCTGTAGGAATTACATTTGTCGATGTTATATCTATCTTGTTCAAGCTATCCGGAGTAGTAAAATATAAATTATCACCTCGGAGATATATTGAACTATAAACACCAGGATAATACCCACCACTCGGAGTTGTCCATTTTGCAGTGCCCGAATACAAAACCTTGTTTATGTTAGTCGAATACTGGTACTTATTTATGTTAAATGATGTTTTCGAACTGCCCTCACTTATGCTGTACCAATAACCGTCTTTATAAAAAATAGCTTTCTCAATACCATTCCAGAACTTACCACTCTCATAAGTGGTGTCCACCGCTGTCGTATATGTATCTCCCCACTGTGCGCTGACAACCATATCCGTTCTGTCCTTAGTATGGTTGATGAGTGTATTCTTATTCATTGTATCAAAGCTGACAAGGAAATAATCATGATATGATCTTCCAGGCATATCCCACACCGGATCATCCCATGTCGCATCTATGTGATACCATTTTCCATGTATCTTAACTATGTTCCACGCGTGATTGATATTTTCACTTGATGCGATTGCACATGAAAGACCAGCCTCTCTTAGCAGATAAAACATAGTCTCGGCATATCCCTGACACACACAACTATGTTTAACCAAAGCTCCATACATATCGTACCCGTGATTTGCAGCAATCGTTCCATTGAAATAATCCTCATATGCATATGCAACTGTGGATGTGAGATACTCATGATATGCAAGTACTATCTCTTCATCGCTCATTCCACTGGTATCTATCTTACTCTTGACTTCCTGAAGTGCAGCATCAAGCTCCTGCTGCTCCTCCTTTGCATTTGTCAAATATGTAAATGCTATTTTGGTGATTGAAGAGCCAGAAGTCCAATATGTATAGCCTCCCGATAGACTGATAAACTCGGGATGAGAATTGATAATAGATCTTACTGCCCCGTTATTAATATCGTCTCTCGTAAGGCCAAGTTCCGATACATCTATACTCGTCTGCCATGCCTTGATTCCTTCAACAATAAGCTTCTCAAGTGCTGTTGCATCATATGTAGATGCCAGTGAAGCCGCACCATCCTGCTGCTCAACGACAACGCCAAGTCCGCCTTTCTGCAAAGTGTCGTCCAGATCATCATACCCTACCGTAACCTGACTCTCATCTGAACTTACCCGTGTCTGATCAGATGCATATGCTCCCACTTTACCGCCTGGCAATAGCACAACCGCCGCTGAAAATGCCAAGGCACCGATACAGATTTTTCTGCTCAGCCCCCTTAACAACTCAGACCTTATACTGCCTGCCACCACTCTATATGATTTCCTCTTTTTTATCATAAAACTCCTCCTTAAACGATACGTTCCAACCTTATATTTCCGTTCATCCCTCAATACTTTTATTATATAGATTTTTGACACTGTTCGATAGCTTTTTACCTCACTTTTGTACATCTTGTAGGAATTGACAAATTGCGCAACTTTGAGCAATTCATGATATCTTAATCATAAGCAACTATATCTCTTATTTAAAGCCGTTTTTCTTAATTATATACAATATTGTCCTGATGAATGGCAGTGTATATATTTTGTATATTTTGCACAAATTGAAATGTATTGTCAAATTACAATTGAATTATTTGTCTATTTGTGCTACCTTTAAATAGCAATCTGTGCAACCGTTTGCGCATATATTCTACACTAAAAACAGATCACATAGAGCACATTACCTTTATTTATAGGAGATGACAGATAAATGAACAAAAACAAGCTTTTTCCACAGATAAACGGAATACTACACGGCGGTGATTACAATGCTGAACAGTGGCTCGACCGCCCTGATATTCTGGCAAAGGATATCGAGATGATGAAGGAGGCAGGAATGACTTCCGCTACTCTTGGGGTTTTCTCATGGTCAGCATACGAACCTGTTGAGGGCGAATACCATTTTGACTGGCTGAAGGATGTTATGGACAACCTGTATAATGCAGGCATTTACACCGTTCTTGCCACGCCATCAGGCGGCAAACCGGCATGGATGGCACAGAAGTATCCTGAGATCAGGCGTGTGGATTCATATGACGTCAGGGAACATCAGGGCGTCCGTGAGAACCACTGCATGAGCTCACCTGTATACAGAGAAAAAGTTGCCAATATCATCCGTCAGCTCCACGCCCATGTGGGAAACCATCCGGGACTCATCATGTGGCATGTGTCAAATGAGCTTGGTGGCGAGTGCTACTGCCGTCTCTGTGTGAAAAGATTTCAGAATTACCTCGCAGAGAAGTTCGACCACGACATAAACAAGCTGAACAAGGCATGGTGGACAACCTTCTGGAGTCATTCCTACAATGATTTCTCCCAGATTGAGCCGCCTTATAAAAATGGAGATTTCAGTATCATGGGGCTAAACCTCGAATGGAAGAGATTTACCACATGGAACATGAACGATTACATGAAATCAGAGATAACGCTCCTCCGTGAACTCACCCCTGAAATACCTATAACAACCAACTTTATGCAGCTCTATGACGGTCTCGACTACAGACCGATGGCAAAGGAGCTGGATGTGATCTCATGGGATTCATACCCTAGATTCCACAATGACTACGAGAGTCTTGCGGATGTCATGGGCCAGAATACATTTGACCACGCGGTCATGAGATCCATGAAGAAGGATAAGCCTTTCATGCTCATGGAGAGTGCTCCGGGGCTTGTAAACTGGCATCCATATAACAAACTCAAAAGACCGGGCATCCACAAGCTGTTCTCATACAACGCTATAGCCTGCGGTTCTGACACTGTTCAGTACTTCCAGTGGCGAAAGGGCAGGGGCTCATTTGAACAGTACCACGGTGCCGTTGTTGACCATCTCGGAACAAATGACACCAGAATATTCAAGGAGGTTGCCGCCCTCGGCGCAGAGCTTGATGGGCTCTCCGAGATAACCGGCACACTCATCAGATCAAAGGTTGCACTGCTGTTCGACTGGGACAATATGTGGGCCATAGATGATGTCAAGGCTCTGGGGCAGGAATCAAAAAAATATCCTGAGACCTGTATGTCTGTATACAAAGAGCTGACAAAGCGCGGCGTTGACGTGGACGTCATTGCATCCGATGAACCACTCGACGATTACGATGTGGT
>ERZ779669.1089-NODE-1089-length-13550-cov-6.101297_pt1 | contig 13550 bp, 17 predicted proteins | sample MGYA00511372_ERZ779669 | MGnify/ENA primary metagenome ERZ779669 (study PRJEB29588, sample SAMEA1967891) | human gut metagenome | biome: human gut; feature: human-associated habitat; material: faeces | place: Denmark | collected 2008/2010 ... | reverse complement strand
TTTGCGGGCCGGACAGTGGCCGCAGCCGTCGCCCACGACGCCGTTGTAGCAAGTGAGCGTTTCGTGCCTCACGGTGTCAAGCACTCCGAGCCGGTCGGCCAAGGCCCACGTCTGGCACTTGTCGAGCCACATCAGGGGCGTGTGGACGCAGAACTGCTCCTCCATGCCGAGGTTGAGGGCGACGTTGAGCGCCTTGATGAACGAGTCGCGGCAGTCGGGGTAACCACTGTAATCCGTCTGGGAAACGCCGGTGACAAGATGGCGGATGCCACGTTCGCGGGCAAAGACAGCGGCAATGCTGAGGAAGAAGAGGTTGCGCCCGGGAACGAAGGTGTTGGGCGGGCCGCCGGCCGGCTTGTCCTCATCCATGCGGATAGACGTGTCGGTCAGTGCGTTGTGCGAGAGCGCCGAGATGAACGAGGTGTCCATCACGTCGATAGACACACCGGCCTTCTCTGCGAGGGCACACGCCACGTCAACTTCATGCGCGTGTTTCTGCCCGTAGCTGAACGTGAGGGCATGTACGGCCGAGAAGTGCTCCTTAGCCCAAAAGAGGCAGGTTGTTGAGTCTTGCCCGCCGCTGAACACGACGAGCGCAGGTTCGTTGTAGTGCATCACAGATCTTTGATTTTAAGAACGTTATAAGAGACGTGACGGTCGAACGCTTCGCCGCCTTCAATGTGCTTTACCCGCCGCACGACGCGCACGGTCACCGGCAAGGCTACGACTTCATAGAGCGTTTTGAGCACGGCCTGCGTGATCATCATCGCAGGCATCGTCTCCCAAGGCACGACGCCGCCCAAGGCTACCGGGAAGAAGATGAGCGAATCCGCTGCCTCGCCGACAACGGTCGAGGCGATGGCTCGCAGCGAAAAGCCCCGGCCGCCCGACCAGACCTTCATCCGGCTCATCACATAGGCGTTGAGAAACGACCCTACGAGAAACGCCACAAACGAGGCGGCAGCGATGCGCGGCGCGAGGCCGAAGATGGCGTGGAAGCCCTCGGCGTTCGTCCAATAGGCCGCACCAGGCAAAGCATCGGCCAAAGCGCCGAAAAGCACGAACAGCAGGTTCATGGCAAATCCCAGCCAGATGACAAGCCTCGCCCGGCCAAAGCCCCAGACTTCGACCAAGCAATCATTAATAATATAGGAAACGGGGAAAACGATCAGACCCGCAGTCAGTTCGAGCGGGCCGAGCGTCACCTGCTTCGTTTCGAGCAGGTTTGCTGCGATGAGACAGACGCAGAACAAAACGGCCAGCACCATAAACGGCAGGCTGACCCGGATGGGTTGTGACATATCGTTCTTGTTTTTAACGAGGTTAGACAAGCACTCGGTGGCCCGAAAGCCGGTGCAAAGATAGCGAAAGACGAGCTCAGGAGCAAGAGAAAGCCTGCTTTCTTCTTGCTCAGACCGATCCGCGACCTGTCCCGACGGGATTTCGGCCCACGCCGTGAGGGAGTGGCGTTGTTCCGGGCGTCCGGGATGGCGTCCCGACATACGGCGGATAACCGCCCGGAAAACAAGTCGGCTGACAGGATTTACGGGACGGCTGACAGAAACGGCGGGACGGCTGGCCGGGAAAATGGGCGCCCGCTCTGTCGCGGCTGGCGGGGCGTCGGTCTGATGTCGTGGCTTTCCTGTGTATGACGATGGGCGGGGCGTTTCGCAGTCCCGGCTGCCGGGTCTCGCATTGAAGCGTCAGAAGGGCCACTGGCGGGCGATTGCCGGATTTTTCGCCGGACGGTGACGGCCACGGCCGGCGAATTGCCTACCTTTGCAGCCGGATGGCGGCGTGGCGCTGCTTCCGTGTGAATAAGCAATGGTGAAGAAACGGAAAGAGGTCGTGCGCCTCGCGAAATTTGTTGTAGTCGGCGTGATGAACACCGCCGTGACGTACGTGGTCTACGTCGTGCTTCGTGCCTTGGGCGTAGGCATTGATGGCGCCAACCTGTGCGGCTACGTGGCCGGGGTGGTGAACAGCTTTTTGTGGAACCGCCGTTGGGTGTTCCATGCCGGTGATGGCTGCGCCCTGCGTCAGGCCGCGGTTTTCGTGCTCGGCTTTGCCTTGTGCTACGGTGTGCAGTGGTGCGCCTTGCGGGGGCTGCTCACGGTCGGGGTGGGCGAGTATGTGGCCCAACTGCTGGCCATGTGTGTCTATACGGGATTGAACTTCCTTTACAATCGTTTGCTGACTTTCCGCTGACGTCGTCTCTGACGGGGGTCAAAGTTCGGGGTAGTCGGGAATGTCGCGCAGGAATATGGGGCGTCGCGCCTCGTAGTCCATGCGGCAGCAGTAGTGGTTCAGACCGTTGCTGACGATGAGGTAGTCGACGCGCAGGACGAGGTTGTAGGCCGAGACTTGATTGAAGACGGCTTGCGTGATGGCTACGTGGGGCGCCTTGTATTCGGCGATGAGGCGCGGGCGGCCGCCGTTGCGGTCGTAGAGGACGCTGTCGCAGCGCCGTGTCTGAGTGCCGAGCCGCAGGGTGACTTCGTTGGCCAGCAGGGCGGCGGGATAGTGCTTGTGCTCGATAAGGAAATGGGTGAAGTGCTGGCGGACCCACTCCTCGGGAGTCAGAGCGACGTAGCGGCGGCGCAGGAAGTCGTAGATCATGGTGCGGCCTCCGTCGTTCATCGTTTTTGTCGCATAGGCGGGCAAGTTCAATGAAATCATTTTCTTACTTTTGCAGAGCGGACAAAATTACGTAGATTATGAGAACAAAGCAAGAAATAGCCGGGAATTGGCTCGTCCGTTATACGAAGCTCCCGCTCGAAGCGTTCAGCCAGTATGTCCTACTGACCAACTTCAACAACTATGTCGACCTGTTCTGCGACCAGTGCGGCGTGGAACACGTGGGCTACGGGGCGAACATGCGGGCAGTTACCGCAGACGGCATAACGATGATTAACTTCGGAATCGGCAGCCCGAACGCCGCGCTCATCATGGACCTGCTGAGTGCTGTCGGCCCGAAGGCCTGCCTCTTTTTAGGGAAATGTGGCGGCATCTCGGAGAAAACAGCGCTTGGCGACTATATTCTCCCGCTGGCCGGTATCCGAGGCGAGGGGACGAGCCGGGACTATTTCCCGCCTGAAATTCCCGCCTTGCCTGCTTTTATGCTGCAACGTGCCGTCTCGACCGCCCTGCGTGACAATCAGCACGACTATTGGACCGGCACGGTCTACACGACAAACCGGCGCCTTTGGGAACATGACGAGCGTTTCAAGGACTATCTGCGGACGACGAGGGCGATGGGCGTGGATATGGAGACGGCTACGCTCTTCTCCTGCGGCTTTTATAATCATATACCGACCGGTGCGCTCCTCCTCGTGTCTGACAATCCTATGGTGCCCGAAGGCATCAAGACCGAAGCGAGCGACAAGCAGGTGACGCAGACCTATGCCGCCACTCACGTGAAAATCGGAATCGAAGCCCTGCGCCTAATTATCGACGAACGGAAAACCGTGCGCCACTTGAAGTTTGACTGGTAAATTGCTGCGCCAGAAAAAACGTAGCCTATGCCGAGCACGAGAACCACGAACAGCGCGAAAAGCCAAAACTACGAAAGAATCATTCATGACGTCCAAGCAGGCCGGTTCAAACCTGTCTATTGTTTCATGGGGGCAGAGAGTTACTACATAGACCGCCTTGCAGACTATGTGGTGGAACAGGCCGTCGCACCGGAACAGCGTGATTTTAACATGATCATGCTTTACGGCGCTGATGCCGGTGCGGACAAAATTATCAGCGCAGCCAAGAGCTTTCCGATGGGAGCCGACAGACTGGTTGTCTGCGTGAAGGAGGCGCAAAATGTCAAGGACCTCGACCTGTTAGCCTACTATCTGCAAAAGCCGCAACCGACAACGGTCCTCGTCCTATGCTACAAAAACGGAGTACTCGACCGGCGGAAAAAGTTGTCTGCGCTTATCGAGAAAACGGGAGAACTCTACGAATCGAAGAAACTTTATGAAAGCCAGCTTCCTGGCTTTATCCGAGACTATCTCGGCCGGAAACACGTGGCCATCGATCCGAAAGCCGCCACGATGATGGCGGACTACGTCGGAACAGACCTGAACCGCATGGCGGGCGAACTGGACAAACTGGTTATCGCACTGCCCGAAAATGAACGGACTGTCCGGCCGGAGCTTGTCGAAGCCCTTATCGGAGTCAGCAAGGATTTCAATAATTTCGAGTTGCTGGAAGCAATCATTGCAAAAGATGTCGTGAAGGCAAACCGTATTATCAATTATTTTGACAGTAATCCGAAGGCGAATCCTGTGCCTGTGACGCTTTCCACCCTCTTCAAATTCTTTTCCCAACTTATGCTGGCCTATTATGCGCCCGACCGTTCGGAGCGTGGCGTGGCTCTATGGCTGGGTGTGCCAGACTGGCAGGTACGTCGTAACGTCATTCCAGCCATGCGTGTATATAATGGCCGGAAAGTGATGCAGATCGTCCATGAAATCCGTCGGGCAGACGCGCGGACGAAAGGGGTGGGGAATCCAGGCACGAGTGCCGGCGACGTCATGCGCGAACTACTTTTCTTCATCTTGCATTAACGCGGAACGGGGTATCCAAGCAGGTTGAAATTTTGAAAAAAATGATTGTGAGCGGGAATGCTTAAACAAGGCTTTCCCGCTCCTTTTTTAGGAAACTAAACACTTTTAGAATGCTTCTTTTTCGAGCAGATTCCCCGAGTTTTCCGCCCTTTTTACAAACAGCTTTCTGGCTTCGATTACACCATCGCAGCCTGGATGGAGTGGGGGTGGGAACGAGGTGAACCACCGCAAGATGGAGCTCACCTCGTTTCCGTAGAGGAACTGCGGATTGTGTTTCGTGAACCGTCGACGTGCTTTTTCGATGGCGTCCCTATATATATAATGTGTGGTCAGGCGGCTTCATTCTTTCCGGAAAGGCCGTTCGGTGGTTGGAGAACAGCTTCGGAATGATCGTTCGTAGAAGATGAAAATCCGGTCGTAGTCCCGAAATGCGACGTAAGATTTCATCCAAAAGTCGCAAATCCTCTGTCTTTTCCTCATTCATGGGACGAAAAAATGTAAATCTTTGCTCGTTTTCACCACTAATGGCCTAAGAAAGGCGGTCGCATTGACAGTAAAAGCAATAGAAGCATCAGTATTTACTATCGAATCTCCTATTTTGCTATATATAATGTGGCAAAATAGACTTACTTCGCTCGTCATTTTATTTTTTCTGTGAGTGTATTATTTAGCAGTCTTTTTGTTTATATTGTTGTATATCAAAAGATTATCCGGAAATACATCCGTGAGATTCTCTCAGATATTTTGTCTTTTCCTTTGGGCGGAAATGCGGGAATCTGACGCAAATAGAGCGCCGTAATGCCTCTGGAAAAATTCATTAAGTAATGATAACATTTACAAGTGGATACATTTTCACTTATGAAGTTATATGTGTAAATACAGTTTCGCAAATGGAAGCTGTTTTCATTACATTTGCAATCGTAAAGGCGGTTATTAAAGATTTTGTTAGAATATAAATTACACTGAAATGAATATGTAAATGTATAAATACAATCGCAAATCGAATAATATGTATGTCTATGTGAATCAGTATACTAGCCATATATCTTGTCGTAATTTTAGGCGCTTTTGTCGGTAGATGTCTGTTTTTTAATCTAGTCTGTGTAAAAATAGTCTGTTGAGGAGAAATAACATCTTCTGTCTCAGGAAAAAGAGTTTGTTATAATAGGTGATGCTACATGTATATGCAAGAGTGAATAGTGATATATTTGTAAATCAAAATGCAATTGTAAATTAGCGAAATAAAAACGCGTAAAATTTAGGAATACAAACGAAAAGATTAATAGATACGTTTGCGATTTACGTCTTTGCTGCGTGAAAATTATTTTTTATCTTTGTAAAATCAAACACTGGGGTGGCTATTTCAGTTACTCCCATGAATTTTCTCACAGTGAAAGACAGAATTCGAAAAATAATGGAGCTGGCAAATTTGTCCCAGCAAGAATTTGCGGCGAGGTTGGAAATGTCGCCTGCCTCTTTGTCGAGTATTTTCAACGGTCGAACTAATCCGACTAATAATCATGTGCAGGCTATTCATCGTGCCTTTCCGGTTGTCAATGTCAGTTGGTTGATGTTTGGGGAGGGTGACATGTTTGTTCCCCCGGCTGGTCAGGATGGTGTGAATCCCTTGACAGGGAAACCGTTCGGCGGAGATGAAAACTCTGTTGTGTCAGTGCGTGCTGACGGCATCCGTGACGATGCGCTTGCAACGGATGTGGAGCAGAGTGCCACGTTGGATGCTGTTACCGAATCCGGAGGAGATCGACAGGCTGCTTTTACATTTCCGCAGGATGCCGGTACGGGGACGGTCGGAGTTGGTTCTCTTGCAGGAGAAGTGGTGTCAGATGAGGTCCACGCTGCCCCAGATTTTGCAGTTCGGGAAGTTCGCAATAATGATCGGAATTCCGCTGTTTACAGTAGTCGTTCCGGAGAATCACGCGGAGGGACTTCGCGAAATCATCCGTACGGTCATGGCGGACAACCGTACAACGTACGTGCTTCTTATGGTGTGAGTGAGGGATACGGTAGTACGAGAATGAAAAGCATGACAAATATAAATATAATTGACAAACCAATAAGAAGAATCAAGGAAATTCGCGTTTTTTTTGATGACGGAACCTATGAAGCGTTTGTGCCGTCGTCGAAGTGAAGCGTTGAGACGGGAAATACGAGAGTTGTCCGTCGTATATTGCCGTTTACATAAGGGAATGCAGAAGTTTCATGCAATGGTACTTCCTCCTTGAGAGAGATGGCTATTGTACATATTAGGAAAGCCGTAGTTGTGGTAAATTAATGCAGCTATATACTTTGTTGTGTCATCGGTTTGGTATAATTAGGTTTTACCCTTAGCAGTATAGGTCCCGATGCTAATCTAATTTCGATAAGTTTGTCAATTTCACAAAATCAAGAAAAATGCACGTCCTAATGTTTTCTTAACATTTGAAATGCAAATTCCGCACAGTTTCGAGTATAATTCTCAAAAATCAATCAATGAATTATACGGCAACATTCCTCTCTTTATTTCAGATGATGGATACGCTGCATACCGAAGAGGATTGCAGGGTATATTGGGAGAATATGCGCTGGAATGGAAAACCAATCTGTCCGCATTGCGGCTCTATCTCCGAGCATCACTACAAACATACTCAGAATGGGGCAAAGGGCTGTACAAGTTCAAGGACTGTCGTTGAGGTGTATAGTGAGGCATGGAACGATGTTTGAGGGGGGGGCTGCCGCTTAGAAAGTGGTTCTATGCGATTTGTCTGTTCCTCTCGTGCAAGAAAGGTATAAGCAGTTGTCTGTTGGCGAAAGAGATTCACGTTATTTCCTATTGTTGAGGAGAAAGTGCCAAAGGCTCAATCGTCATTACAGACGACCTGAATGTCTATGACACCTTTATATGAGAATTACGGACACAAGGCTGTCTCGCACGGCAGGCATATCGGTAGACGGGTTACCACTAGAACTCGATAGAGAGATTTTAGAATCATATCAAACGAGGCATAAGAGGCATTTATTACCTTGTTGGAGGGTTATCGGATAATCTAAATTCAAACGAACAAAAAAGTCTAATCATGCTCATGTATGGTTGGACTTTTTATGCTTATTACTTATATTATATATGTAGGTCTTTGTTCCTAAATTTGTTCAGCAGTCTGCGAATTGTCTCGGATTTCTTTGGCTAATTCGCTCTTTTTCTTTAGTTTTGTGGTCAAAACAAAGTAAAAAGGAGGTTTAAGAAACAGACACAAGAAATTAGAAGATATATTGCAAGCGACTTGTAGACAAGTTATTTGGCTTAGCTGAATCTGGTAAATTTACGCACATCGTCCAAATGATAAGTCGAAAGGTAGGTTTGTACCCTGCAAAGGGCGCAGACTGCTTTTCCTTATTTGGGCTAAGGGTTTTACCAGAACCTACTAAAGCAGATGAGTGAAAAGACAAGGCTGTGTCCTTTTTCTTTTGCTCTGCTTGCAGGAACAACATCATGGTATAAACCTTATAAGCTCAAAGATATGGATTACAAGTTGGAATATATGGAACGTCTGTTTGCCAAGATTAGTAAGAAAAAGACGGAATCCTATGTAATAAGCCGTATATGGCATCAGTTGGATGACGACCGTGTGAAGTTTGTCGTCCAGCAATACATCAGAAGAACGCAAGATAAGTATGCGCTTGCGGACTTGTACCTGCCTCAACTCAATATCTTCATTGAAATCAACGAGCCGTTCCACAAGAACAATGTGGAGGTTGATAAAATCCGAAATGAGGAAATTCTAAACGTAACGCACTCCATGCCTATCGTCATAGACTGTGACAATGACATTCAAGAAATCCACCGTCAAGTGGCGGATGTCGTAAAACTTATCAAGCAACGTATTTCAGAACTTGGCGACAAATTCAAGTCGTGGGATGATGCAAGCACGCTCACCGTTGAATACCACCGAAACAAAGGTTATCTGAAAGTGGAGGATAACGAATGCCTGCGTACCACGGAGGAAGTTGCTGAAGTGTTCGGCACAAAAGCCAAACACCGTGGTTTCTTGCGTGCTTCGGGTGCTGCTGTCCCAAACAAGAAGCACGAAATAGTCTGGTGGCCGAACACGGAACACCGCCTTTGGCACAACGAACTCTCGGAGGATGGAATGTTTATCTACGAATATCCGAAAGCGGAGGACAAACGTGCGGCACATCTGAAACAATGGCTTTCCGCTCCAGAAGAAACAAGAATAACATTCTTACGCTACAAGGATGATTTAGGTTTCTGTTTCTACCGCTTCGTAGGTGTGTTCCGCCTCAATAGAGAGAAATCAATTCAAGAAAACAAATGTGTCTGGGAACGTGTCTCGGATACTTATCAACTTAATGTTTAATTTCTAAATTCTAAAAAGTTATGGCTTACGCATTCAAAGTAACAGCTAAACAAAACATTGCTGGGAAAATTGCAAAAGGCATGAGTGTACAATGTGTTGAACAAAACACAAACTCACCACAGCTTAAAACAATTTTGGAAGCCTTCAAAACTCAATTCGGCATTGAGATAAAAGGCGTTTCGATATCTACTTCGTATTTTACAGTAGAAAGACTGAAATAGACAGTACTTTTAATAAAAAGTGAGGAGGTGTTATAGCATCTCCTTGCTTTTTAGTAACACAAAAATGAAACTCCTTGATAAAATAATAGACTCAATATCAGGCTGTTTATCATTCATATTTTGGTTGATAGTGGCATTGGTTTGTGCTGGCATATTGGCTTTATTATCGTAAAGAAAATGAAACACTGGAGTACATTGCAATCGGCTTTATATCGTGTCATAGAACCGAAAATAGGCTTTCAGATACATTGTTGTACGTATGACATTGGACAGTGTATACCGTTACCGAGATTTTGGGTGACTATCGGGAAACAGATAATATGGGATTTTCCTAAAAACTTCATGGATGATGAGGATTGGTATTTTTATGATGAAGCTAAAAGATTGTCCCATTTGATAAAAGAATATGTGGATTGCCCGGTTAATGAACTTCTAACACACAAGTTTGATGATAGATTTAAGTTAGTCCCTATTTTGCATGTATGTGACAGACGTATAGGAAAAAGACGCTTGGAACAACTGCTGCATAATGATGAGTATTCGACATTGTCATGGCTGATAGAAAAGCGATTGAACACAGTATGATTTTTGAACTACCTACTATTAAGGATTTCTTTTCGTATTTTGGTGACGGATATTGTGTAGAAATGCCATTAGATAAAACGAAACTCAATAAGTTGCTAAATTATCTATCTGCCCAAGAAGCTGTGTGGAAGTTTTATGCCACGCTTATCAATGGCAATTGGTTTCATGGAATACACATTATTTTTCCAAAGGATAAAGATACAGATTCTGCAATGCGGCATATTTGCGAATTGTTAGGAACATACTCTTATTGTGTTATAGAGAGTGGCACACAAACTGTCGTTGATACAAACGGAGATGTCATTTCTTTTGCAGACTTCACGGAAATGTATGATTAAGATGTAATTAGAATATTCCATATTCTGTATAATTCAAAAACTAAAATTCATACAAATATGGAAGATAATCAATTGGTAACAGCAAAGATTGCATCAGAAACATTAGCTATAACGACAGATTTACCTGAAAATAAACTTATCACTTATGGTGAACTTTTGGAAATGATTCCATCACATGATTTCGGCGTTGAATTGGTAGAAGAGTTCGCAGAAATGATAGATTTTTGGAATGACGGTAATGCAAATATCCTATTTTTGATTGGTACTCAGTCAACCAAGTCAATGCATATAACTTATAATGAGAAAACCAAAACATGTGATGCTCCGGGTGGAGTGTTCTTTAGAAGCACGAGTACAAGTTATTATTGGGAGTTTAAGTTCCTTAAAACTGAACAAAATGGAGAAAGCCTAAATTCAGCATCTTATGCCATTTTTGGATTAAATCTTGGTTCAAGTAACAATGCATATGCTGAATCTGGTACATGTGATGTTAATGCAGGTGTAGGAAGTTATAAATTATTGCGAGTAAATAATCCAAATTATTATTCTGGTGGAAAAGAAGTTATACTCATTGAGTATTTCTAATACTGTTGCCTAAAATCTTTAAGATTTCACATTATTTTAATTATGATGAGAAAACAGAAAGCGTACACTTCGAAAGAAATGTCGCTTTCTGTATTTTGATTGTTGTACTACTGAACAGAGTAAACACTAATTATACACAATGCTTGGTACAATAAAGTATATAGTTGCGTCGAAATCCATACTTTCGTCACCAGGAAGATGTCCTGTCGGGGAATCCCGCTCTTGCTGACGGCGTTTCCTACTCCCTCTTCGTTGAAGTAGGCCTGCGCCGTGTCAATCAGGCGATAGCCCACGCTCAGGGCATCGCTGACGCACCGTTCGCATTCCTGCGGGGCGACCTTGAACACCCCGTAGCCCAATAACGGCATTTCCACGCCGTTTGTCAGTTTGATGGTCTGCATATCGTCTTGTTTAATTGGTTATCTATATACGGACAAAGGTACGGCGTAATATCGGGTCCTTTCCTACACGGATTACGGATGCTTGTGCCTTTTTTACGGATTGTCCAGGCTCCGGACGGCGGTTGTCGGGGCGGAGTGGTGTTGTCGGGGATAATGAGGGTATATGTTAACAAACCTCCCCTCGAACTTGGCTTTTATCTGTTTTCTTATAGAAGCGGACGGCACCGGTCAGCCCGAAACTACTTCAATCCTCATTCTGCAATCCTGTTCGCCTTGCAAAATGGAATGGCAGGGTTCCACCTGAAAATCCCGCCCTTTCCAAAGGCTTTGCAAAGAGTAGGGAACACTCTGACGGGAGCATTCACAGAGTAAAGGCGTTGTGACATATCCTTTCTTGCACAAATGGCAAGTACATTCCAAGAAGGTGAGATAATAGACTTTGCCTTTTTCCACGACCTCACCTTTTACTCCCGGCAATCCATTCGCCAGCTGAAAAACCCTTTGAACCAATCTGATAGTTCCATGAATATCAGATGTCGGAGTGAGAAAATTCGCCGTTAATCCAGAAAGTGGCTTCCTTACCAACGAAGTGAAGAAGCACATAATTCGGGTCGTTCGGTCCGCCGGGAAAATGATAAGCAAACCAGTCTTGCCACATTTCCTTGCGGATGGCATCATCCGTGATAACCTCTACCGTTCCGCGTAGGGCAACCCCGTCTCCGTAATGGTCATAACAAAGACCTGCCTTGTTGCTTGCCTTAAAATCATTGACCTTTACAGAGTCAGCACTTGTCGCCATCCATACCTCATGAAAACCCTTTGCTCCAATCTTGGACATCTGCACAGGTCGAGGATAACCGTTGGTGTCAATGGAAGCGACTGTCACGTTTTCGCATTGGGCAAGCAAATGAGACGCTTTTTCCGTCAGTGTCCGTTCATCTTTTTCTTTCCACCGTTTCAGGCGCGGAAAGTATTGAAGCATCTGTTCTTTGGCCTGTATGGGAGTTAAGTTACATCCAGCCTGTGCATTCCATTGGTCTAAGAATTGCAGGCAGAACTCAATCATTTGTCCCATCGTGAAATCCTGGGTAAACGTGCCGTTCTTGTAACAATACATGCAATAATCCTCGCTGCGGCTTCCATCGGCATGGGTCCCTCTGTTCGCATCGTTCAGGAGCATGCCGCAACTTTGACAAAATTGTTGTTCCATATATATCCTATTTAATGTCTGTCTCTTCCTTTATAGGCGTTATGGCTACTTGACAAGGGAAAGAATATCAGCCCCGGAACGCTGTCGGGCTTACTCCCAGATGCTGTTGCACGTAGCGGCTGAAATAGGCCGGCGACGAGAAGCCGAACATGTCGGAAATGCGGGCGAACGTCAGGGACCTGTCGCGCAGCAGGCGGGAAATGTCGAGGACGGTGTAGCGGCTTATCCAGTAGTTGGCGGCGTAGCCGCTTATCTTCCGGGATACTTCGGACAGGTAGTTGGGCGTGACGCACAGCTTGTCGGCGTACCAGTTGACCTCACGGTGCTCGCGGAACGTCCCGTTTTCCAGCATGTTGAGGAAACGGCTCATGATGGCGGCGCTTGGCAGCGGGATGTTGTCCACTCCGTAGAGGTGGGAATGGAAATCGAAGAAGTCGATGATGAGCATCTGAATGGAGGCTATCAGCAGGTCGCGGCGGAAGTGGTGGCCGGTCTGCGCCAGTCTTGATTCCACCATCTCGAAATCCTTGCGGCACAGTTCCCGTTGTCCGGCATCCAGTTTCATGATGGGATTGAGGAACAGGGCGAGCTGGCCTTTCATGCCGTAGTTGCTGAGCGGCGTGGAGAGTACGACAAACTCTGAGGTGACGTATATGACCTTTACCCGGAAATCGGCCGCCGGGAGGATGCTTTCCACCAGCTTCCCCTTGCGGACAATCATCAGGTCGCCCGCTTGCAGCTCGCGTTCCTTTCCGTTGTATTTCAGTTTGCAGCGGCCAGCCAGGCAAAGGGCGTGGGCAAGGTAATTGCTGTAAGCGTCCGTGCCCAGTCCTTCGAGGGTATCCTTGATGATGATGTTTTCCACTTCTGCCATGTCTTCATTCTTTGAGTTCCTTCGCGAATATACGTATTTCAGGCCAGTAACTCTTTGGCGGCGTCCCCTTTTTGCGCTTGTTGGGAGAATATGGGGACTATGTCGGGGCCTGCCGTGATTCTTACCGTGAGGCTGTCCCTCGGCGCGGCCGGCACGTACGGAACCGCCGCCCGTCCGCCAGATTCGGCATCGTGCCTGATGCCGGAGCGCAGGGGCAACGTTCCTGCCTCCTGCGGGGCGCGAGCCGCCGGGGATACGGAACAGGCCGGAACGCTCGCCATGTGTGAGCGTTCCGGCCTGTGTGTGGATGGGCGCGTTGCCTGTTTATGCTTCGGCGGGAGCCTCGGCGGGCGCGTCGGCACCTGCGGCCTCAGCAGCAGCGGCGGCCTCGGCTTCGGCTT
>ERZ779669.1088-NODE-1088-length-13555-cov-6.642889_pt1 | contig 13555 bp, 6 predicted proteins | sample MGYA00511372_ERZ779669 | MGnify/ENA primary metagenome ERZ779669 (study PRJEB29588, sample SAMEA1967891) | human gut metagenome | biome: human gut; feature: human-associated habitat; material: faeces | place: Denmark | collected 2008/2010 ... | reverse complement strand
CAAAAGAGGTGTGAATGAATATTAAAACCGATATAATAAAGGCCGTTTCGGGCTGAACCGCATTTTAATATACCCCATACCGTAGTCCGAAAAAGTACGATTGGTGTTCCGATATTGCCCATTTCGCAGTGCGATAAAGCCCATTTCATGGTGCGATATGGTGCTTTTCAGCCTCCGAAATAGGCCATTTCGCAAGCCGAAACGGTGCTTTTCGCAATGCGATGAAATACCCCTTAAGCATAAATCATTGATATTCAAGACATTATAAAACCTCTCATAATTGGCGTATTTGCGGCCGAAAGAAAGTCAGCTTGCAAATACGCGCTTATTTTTCGGGGTAGAACCGGAAACTGAGACGTAAAAATCAGAATACGGTTATAAATTGAAAGTATGCCGTATCTGTCTCGTTCCGACAGACGTGAGCGTTATTTATCCGTATCAGAAAAACGGTATATCCGGCATAGAAACCTCAGATTTTCATTGAAAAAAATATGTATTGAATTTCCGCCGGACCGTCTTTCGCTCAGGAAACATCGGTGGCGGAGCGTCCGCAGACAACATTGAGGCGCACAGATAAAGAAAAAAGGGACGCACCTTAGAGATGCGTCCCTTCTGTTATGGATTGAGTGTGCCGGCAGAACGGAATATTCCGCCTGACGGAAACACGTGTTTAGTATTTTATTATCTTCTCGCTTGAAGAACCTGACTTGCTGCGTACGTTCACGATATAGAGTCCGTCGGGAACATCGAACACCTCAACGTCAACGCTTCCGGTGCCCTTGCCAGATTTCATCTTCTCGCCATGCACGGTCACGAGCTGCCATCTGAACTTGTCGCTGTTGTTCATTGTGATGGTGAACTTGTCGTGCACTCTGCGCGGGCTTACGCTCATGTTCTTGTTGCCTTTAGAGCTTTCGGCGCTCTCTATGCCTGTAGGATCGTTTATTACAGGACGCTCGGCCGTGACAGAAGGACGCAGGTTCTTGATTACAGGCCATCCGTCTTCGCCCCATGTCACCTTGTCGAGGAATACCTTACGGCCTGCGCCGGTGTCCTTGGCGTCGTAACCGTGATACAGCATCCAGTATTGGCCGGCGTCGTCGAGCACGAATTCAGAGTTGTGTCCAGGTCCTACAACGTCCGGACTGCGGTAGAGGAAGTTGGAGAACTGGTTGTCGAGGGCGCGTTCGCCTACCTTGTTCACATACGGACCTGTGAGGTTCTCAGAGCGTGCCACCATTACATGGTATGTACTGTTGCCTCCGTCGCAGCATGAGCCTGCCGAACCGAAGAGGTAGTAATAGCCGTCGTGCTTTATGATGTATGTGCCTTCGGTCAGTGTGCCTGCAATCTGGAACTTCTTGGCTCCGTCCTTTATGGACAGTCCGTCGTCGGAAAGCTCTATGCCGTATATGCCTCGGAACGAACCCCAGAAGAGGTATTTGTGACCGTTGTCTTCGATGTAGAACGGGTCGATGCTGTTCTGAACGCCTATCTCGTTGCTGATGAACAGTTTCTTGGCGTTGAGGAACGGACCTTCGGGACTGTCGGCAACGGCGCATCCTATGCCGCACTCCCATTCCTTGCCCCATTCTGATTTAGAGAAGTAGAGCACATATTTGTCGCCTATCTTGTTGATGTCCGGTGCCCAGATGTCGCCGTTAGGAACCATTGTCGGGCGTGTGGCGTCGGTGAATGCAGTGCCTATGAAGTCCCAGTCCACAAGATTCTTCGATTTGTATATAGGCGTGTTGTGGGTGTCTTCTGTTCCGTACAGATAGTAGTAACCGTCGTCCGCGCGTATCACTGTCGGGTCGGGGGCGCTCACGTCTATTACAGGATTGCTGTATGTATCGGTGATTTCCTCAGGCTTTTCGGGCTTTACCATCTCCTCGGGCGTGACTGCCGTGCTGCCCGTAACCTCGGCTTTGACGGTTGCGAATGTCGATCCGTTGTACGATGCGTTCACAGTCTGCACGCCTACGGTGTAGCTTCCGTCGGGCAGGCAGAGGGTCACCTTGCGTGCGTTATATGCGTTTCCCGGCTGGTTTACCTTGCGGACGCCGTCTTTCTCACCGCCTACGAACGAGTTACCGCCTGCGACGGTCTTTCCGTCGGCGTTCATTACGTAATATTCAAATGTCTCGTTGCCTATGGCTCCGTCGGGCATATCCCATGTGAGCACGAGTTTGCCGTCGTCTGTCTCAGCCTTCAGATTCTTCGGCATCTGAGGTGTCACGACCGTCTTGTTGGGGTTGTTGGTTGCCGAGAATATGTTTGCCAGTCCGTCGAGACCCGAATAGAAGGTTCCGTCTGAGCTCTGCGAAAGGGTGACATAATCGTTCACGCCGTCGCCGTTGTAGTCAACAAATACGACGCAACCTTCCGAACCGCCTCCCACGCGGTAGCTCTCGTTGAACGAAGCGTTGCCGTCGCCAAGTCCTATGAGGCAGGTCTGTGTGCTGAGTCGTGGCGACCAGCCGAGGTTGAATATGTCGAAGTTGCCGTCGCCGTCCCAGTCCATTGCGCCGTACTGGCGGTTGGTGCTGTTCTGTCCGCGCATTTCAGACAGTCCGGCAGTGCCTTCCGACTTGTAGGTCACTGTTCCGTTGTCGGCTATGGTAGCTGTGTATATGCCGTAAACATACTTTCCGCGTCCGTTGCTGCTCCATCCGGAGAGGAATATATCCGGTGTCCCGTCGTTGTTGAAATCGGCCACAGCGATGGCTCCTTCGGATATTGCCGGAATGCTGCCGAAGGTGACATACTGTCTGCGGAACTGTCCGGGATGTTGCGGGTCGTTGAGGAACAGGTCGGTGAAGTGATTGTCGTTGCCGTTTGTTGTGCCGAGAGCTTCACGGTCGTTGGAGTTGGAGTTGATGAAGAAATCAACATATCCGTCGTTGTTGAAGTCGTAGGCAAGCACCTGTCCGCACTCAAAGTGATATTTCTTGCCGTCCTGTCCGTATCCGATGACATAAGGATCGGTAAGGAAATAGGACACCTCGAACACTCCGCCGCCGCGGTTGAGCAGTATGACATTGGCGTCGGTGTATGTCTTCGGGTTGTTGCTCTTGTTGGTCTGATAGCCTATTCCGACGATGTCGGGCAGACCGTCGTTGTTGAAGTCGGCTACATCTCCGGAGAGGATATAGCGCATGTCGAACTCCACGGGGTTGTCTTTAGCATCGACAAACGCAGGCTTGTACTGTTCGAAAGTGCCGTCGCCGTTGCCTAAGAATATGCCTTCACGGCTGATGTTGTCGATGAACGGTTCTTCGTTGTATGTTCTTCCTGATGTCTCGAAAGCCACGATGTCCATTATTCCGTCCTGGTTCATGTCGCAGGCGGAGAGCGAAGGACGGTCGGCCACGTTGATGTTTATGCCGTCGTTGAAGTAAGAAAGATCGTTGTAGGTGTTGCCTACGACGAACCATCTGTTTCTTCTCGCGGGGTCGATGGTAAGCACGTGTGTCTTTCTTGTCTTCTCCCAGCTTTGTCCGCCGGCATCGTTTGTGGTGTTGTTTCCTATTCCGGCAACCACAAGGTCGCGCAGTCCGTCATTGTTCACGTCAATGGCGACAGCGTTGGAATTGTGTGCTCCCCATTCCTGTCTTGTCGCACTGTTGGTTATGTTGGTCTGTGCCTGCACGGCGGTAGTGGCCAACAGCGTGACGATTAAAGTTGTAGATTTTTTCATTTTAGTCATTTTTGATTGTAAAACAAGTGATCAAGGTAATTTAATAATAGAGCTTTTCCCGTTAGTTTATCCGGCAGTCACGGCAGTGTTTCTCATGACATGTGGAACTATATGGCTGTTCCCGGCAGCCGGATAAGTGGGGTGTTGACATCTGCGGCGTTTGTCGTGCCGCGCTATGTATGTGTTCTTAAGGCTCCGCACAACGGAAGGTTGTTATTCCTTCATTGTGTTTTTATGCAGTATCATGATTCTTCCGTAAGGTGCGGAGCCCGGTATCAGTGTCGTTATTTCTCGATGTCGGCCGATGGAGGTGCGGCGTTCTTGTCGGCGCCCCATGCCTTGTTGGGGTGTTTGCCCATGACAAGCACGAGCTTGCCACCGTTCTTTATGTCGTTGTGACTGAACCATGGCTTGTTCCATGTCTTGCCGTTGAGCGTGGCACTCTGTATGTATTTGTTCTCGTCGGAGCAGTTCTTGGCTTCAATCTCGAATATCTTGCCGTTGGGAAGCGATATTTTTACGTCGCTGAACAGCGGACTTCCGATGTTGTATGCCGGGAAACCGGGTGTGACGGGATAGAATCCTATGGAGGAGAATACGGCAAACGAGGTTAGTCCTCCGCCGTCCTCGTCGCCCGGAATACCCATGACGTCGTTGCGGAACCATGTCTTGAGCACCTGTCTCACGCGTTTCTGGGTCTTCCACGGCTGGCCGGCGTAGTTATATAAATAAGGAATGTGCAGCGACGGTTCGTTAGCCATGGTGAACTGTCCGATGTTTCCGGTCTGGTCGGGCAGCTGTTCGTAGAACTCGCGCTTGCCTCTTCCCATCGGCTCTGCGAATGTCTGGTCGAGGTTCTTAATGAAGTTCTCGCGTCCGCCCATAAGGTTTATGAGGTCCGCCATGTTGTGCTGTACGTCCCAGCGGTAGGTCCATCCGTTGTTCTCGTCGTATGCGTCGCGTGCTCCTATGCCGCCGGAGAACCGGTAGTCGAACGGTTCTATGAAGTTGCCGTCCTTGTCTTTAGGATGGAAGAAGCTCGTCTTGCTGTTGAACAGAGTGCGGTAGTTGCGCCCGAGCTGTGCGTAGTGGTTTGCCTTTGCGGTGTCGCCCATGAACTCGGCGATGCGCGACAGACACCACATGTCGTATGCCGTGCCAAGCGTTACGGCCACCGGCTGTCTCTTCTCAAAGCCGGACACGTTGGGATCTGTCTCCTTCTCACCTTCGCGCAATGCGGGAATGTATCCGTGCTGTTTGTAGAATTCGTCAATCCATCCTGCTTTGTTGCCCGACCACGGAGCCAGAGTCTTTTCCTCGATACCTTTTCTACAGTATTCGAATGCGCGCTTTGCGTCAACCTTCACGCCTTTATAAAGCGCGTCGGCCACCATTGCTACTCCGTGATTTGAGTTCATACGCCGTGAGTCGCCGGTTATTTCGGGGAATGTCGGCATCCATTCTGTTCCCATCTGTTCGGCCATACGCAGGTACGACTCAATGATGTAGCTCTGTTTCTTCGGCTCAATGAGTGTGCGCAGGGGATGTGCGGCGCGGTATGTATCCCATATCCAGTCGTCTGTGTAGAAAGGTATTCCGCCGTCCTCATGCACCTGTCCGTCGTACGCACTGAAGTAACGGCCGTCCTCGCTCAGGCATACCGGACGCTCGAATGTGCGGTAATAGGATGTGTAAAGCACGGTTTTCTGGTCGTCGCTGCCTCCTGTGACTTTGATCTTAGACAATGCGTCGTTCCATATCTTGCGTCCTCTTGCAGCGACCTTGTCCACATCGTAGCTGTCCTGTTCGCGCATCAGATTCTTGCGGGCCTGGTCCTCGCTGATGAAAGATACGCCGTAGCGCAGTCTTACCTTCTGTGTTCCGTCTTTATATCTTAACACCGCGCAGGCGTTCTCGCCCTGTGCCATAGATGTTCTGCCGTCAAATCCGTCGGCTGCGAGTATTCCTGTGGATGTAGGTGTTGTTTCTGTTTCTAAATATATGTATACTTTTGTTCTGTCGTTGAGCTGCTGATATCCGCTCACGTAGTTCTTTCCTATTTTTATCATGCCGTTGGCTGAGTTGACAATGACATACACCGGTTTGTCTTTCTTGTAGAAGTTCAGCTCGTATACGGCACTCTGTCTGTCCACGGCATAGCGTGCTCTCATTGTGTTGTCGTCGAGTTCGATGTCGAATGAATACGGTGTTATGCGCTCATTGTCGTAGTTCACCGATACCACTGGATGCAGTGTCTCTCTTTGGCTTGGGCTGATACTGAATGCCGAACGCTCGCGATGGTTTGTTACAATTACCGGCAGTCCGTTCACGTGTTCTGATGTGTAGTCGGCTCTTGCCGGATAGACTCTCAGCATACTGTTCGGAAGTTGTACCGTGGCGAATGTAGGTACGAGCAGATGACTGATGTTTCCGATGTAAGGGTTCACATAATCAACGGGTTCTTTTGTCTGTGCTCCGATCCTGTTGCACACCGTAAGGCACATGGCAATAGCCATAAGTGCGATAAAGTTTTTTTTCATGTAATAAGTCCGGGTTTAATTTTATGGTAAAAATAAAAGGATTGTTCTTTTTCGGATCTGTTTTTGTGAATGAAAATCCCCGCACAGGTACGTGCCTGTGCAGGGACTTTTTAGTCATATGTTTTTTCAGTCTATGTCACTGTTGTGATCAAGGCTGTCATTAAATGGCTTTGGTTCTTGCTTTGCGTTGTTGTCAGACGGTCTGTGCTCGAAGCGGCGCTGTCCTCTGCGTTCGCCGTTCTCGCGTCCCTGTCTCTGACGACGCTCGCCACGTTCAGGTCTCTGGCGGCGCTCATGCTCTACATATCCTTCCGGTTTCGGAATGAGAACACGGTGGGAGAGTTTGTATTTACCGGTCTTCGGGTCGATTTCCATCAGTTTCACTTTGATCTTGTCGCCTTCCTTTATTCCGGCATCCTCTACGGTCTCAAGACGTTTCCAGTCTATCTCTGAGATGTGGAGCAGTCCGTCCTTGCCCGGCATTATCTCTACGAAGCAACCGTAAGGCATGATAGAACGAACAGTACCTTCGTATATCTCGCCTACTTCAGGTATTGCTACGATGGCCTTTATCTTAGCCATTGCTGCGTCGATGCAGTCCTTGTTGGCTGCGCTCACCTGAACCTTACCTACGCCGTCAACCTCGTCGATTGTGATGACAGCACCGGTGTCCTCCTGAATCTGCTGGATAATCTTGCCGCCCGGGCCTATCACAGCACCGATGAATTCCTTCGGAATCTCTATCTGTACGATGCGCGGAACCTGCGGTTTGAGCTCAGGTCTCGGCTCTGCGATGGTGTCTGTAAGCTTGCTGAGGATGTATTCGCGTCCTGCTTTTGCCTGCATGAGAGCCTTCTCCAGAATCTCGAAGCTCAGTCCGTCGCACTTGATATCCATCTGAGTTGCGGTCAGACCGTCCTTTGTTCCTGTTGTCTTGAAGTCCATATCACCCAGGTGGTCTTCATCACCGAGGATATCGCTCAGCACTGCATATTTGTCTTCTCCCGGGTTCTTGATAAGTCCCATTGCGATACCGCTCACCGGTTTCTTCATCGGAACGCCGGCATCCATCAGAGCAAGTGTACCAGCACATACGGTTGCCATTGATGACGAACCGTTGCTTTCGAGTATCTGTGATACGAGACGTACGGTGTAAGGGAAGTCCTCTGGAATCTGTCCTTTCAGCGCACGCCATGCCAGGTGTCCGTGTCCGATCTCGCGACGACCTACTCCGCGCTGTGCCTTTGCCTCACCCGTGCAGAACGGCGGGAAGTTGTAGTGCAGCAGGAAACGCTGGTAGCCGCGGTCGAGCACGTCGTCGATGAGTTTCTCATCGAGCTTTGTACCCAGTGTACATGTTGTGAGACTCTGTGTCTCGCCACGTGTGAATATAGAGCTTCCGTGCGGCATTGGCAGCGGTGAAACCTCGCACCAGATAGGACGGATCTCGTCTGTCTTACGTCCGTCGAGGCGTTTGCCTTCGTCGAGAATGCAGCGGCGCATAGAGTCGCGCATCACGTCTGCATAGTAACGGCTTATCATTCCGTGCTTCTCCTCGAGCTCTTCAGGAGTGAGGTCGGCGTGTGCGGCGTCATAAGCAGTAGTGAAGTCCTCTACAATCTGTGAGAAAGCTTCCTCACGTTTCTTCTTGTCATGGTCGCCGGCTTCAGCTATTGCGTAGCACTTGTCGTAGGTCTCGCGGCGCAGTTGCTCGCGCAGCTCGTCGTCGTTTACCTCGTGGCAGTACTCGCGTTTTACGTCAGTGCCGAGTTCCTTAGACAATTCTGTCTGCAGTTCGCACATCGGTTTGATGGCATCCATGGCAGCCTTGAGGGCGCCGATCATATCCTGTTCGGACACTTCCTTCATCTCGCCTTCAACCATCATGATGTTTTCTGCCGAGGCACCAACCATGATGTCCATGTCGGCATCCTTCATCTGCTCGAATGTCGGGTTGATAACATACTGTCCGTTAACACGTGCTACGCGCACTTCAGAGATAGGACACTCAAACGGAATATCTGAACAAGCCAGAGCGGCTGATGCTGCAAATCCTGCCAAAGCGTCGGGCTGGTCAACGCCGTCAGCGCTGAGAAGCATGACGTTCACATAAACCTCTGCGTGGTAGTTAGAAGGAAAAAGCGGACGCAGCACGCGGTCAACAAGACGTGATGTGAGAATCTCGTTGTCGCCGGCCTTGCCTTCGCGCTTGGTGAATCCACCAGGGAAACGTCCGGCAGCGGCATACTGCTCTCTGTAATCTACTTGAAGAGGCATGAAGTCTGTTCCGGGAACTGCATCTTTTGCGGCACAAACAGTGGCGAGGAGTACTGTGTTACCCATGCGGAGCACACATGATCCGTCGGTTTGCTTTGCCACTTTCCCGGTCTCAATGCTGATGGTTCTTCCATCAGGCAATGATACTGTTTTCGTAATTACGTTCATCTAATATAACATCTAATAAAATAAAATCGGACAAAGATAATTAAATAATGTTGAATGAACTACAAATCAGCCGTTTTATTATTATTTTTTATGAAAACAAATATATGCCTTTCTGCCATGTTGTATGGAGGTTCTGGTCTTGCGTCTGCAGAAGGTGTGATCAGTTTATCTTTTTTTGCTGTCTTGTGTGCTTTTCCATGCTGTGCTTCCTTGCGCTTATATGATATGAAAATTGTTGCATTTTTTACATTATTTTCGTTAAAATCGCGCCATTGTGAATACAATATTTGCATATTTTGCCTATCTTTGCATTTCTCCCGCTTCGGTTATGCAGGTTGCTAGAACGTGGGGCGGGCATTGTTTCTTTTAAAAATTTAAACGTATGAGAAAACTTCTACTTTCGTCACTTGTGTTTATCAGTGCCTCACTGAATGCACAGACAAGTTTTAAAAACGGTTTGCTCACCTACACGGTGACAGGTGCTCAAACAGTTGAAGTGTCCGGTGCCGACAGCAAGGATGAGTCGGACGCACCTGTTTATGATTATGTGGTACCCGAAACTGTTGAGAACGAGGGCGTCACATATAATGTCACAGCCATTGGCGAAGACGCTTTCTATTGGAGCGACCTCAAGTCGATCACTCTTCCGGAAAGCATTGAATCTATCAAAAGCGCGGCTTTCAAGTCTACAACAAATCTTACTTCCATAACACTTCCTTCCAACCTGAAGTATATCGGCGACTATGCTTTCAACTCTTCTGGACTGACAAGCATAACAATTCCCGCTTCAGTTGAGGAGATTGGTTCCAGCGCTTTCTTTACCTGCAAATCACTCGCTTCAGTGGAGTTGGGTAGTGGTCTGAAGACAATCGGTTCTTCGGCGTTCTACAAATGTCCGTTTACCACAATCGAACTTCCCGAAGGTATTAAGAGCATTCCTACTGCGCTGTTCTACGGATGTGCCAATCTTACTTCGGTGAAGATGGCGGCTGATGTCGATTATATCGGCGACCGTGCGTTCCGCGAGTGCGCATCTCTTCCGTCAATAGACATTCCTTCAAGCGTTACATACATAGGTGAAGACGCGTTCCTCGGCTGCACCTCACTCACAACTCTGCAGCTTCCGGCATCGCTTGAGGACGTGGGCGCGAACTTTGCGGCCAACAGTGGCATCACATCTCTCACCGTTGAGGAAGGCAACAAGAACTTCGTGGCAGAAGGAGGAGTGGTTTACAGCGCCGACAAGAAAGTGCTTTACGCCGCACCAACCAAAGGTCTCTACGAACTCACCCTGCCTGCCGCATGTATCGGAATTTATGGTGGAGCCTTCTCTGGCAGCGAGATAAAGAGCGTCACACTTCCCGAAGGTTTCCTCGCAGTGGATGGTTTCGCTTTCTGTGAGTCTGCACTTGAGAGCATCAATCTGCCGTCATCAATCGTTATGATAGGCGAACAGGCTTTCGCGGCTACAAAGCTCACAGAGGTTACACTGCCCGATCGCACAGAGGAACTCTACAGTGCCGCTTTCGCAGGATGCGACAAACTCACCACAGTCACCATTCCTTCCGGTCTCAAATTCATGTATAACCGTGCATTCCTCGGCTGTACAGCTCTGAAGACCCTCAACTGTCTTGGAGCTACTGCGCCCGAACTCGAAGAGATATATGAGGAATACGAGAGCCAGTTCTACGGCGTATCAGGTGCTACACTCTACGTTCCGAAAGGCTGCACTGCATCTTATCGTGACGCCGGTTATGCTTCATACTTCACAATAGAAGAGACAGAGAACGGTGTATTCACACATGTTTCCACAACTCCGGCCGAAGGAGCTACGGTAGAACCGGGTTGGATGCCGATGTCATTCGTGGTTGAATTTGCCGAGCCTGTCACAGTTGTAAACGCCACACCTGCCGCAAGTCTTCTTGACGGACCGCTGGCCGGAGGTTCTGAGATTCTGCCGGACAATGGATGGAATGCCACAGTGAGCGACAAAAACAACAACACACTCGTGCTTTGGGGCTCTGACTACGTCGGATTCACATGTTCGTTCAAGGCCGAGAAAGGCAATGAATACACAGTTGTCATCCCTGCCGGAATCGTAAAGAACGCCGCTGGTGACCTCAACGAGCAGATTGTTATCAAGTTCAACTGCGACGAGTCTACAGGCGTTGGAAACGTAGATGCTTCTGAAAATGTAAAGGTTACAGCACGCTACAACATCAACGGCCAGAAACTGAACACAGCCGTTAAGGGCATCAACATCGTCAAGATGTCTGACGGTAAGGTTCGCAAGGTGCTTGTAAAATAATGAAACGATGAGTCGTCGTTTGCCATCGTGCAGGCGGCCACATCATAATCTCAAAGGGAGACAGACGTCACGGAACGCATGTTCCGTCGCCTGTCTCCCTTTTTCTGTATATGTGTTTTTTGTTAATTGTGTTAAAACCGCGCCGGCTGCGCAACAACGTCAGCATATAATTACTATATTTACGTCATATTGGTCCCACGCATGCGGATGATATGGACCGGGTGGAAATGTAGTTCCTTAATAATAAGACTTATGAGAAAGTTTATGTTGTTGTCGATTGCGCTTGTCAGCACCGCACTGAACGCGCAGACAAGTTTCAGAAGCGGTCTGTTCACCTATAAGGTGACGAGTCCCCGAACGGTTGAGGTGTCGGTTGCCGACGACAAGGACGCGTCGGGTACGCCGGTCCATGATTATGTCATACCGGCCACGGTGAGCCACGAAGGCGCCACATACCGTGTGACGTCGCTTGGCGAGGACCTTTTTTACCACAAGGATCCAAGGACGGTCTCCATTCCTGAGAGCGTCGATTCGATAAAGACCGGAGCATTTCTCTGTGCCGATAATCTCACCTCCATTACTCTTCCTTCCGGGCTGAAGTATATCGGTGGTGCATCTTTCAGTTCTTCCGGACTGAAGAGCATCGTCATACCTTCCTCCGTTGTTGAGATAGGTGAGAACGCGTTTTTCTCCTGCAAGTCTCTTTCTTCTGTCCAGCTTGGCAAGGGACTGAAGAAGATAGGCAGCGCGGCGTTCTTCGGCTGTGCGCTGTCTTCTGTCGAGCTGCCCGAAGGCATTGACAGCATACCCGAGGCCCTCTTTCACTGTTGCGCCGCTCTCCGTTCGGTGAAGATGGGTTCCGGCGTCGCTTACATAGGCGACCTTGCATTCCGCGAGTGTCCCTCGCTCACGTCGATAGACATTCCGTCCGGTGTCACCCATATAGGTAACGACGCCTTTCTCGGCTGCACATCGCTCACAAGTCTGCGACTTCCGGCGTCGCTCGAGACACTCGGCACATGCTTCGCTGCATGTAGTGGTATCACGAAGCTCACCGTTGAGAAAGGCAACAGCCACTTCGTCACGGACGGAGGAGCCGTGTATGATGCCGGCAGAAGAGTGCTTTATGCCGTGCCGTCGAAAGGACTTCAGAGCATCACCGTGCCGTCAGGATGTCTCAGAATATGTCGCGGCGCGTTCTGGGGCAGCGACATAAAGAGCGTGACATTGCCCGAAGGAATACAGAAGATTGACGATAAAGCCTTCCTCGGGTCGGCACTTGAGAACATCAACCTGCCGGCGTCCATAATATATATAGGCGAGAGTGCTTTCGCCCATACAAGGCTCACCGAGGTGACACTGCCCGAACAGATAGAACGGCTCAGCGACTCTGCCTTCGCGGAGTGCGCCGGACTTGTCTCCGTCACCATGCCGCAGGGGCTCAAGTACATCTGTCACCGTGCGTTCCTCGGGTGTCCTGTACTTAAAATGATGAACTGTCCGAGCACTACGCCTCCAGAATTTGAAAGGGTGGAATCAGATCAACTGAAAACCTTCACCCTCGTCACGGGTGCCACGCTCCGTGTCCCGAAGAACTGTTCGGCGTCTTATCGCGATGCAGGATACGCGGATTTCTTCGACATAAAGGAGATGTAGTTTCCGATATAAAAGATATGTAGTACGATGTATATGTCGGGACAGTGAGACCGATGGGTACGTTGAGGCTGTTTCTGTATTCCGGATTGGCGGCTGTCTGAATGGCGGCAGATGTAAGAATGTCTGTTTTACGGAAAATAAGTATTGCTGCGGGGTGCTTCAATGAGAAATAATCATTAACTTTGTCCGGTACGGAAATATCATAGAATACAAAATCACAGTATTATGAAAGACTTACAACGAACATCCGCGGCATACATCATGGCGGTCATCATATTGCTTGCCGAGCTCGTGCCGCTGCCGGTGCTTGCCGCCCATAATATGGGTGCAGACGGTCAGACCATGGCCAATAACCAGTGGTGCGGCCGCCGTGTGGCATTCCTCGGCGACTCCATCACCGACGCCCAACGCGTAGGCACCACCTGCTGCTACTGGGAATATCTGGCCGACATGCTCGGCATCGTGCCTCTGGTGTATGGCATCAACGGTCACCAGATGAGCGACCTTGCCGGTCAGGCGCGCCGTCTGCTCGAGGAACGTGGCGACAGCGTGGACGCAATAATGATATTCGCAGGTACCAACGACTACAACAGCGGTGTCCCCATAGGCGAATGGTACGAGACGGGCGAGCGCGAGACCGTTGTCGGCGGAGGCGGAAAGGCCGTGCGCAAATACCGTACGCCGGTGATGAGCGACGCCACGTTCAAGGGCCGCATAAACATACTGATGGACTTTCTCAAGACCAATTATCCCGATAAGCAGATTATCATGCTCACGCCAATCCACCGTGCCTACGCATGTTTCGGCCCTGACAACATACAGCCCGACGAGCGTTTCGCAAACAGCATCGGCGTGTTCTTCGACGAGTATGTCGAGGCGGTGAAGGAAGCCGCCGGCGTATGGGCT
>ERZ779669.1069-NODE-1069-length-13678-cov-5.345592_pt1 | contig 13678 bp, 12 predicted proteins | sample MGYA00511372_ERZ779669 | MGnify/ENA primary metagenome ERZ779669 (study PRJEB29588, sample SAMEA1967891) | human gut metagenome | biome: human gut; feature: human-associated habitat; material: faeces | place: Denmark | collected 2008/2010 ... | reverse complement strand
GCGCATCGGCTTCATCGCCGCACCCGAGTGGATCGTGAAGGGCTGCAACAAGCTGCAGGGGCAGTACACAAGCGGTCCGTGCTCAGTAAGCCAGAAGGCAGCCGAGGCAGCATACACCACCTCGCAGGAGTGCGTTGAGACCATGCGCAAAGCGTTCGAGCGCCGCCGCGACCTCATCGTGAGTCTCGCCAAGGAGATACCCGGTCTGGAAGTGAACTGTCCGCAGGGTGCGTTCTACCTCTTCCCCAAGTGCTCGGGCTTCTACGGCAAGAGCTATGAGGGCAAGACCATCAGCAACTCCACCGACCTCGCCATGTTCCTCCTCGAAGAGGGCCACGTGGCAACAGTAGGCGGCGACGCCTTCGGCGACCCCGATTGCTTCCGTATGAGCTACGCCACCAGCGACGACAACATCCGCGAAGCTATGCGCCGCATAAAGGAAACGTTGGCTAAACTGAAATAAAAAAATGTTAAATGCTCTACAATAGTATGATTATTTGCCATTATTTGCTAACTTTGCCATGCTAAAATAGTGCAAGAAAGCAATTATTGGCAAACAATCCTAATACTATGCAGAAATAGTACTAACATAAAGAGAGAATTTTTTATTAACCATTTAATAACTTATTAAACTTTAAAAAAAATTATGGCAACTACACAAGCTAAAGCGAATCCGAAAAAGTCTTCTGGATTCCAGGGTGTTAAAAATGCGTTCTTTATCATCCTTGTATGTTTTGTACTCGCAGTGCTTTTCTTCAAGTACATCCTTGGTGCACCTGAGCACTTCGTAAACGGTGATCCGACACAGCCGGTTAAGGACGGTAACCTCATGGGTACAGTCTACAAAGGTGGTGTTGTCGTTCCTGTGATCATCACTCTTCTCTTCTCTGTAATCGCTCTCTCTATCGAGCGTTTCTTCGCTCTCCGCACAGCTTTCGGTAAGAGCTCACTCGGCAAGTTCGTTATCTCTGTAAAGAAGGCTATCGTAGCAGGCGACATGGCTAAGGCTCAGGAGCTTTGCGACAAGCAGCAGGGTAGCGTAGCTAACGTTGTTGGCGCTTCTATCGCAGCTTACAAGGAAATGGAGAACACACCTAACCTCAAGCGTGCTGCTAAGGTGTCTAAGATCCAGCAGGCTCACGAGGAGGCTACACAGCTCGAGATGCCTACACTGCAGATGAACATGCCTATCATCGCAACTATCGTTACACTCGGTACTCTTACCGCTCTTTTCGGTACTGTGGTTGGTATGATCCGTTCATTCGCCGCTCTTGCATCAGGTGGTGGTGGTGACTCTCTCCAGCTTTCTGAAGGTATCTCTGAGGCCCTCGTTAATACCGCATCTGGTATTTTGACATCATGGGTAGCCGTAGTCTCATATAACTACTATTCAAACAAGATCGACAAGCTGACATACGCTCTTGACGAAGTAGGTTACACTATTGCTAAGACATACGAAGCAAACCACGCAGACGAGGCTTAATTTTACTAACCCTTTAAAACATTTATCATTATGGGTAAAGTAAAAGTTAAGAAAGCGGATGTCTGGATAGATATGACTCCTATGTCCGACGTGATGGTCCTCTTGCTTACCTTCTTCATGTTGACATCAACATTTGTGAAGAACGAGGCAGTGAAGGTCGTTACACCGGGCTCAGTATCTGAAATCAAGGTACCGGAGACAAACGTCCTGACAATTCTCTGCGATAAGGAAGGCCGTATCTTCGTGGGTATGGATAACCCTAAGAAGATGGGCGACCTCGTTCAGGGCATGGCCGATCAGTATGGCGTGCAGCTTACTAAGAAGCAGTTTGAGACCGCACAGGGCGCTGCTACTATCGGTGTTGACATGCAGGATCTGACAAGTGCACTGAGCTTGGGCGACAAAATGAATGAGTACCAGGCTGTCAAGGGTATTCCTACCGACAGCACCAAGACTGGCTCAATGATGAGCCAGTTCCAGGACTGGGTTAAAATGGCACGCGACAACAACGGTTCTGACATGAAGTTGGCTATCAAGGCCGATGCTGGCACACCGTACAAGGTCATCAAGAAAATGATGTCTGAGCTTCAGGATATGAACGAGAACCGTTACTTCCTGATTACGTCGCTTAAATCAAATTCGGAGGAGTAAGACATGGCAAAGAAAAAAGCAAGCAGACAGAAAAAAATGAACACCCGCGTGGACTTCACGCCTATGGTGGACATGATGATGCTTCTTATCACATTCTTCATGCTGTGTACGTCATTGAGCAAGCCTCAGACAATGCAGCTGACGATGCCAAGTAACGATGAGAACGTGCAGAAAGAGGACAGAACTGCTACCAAGGCTTCGCAGACTATTACAATCTACGTTGCAGGTAATGACAAAATTTACTACGTAGCAGGTATTCCTAATTACAATGATCCTAATTGCCTTAAAGAAACAACTTGGGGCAAGGAAGGTATCCGTAAGGTCCTTATCAACCATGTCACTGAAGACGGTACCATACCGGTGTCTACGATTATGAAGGCTAAGGCCGAGCTCGACAGCAAAAAGTTGAGCAATCCTGGAAAATACCCAGATTCTGTATATAATAGAGAATTGGAGAAGCTGAAGAATGGTGAAGTTGACGGGCAGAAGATTCCTACCCTGACAATCATTATCAAGGCAACTGACAATGCTTCTTATAAGAATTTGGTTGATGCTCTGGATGAGATGCAGATTTGCAGTATAGGTAAGTATGTCATCGATAACATTACTCCTGAAGACAAAGGCCTTCTTACTAAAAAAGGAGTGAAGTAATCGTTGAGTAACATTTAAAATGAAAAGACAATGTCAAAAATAGATCTTATATCTAATGCATGGTGTGACCTCGTGTTCGAGGGAAAGAACCAGGCATATGGAGCATACAAGCTCCGTAAGGGTACCGCAAAACGTAACCTTTGGTCTATCATTATCGTACTTATTGCTGCAGTTGCTATTTTCTCGGCTATAGCTATTAAGAATGTTATTGAGGCGAACCAAAAAGTTGCGATTGTCACTGAGGCTAAATTGTCTAAAATAGACAAGACGCCGAAAGTTGAGAAGAAAAAGGTAACTCCTAAAATCGAGCAGCCCAAAGTTGTAGAGAAGGTAAAGAGCTCTATCAAGTTTACTGCTCCTGTTATCAAGAAGGACTCTGAGGTAAAGCCTGAGGAGGAAATGAAAACTCAGGAAGACCTTCAGAAGACAAAAACTACTATCGGTGCGTTCAACGTAGTTGGTAATGACGAATTTGACGGCGAAGTGCTCAAAGCTAAGGAAGAAATTGCCCAGCCTGAACCTCCAAAGAACGAGGAGGAGAATAAGGTGTTTGACGTGGTTGAAGAGCAGCCTTCATTCCCTGGTGGACAGGGCGCTTTGATGGCTTGGCTGAGAGACAACATCAAATATCCGGTTGTTGCTGCTGAGAACGGTATCCAGGGTAAGGTTATTGTACAGTTCGTTGTAGGTAAGAATGGTTCTATTTCTAATGTGAAAGTCCTGAGGTCTGTTGACCCGTCTCTCGACAGAGAGGCTGTGCGTGTTGTTAGCAGCATGCCTAACTGGACTCCTGGAAAGCAGAACGGTACGTCGGTTAACGTAAGATATACGTTGCCAGTAACATTCAAGCTGCAGTAATTACGTGATATGAGAAGAAAACTATTCTACAATTTGGTAGGATTGATGCTGCTGTCGGGCATGTTGGCCGCTTGTGCCGACAAACCCAAAAGCGGCAGAACAGATACTTATTCGTCAGGAGCGATTTCGTTCGCTTCTGACGAAAGTTTTAGTCCTATAATCGACGAAGAAGTTCAGGTCTTCGAAAGTATATATCGGGATGCCAAGCTTACTCCGATTTATACAAATGAGTATGATGCTATAAAGATGCTGATGAATGACAGTCTGCAGCTGGTTATTGCATCAAGAAATTTCACAAAAAATGAGTTGGAGAATCTAAAGTCACGCAATTATTTGCCCGTGGCTATACCTTTGGCTTATGATGGCTTGTCGCTTATCATAAACAGAGAGAATAAAGATTCTTGTATTTCTGTCAAGAACATAAAGCGTGTTCTCAGCGGAGAGGCAAAGAAATGGAGCGATATAGTTCCCGGTTCAAGTCGCGGCGAGATACTTGTGGTGTTTGACAACAGCAAGTCGAGTACGGTTTCATTCTGTGTTGACTCGATATTGGACGGAAAGCTGATAAACAGTCCGAACATTGTTGCCACAAACACGAGCAAGGAGGTTATCGATTATGTCGAGAAAACTCCTAATGCCATTGGTATCATCGGTTCAAATTGGCTTAATGACAAGCGCGACACAACGAACACTACATTCAAGAAGAATATAACTGTTATGTCGGTAAGCAGGTTTGACTCGGCTACAGCCATGAATAGCTGGAAACCATACCAGGCATACTTACTCGACGGACGTTATCCGTTGGTAAGAACGATATATGCATTGCTTAATGACCCTATCAATGGTCTTCCATGGGGCTTTGCCCATTTTATAGAGCAGCCTAAGGGACAGCTGATAATATTCAAGTCAGGCTTGTTGCCTGTACGTGGTGATATTACAATAAGGTCAGTAAATGTAGGTGATGATTAAACCTTTGCATCCTGAGGCAGTCAATATTAATAAAGGCTGCCTTGTTTATGCAAACGGTTCTGAGTGAGAAAACTTAAACTATTTACAATTTAATTATAGCGATTATGAATGCGATTAAATATTTATTGGCTGGAGCCGCTCTCACATTGTTTTCGGCTCCTATGATGGCGCAGGACGTACAGTCTCAGATTGACGCCATTACTAAAGTTATTGTTAACAGCAAGTCTAATCCTGATGCTGCTAAGGACCAGGTTAAGGACTTTATCAAGGAAAACAAGAAGAATGCAGTTGCTATTGCAGGTGTTGGCCGCGCATATCTCGACATTAAGGACACTCTTAATGCCAAGAAATATGCAGAGATGGCTATCGACCGTGACAAGAACAACGCTGCCGGTTATCTCCTTATGGGTGATATCGAGGTTGTAAACAATGATGGCGGTGCTGCTGCAACATGGTATCAGCAGGCTACTCTGATGGATCCGAAGAATCCTCAGGGCTACATCAAGTATGCAAATATTTACCGTAAGCGCAGTCCGGAGCTTTCTGTCCAGATGCTCGAGAAACTTCGTACAGTTCAGCCTGATTATCCTGTAGATGCTGAAGCAGGACACTTCTTCTATACAGCTAACCGCTTTGACAAGGCCATTGAATATTTCTCAAAGGTTGATCTGGGCAAATTCAATGAGAACTATCTGACAGAGTATGCAACTGCCACATATCTTTCTTCTGACTCAAAGAAGAGCCTTGAGATTTCTCAGTATGGTGTTCAGAAGAATCCGCGTGACGCAGCCATGAATCGTCTCTGCTTCTATAACTACACAGACCTCAAGGATTATCCTAATGCCTTGAAGTATGCTGATGCACTTTTCAACAAGTCAGACAGCGCTAAGTTCTCTGCTCGTGACTATCAGTATTACGGATATGCACTGATGGGTGACAGCGCTTTCGACCAGGCTATTGCTCAGTTTGAGAAGGCACTTGAACTTAACTCTTCACTCAATGATGTTAAGAAGCAGCTTTCTGATGCATATATTGCAAAGAAAGATTATGTTAAGGGACTTGCTCTTTATGATGAATATCTGAAAGCTGTTGAGAAACCTTCTGTAGGTGATATCGACGGATTGGCTAAACTTTATGCTGATCAGGCTGCAAGTATTGCAACTCTTAACGAAGAGAAGATTGCTGCTTTGAAGAAGGCAGATGAGGTTTATGGCATGCTCGGAGAGAAATATCCTACCAACCTGCTTTATGCAACAATAATGAGAGCACGTATCAACTCACAGCTTGACCCGGAAACAACTCAGGGCTTGGCTAAGCCTTATTATGAGCAGTATATCGAGTTGGCTAAGAAGGAGAATCCTGATAATCCGAAGCTTCTTATTGAGCCTTACTCATATCTCGGATATTATTATTACATAAAAGAGGACAAGGCTAATTCTGATAAGTATTGGAAACTTATCCTCGAGATAGATCCTAATAACACTACTGCAAAGCAGGCATTGGGTATCTAATAAAGTAGTAACAACAATATGTGGTTTACATAAATATAGCCTCTGGCGCATTCTAATGCACCAGAGGCTTTTATTTTGTATTGTATGGGTAATTTTATATATGGCAGCTATTTGGCTGATGCAGAAAAGAAAATCCACCATTTCCCGAAAGATGAGAAAAAGGTGGATTTTGTTATATTTATACCTTAATGTGTATTCGACAGCCAATCTTGATTTTTACTCCAAATTGTCTTTATGTTTCGGCCGGATTGCCCGTTTTATATAGATTTTTGCCGTTTGCTTATTTCAGGCGTAAGCCATGTCAAGACGAAGCAGATTGTATGCCCGCTATGTGGGATAAAAGCTGTATGAAACCTCTTAAAAACTGAAAAATCAAACTATGGATGCCTAGATAAACTCTTAGTTTGCAGAGTGAAGCGTTCGGGCTTAAACTCCTTTTAGGTATTTTGGTGCCCTATGTTCAGCGCTTTGATATCTTCAGACCTATGTCCGAAATGCCGGGCATAATCTCGCGCTTCATGATATGGCGGACGCATATATGAAGCGAATCGCCTTTGCGCAAGTCTATGTCAGAAACAATGAAACTATACTGAAAGCAGCTTACACCACGTCCGAGCACGTTGCCTTTGTCATCAGCCAGCCGGCAGTTCACGGTGTCTGTATATAGCATGTGTCCCGGTTCCACGGTGCGGTCGACAACAAGGCTCAGGCCTGTGAAGGGGAACGAGGTGCTGGTGCGAAGTCCAAGTTCAAGACGGTAACGGCCAGACTCCTTCATTGGAGGTACGTCGAAGGCCAGAGTATCGTTCTTTTCCCATCCTGTCAGCTGAGTATGGTTGTATTTGTCGTACACAACATCGCTGTTACATGAGCACAAAGCCATGGCCACACAGGCCACGGCTGTAAATATATGTAATCTTAATCTCGTCATTGCTTGTCTGCCTTCTCTTGCTTTTCGGCTCCATGAGGCTTTTGCTGTCCTTTCTCGGCCTGAGCCTTGCCGCGTCCTTTTGCTGAAGCCTGTCGTGCCGGGCGGTTCTTTGAACGGCGCTTTTTCTTGCTCTTGTCAAAACGCGTAAGACTCTCGTTGGCCAGCAGGTCTGCAGGATGACTGCTCTGTTCCTTTATGTTGCCGTCGCTCTGCAGCGACATGGGCTTTTCGCCCCTTCTGTTCATGTCTATTATGTCGAGCGCTCTCTTGGCTGTTATTGTCTCGAGGTTGGCCGGCACCTTCTTGTCTGATGAATATGTTACAAGTCCGGCAAGGATGTCAGACTTGAACAGATAATATTCGCCGTCTTGTGTCTCAAGCACACCTTCGCGGCTTGGCAGCCTGCGGCTCGCCTCGATATAGTTGTCAACCTCGTAGTTAAGACAGCATTTCAGTTTTGCACACATACCTGCCAGCTTCTGCGGGTTGAGTGATATTTCCTGATAGCGGGCTGCACCAGTGCTTACCGACACAAAGTTTTTCATCCAGGTGGCGCAGCACAGTTCACGGCCGCACGGACCTGTGCCGCCAATACGTCCTGCCTCCTGACGCGCTCCGATCTGTTTCATCTCTATGCGCACGTGGAATGTCTCTGCCAGCACCTTGATAAGCTGGCGGAAGTCTACTCGCTCGTCTGCTATATAATAGAATATAGCCTTGTTGCCGTCGCCCTGATATTCAACGTCGCCAATCTTCATCTGCAGATTAAGGTTCTTGGCTATCTGTCGGCTCTGTATCATCGTAGCGTGCTCGCGGCTTTTTGCCTCGCGGTATTTTTCCATGTCCACGGGCTTTGCTATGCGGTATATGCGCTTGATGTCGTCGGCCGACTTCAGGTTTGCCTTTTTTATCTGCAGCTCTACCAGTTTGCCGGTAAGCGTAACTACGCCGATGTCGTGCCCCGGGTTTGCCTCTACGGCAACGATGTCACCCTTTCTGAGGTCAAGGTTGTTGACGTTGTGATAATATCCTTTGCGGGTGTTCTTAAACTGCACCTCAACAAGGTCAGTACTTTGGGCGTTGCCCGGTACGTCTGCCAGCCAGTCGTAGGTGTTCAGCTTGTTATCTTGTCGGCCGCATCCTCTCAGGCACAGACCACGGTCGCACCCGTTGTATATAAAGAATTTCTTGTTTTTATAATCCATCTGCTGTTGCAATTAAAATATATATATGTTATTTCGGCATAAAGCCTACGGTTTTCTGATAAGTGAAACTATGATGTGCGTTGCCATATCGAAGAACACTATTTTCGGATTTGCGTTTTGTCCGATGTCTCTTATGGCGCGGCTCATTAGCTCCGAGAGCTCAATGACATTGGCTTCGTTGACAAAGCGCGCAAAGTTTCGCGCAAAGTTTTCCTCGTCCTGCGTCATATAGTTGAGTTCGCCTATGCGGAAGTTATAGACAAAGTTTTCGCGAATCAGGTGTATAAAATATGTGAGCATCCTGCGCTGGCGTTCACGCCCGTATGCCGCAGCCGTATCGCTCCATTTGCGCAGCTCCTTGATGTTGCGCGTATAGGCAAGTCTCATCAGGCTGACAAACATGTCGAGAAATAGCTTTTTCTCACTGTCTGAGTTGAGAGCCTCAAGAGCGTTAAGCCAGCTTCCGTTTGCGGCTCGTGCTATGCGGCGTGCTGCGTCTGCATCTATGCCCCTGCGGTCGACGAGAGCTGTCTCGATGCTTTCTGTCTCAATGCGCTTAATGTCTATGCGCTGAGCGCGACTCCTTATGGTGTCCAGCAGCTTTTCGGGCTCTTCGCACACCATTATGAACACTGTCTTGTGTGGAGGTTCCTCTATAATTTTCAGCATCTTGTTGGCGCATTCGGCGTTCATGCGTTCAGGCAGCCATATTATGCACACCTTATATCCGCCCTGACTCGACTTCAGACTAAGCGCACGCATCACCACATCGCTCTCGCCCACACCCATCTGAGCCTGCTGGTTGGCCGCGCCCATGGCAGCAAGCCATTGGTCCATTGTGAAGTATGGCCCCTGAGACAGCAGATGACGCCACTCGCCCGTAAAGTCCTCACTCGACATCTTGTGTTCAGAGCCGGTGCCCGACGGGCGTATGACGGGGTAGGAGAAATGAAGGTCTGGATGAGCCAGCTTGTCTGTCATGACGCACTGTCGGCAAGATCCGCAGCAGTCGTCGCCCGAATTGTTCTCGCACAACAGATATGAAGCAAAGGCAAGGGCCAAAGCCATCTTGCCGCAGCCTTGCGGGCCGCACAGCATAATGGCATGAGGCACACGGTTTTCTGCAACCATCTGCCGAAGACGCTCTTTGGCGTCGTCCTGTCCGATAACTTCGCTGAACTTCATGTCTACAAAATATGCAATTTGGTGCAAAAATACAGAAAACCGCCGTAATAAACGAAAAAAATAAATTAATAATGAATAATTATGACAACCGGTAGCGCTAAATTTATTACCTTTACAGGCAGAATAAACACAAGTGGTACGCCCTTCTCCTTGCAATACATCGTCTGCCGATAATCGGCAAGATGTTGTGTCAAATACAAAAATACATCGAAACACACAATAAAACATAGGGATTAGGGTTTTATAAACGTAATAAAACGGAATAATATTTATCTTTAACTATAATTAAAATCTAATCAAACAATGAATCAAGACAAAGGCGGTAGCAAGGCCTACCTATTTTCAATTGTGCTTGTGGCTGTATTGGGAGGACTCCTCTTCGGATACGACACGGCTGTAATTTCAGGAGCCGAAAAAGGACTTCAGGCATTTTTCTTAGGAGCAACTGACTTCAGATATACAGATGCCATACATGGCTTTACATGTGCCAGCGCTCTTATTGGCTGTATCATCGGAAGCGGAATATCAGGCTATCTGGCATCAAACTGGGGACGAAAAAAGTCGCTCATCTTTGCCGGAATAATGTTCTTCATTTCTGCGTTAGGCTCAATGGAGCCCGAGTTTCTGATTTATGAGCATGGCGTACCGACATACTCACTTCTCGTTACATTCAACATCTATCGTGTCATCGGCGGCGTGGGCGTTGGTCTGGCTTCAGCCATCTGCCCTATGTATATAGCCGAGGTTGCTCCGTCTAACATCCGCGGAACGCTCGTTTCATGGAACCAGTTTGCCATTATTTTCGGCCAGCTGGTGGTATATATGGTCAACTTCTGCATCCTCGGCGACCATACCAACCCCGTAATCGAGTCTATCGGACAAGGTTTCAACGCCGTTGCTCCGGGAAGCGATCCCTGGACAATCTCTACAGGCTGGCGTTATATGTTCGGAAGCGAGGCTGTGCCGGCAGGACTTTTTGCCATATTGATATGCTTCGTACCCGAGACTCCGCGCTATCTCGTTATGGCAGGACGCGACAGCAAGGCTCTGTCTGTACTGCAGAAAATCAATGGTGTGGCTGAAGGACAGAAAATTCTCAATGAGATAAAGAATACTATTACAGAAAAGACCGAAAAGGTGTTCACCTATGGTGTGCTGGTTATCTTTGTCGGCATCATGCTCAGCGTGTTCCAGCAGGCTGTCGGCATCAACGCCGTGCTCTATTACGCACCGCGAATATTCGGCGACATGGGTATGGAGAATCCTATGGTGCAGACCGTCATCATGGGCGTTGTGAACATCCTGTTTACGCTTGTTGCCGTGTTCACTGTTGAGAAGTGGGGCCGCAAGCCGCTGCTTATCACCGGTTCAATAGGCATGGCCATTGGCGCTTTCGGTGTTGCCCTCACATTCGGCAACATGGACATGGCCGTCGTAACAATGGTCAGCATCATGATCTACAGCGCATCGTTCATGATGTCGTGGGGACCTATTTGCTGGGTGCTCATTGCTGAGATATTCCCCAACACCATCCGCGGCGCAGCCGTAGCCATAGCCGTTGCATTCCAGTGGATTTTCAACTGGATTGTCAGCGCCTCGTTTGTGCCCATGTTCAACATGCAGCTCGAGAGCGACGCCAACTTCGGCCACTGGTTTACTTACGGCCTTTACGGCACAATCTGCGTTCTCGCTGCTCTGTTCGTATGGCGACTTGTGCCTGAGACAAAAGGCAAGACGCTTGAAGATATGTCTAAACTCTGGAAGAAGGAAGACAAATAAGCCGGTGTCAGTTGGTTTGTATCCGAATCTGATAATTTATATATGTGGGTTGCTTAATCATTTTAAGCAACCCTATTTTTTTATTCAGCAGGACTATAGTGAACATCATGTCTAGTTGGATGCGTTATAGGTAAGTTTGACAATAATGAGCAGCTTTACTTCATACTTGTCCGTTCACAGCCAACTTTATTACAGCATTGTCGTGTTGCCATATAATTTATTTATCCACATGGCAAAAAGTTTGTCATTTAAAGAATAAACTTTGTTTCTCTCTGTTATAATATCCTTTTCAAGTAGTTTTTTTGTAGCTGACTGCACTGAGCTGGCTGACGTCAGTCTGTGGCGCTTTATGAATTCTGCCGATGTTATCTGTTCAGCCTTTCCGTCTTTCGCAATGGCATAGAGCAGTTCTTTCTGCTTTTCAGGGATATTCGACAATATCTCCCTGAAGATAGTGTCGTTTGACGCTATGATGTTATTAATGGCCGTGCGTATTGTGTCAAGTGTGCAAACTTCACCCTCACGGGTGTCTGCAAACGATTCGTTAAACGTTTTTTGGATGTAAAAGGTATGCCCGTTAAACAAATCGTAAACTCTTTTTACATCAGATGCGTTGATGTGCCTGTTGGTTGCTTCAAAATGGCCGACAACAAATGGGACATACTTTTCTGCATCAATAGCATTCAGTTCAAGCACGTCGGCGCTGTGATAAAACGGCCGGGCAGCCGACATGAACATTTCCTGCATCATGTGGCGCTCACTTCCCGCAAAAATGAAGTTGCTGTTATCGAGTTTCTGTATGTGTGTCCTGAGCAATGCCTCTATGTTATGCTCCGGATATTTTGCTATCTGTTGAAACTCGTCTATGGCCACAATGCAGGGCTTGTCAGCGCGGCTCAGATAGCTGAAAATCTCGTCGAGCGTATATTCGGGCTGTTCGATGTCGCCCAGTTCGATGTTGAACGTAGGCAAGTTGTTTGCCGGGTCAAATCCAAATTTACCGCTTATCGACTTTATCGTCTGAATAAACAGTTTTATCATTTTACGGCTTCTTGGCAGCAGTGTTTCATAGATCTGTCTGCCGAGCAGATAGGTAAACTCCCGCAAGCTAGATGTGTGAAGTATGTCGATGAAGAATGTATAATATTCCTCACGTATTTCAGGCTTGTCGTAACAAAACTGTATCAGTCCGGTCTTTCCCATACGGCGTGGTGAAATAATCACGAGATTATTGCCGTTGGTAACCGATTTTATCAGCCGTGCCGATTCTTCTACACGGTCGCAAAAATATTCTGGTGCAATCTTGCCTGTAACTACAAACGGGTTTCTTATTCTTGCCATATCTTGTTTTTATGCAAAAATAATTATTTAAATAGAATTATGCAAATAAAATAATCGTATATTTCCCTTGCATTAAGTCCTTCGTGATTATTTGGGGTGTATGTGTTCTCTATGCTGAAGGCTGATGCCTGCTTTTATTCGTCTATATGTTTTCCGTTATCGTCTTGCCGTCTGATTTTTCTTGATATACCGGTAGAAGCCGTACAAAGTTTTTAGTTTATCGTCTTGTTTCATCCCGGCTTGCACGGCAAGCCTGCGTCAGACATAAAATAAACCTATGGTTTGTGTGTAGAAAACAAGCCACTTTCATATAAAAAGTGGCCGAGTTTTTGGTCGTAACTCGGCCACTAACAGTTTGAAAGTAAATGAATGTGGTTGCCTTAATAGATTGTTGCTAAATGCTGTGCAGACTTTCTGTATAAAACATATTAAGGCAGATAAGTTACGGTTTTCAGAGCCTTTTGGCATTCATTGGTCATGATGCCATATGAAATAGGCTATTTCGCCTTGTAGGGCAATGGATTATTATGGCCGGCTTTGCCGTGGGGATGGTTCTAGGTTATTTATAGATTTGCGCCTTACCGCGTTTCTCAGTCATCACGTAAAGCCTTAAATCCGCTCATGGCTATCGGCACTGCAAGGCCGAAAGACAATACGTCGGCCCATGCCTGGCACATCTCTACACCAAGAAGACCGAAGAAATGGGGCAGGATGATTATCAGCGGAATGAAGAACAGGCCGCTGCGGGCAGATGCGAGCACATTGGCCTGCCATGGCTTGCGGATGGTCTGCATCATCATGTTGGTGTACATGACGATGGCACCCAACGGAAGTGTGGCCAGCTGCCAGCGCAAGGCAACGGTGCCGATGGAAACAACGTCGGGGTCGCGGCGGAACACGTCTATGCATTCCTCGCTGAAGAAGAAACCGAGCACAGCGCATACGGCCATAAACAGAAAGCCTACACGCACTATGAACCAATAGCCTTCGCGCACACGTGCGTATAATTTTGCGCCATAACAGAAGCCGCACATAGGCTGGAATCCCTGTCCGAGGCCAATCATGGCGGCAAATATCACGAAGGCTATGCGGTTGACGATAGACATGGCCGCTA
>ERZ779669.1064-NODE-1064-length-13702-cov-40.141130_pt1 | contig 13702 bp, 10 predicted proteins | sample MGYA00511372_ERZ779669 | MGnify/ENA primary metagenome ERZ779669 (study PRJEB29588, sample SAMEA1967891) | human gut metagenome | biome: human gut; feature: human-associated habitat; material: faeces | place: Denmark | collected 2008/2010 ... | reverse complement strand
GTACGAAGAGCTTCTTGCCCTCCTCAGCCTTGAACTGCTGACCGTTAATTTCTACAATTGCGTACATTTAATTATTTATATAAACGGGTTTTTCCGCGAGGCGTCCTGCTTCGTGCCGGATCTTGACCGAGCCCCAACGAACTAAACTTTTCTGTAACATTTGCCCAATCCATGAGCATTCGGAATGCAAAATTACAAATTATCTTCGATATAAACGAATATTGCTTTCCTAAAGAATATGGTTTTATGAAGATTTAACTAATTAGGGCATTATCCGGCATTCTTTTTAATCCTTTTAAGATTGTCCGCCTCTCTATTGGATGCTTTTCCATCCTAGCAGCTGGTCGCTTCGGTCTGTGGTTCCCCTATAGTATATCAGTGCATCATATCTGTTGGCTGTCTGATAGAAGTCACCGTCTGTTGATACGTGTCTTGTGCTTCCATCATTTCTTAAAACCAGGTACTGGTAGCTGTAATAGCCTTGTTTCAGTTTCACCTGTGCATGATAGCAATGGCTGCTTTCGTCATATTCCATCTGGTATTCTGGGGTAAATGAATCTTGGGTCCAGAAACCGTTCAGGTATACTGCTCCTTCCTGGCGGGGAGCCTTCAGGGTGAAGTGGACGATGGCGTAGTCACTTTGGCTGTTGTTGCTTATGTTGTCGCTGTTGCGGATGTAGAAGGCTCCTTGTCCGCTTTCGTCGTATACGTAGCTGGGTCTGGGTTCGTCGGGAGTGACGTAGGCGTGATAGTCCTTTCCGTCCCAGCTGATTCGCTCGATACCCATGGTCGGGTGGTCTAGGTCCAGCATTTCAAACTTGTGGTATTCGTTTCCGCCCTTGAATATGAGTTGTCTGTTGTGTATCCAGCTCATCTGTTCTGCGCTGAGATAGTCGGGTTTTGCGTTCACTGCGGCATTGTCCCATCTTCCGTTTTGCAGTACCACGGTTTTAATCTGTTCGCCGGGTGCTGTAACGTGGATATTCCTGTAGTTGGCCGTCATCCTCACCTGCTGATGCTGTCTGTTGTTGTCGATGTCGGTATTGGAAGAGGAGGCTAGGTCTACCTTTATTTTGGGGTCTACGATCATGAAGCATGCCGTAAACATTGTGTTTTCTCCCTCTTCTGCGTTGTCATCGTAAACGGTCAGTTTATAGTTTCCGCTCATCGTGATCCGGCAGTTCTCGTTGGGGATAGTCAGGTGGTAATGGGTGTATAGATGGTTGGTGTTGAACGACTGCTCATTGTCGTCAATCGTCAGTTCTCCATTGAATCCCTGCAGATAGTCGGTATCAAAGATTCCTTCCGATTCCTGCCAGTCGGCATCGCAATGGGTGATTTTGTAGGTGTAGCGATGATAATCGTGGGTCATGTCGTCGAAGTCTATGTTGATGGCATTGCCGCCCAGTTGGGTGATAGGCATGCTGAGCCAGTCTGTTCCGGCTACCACCTGGAGTGAAGCAATGCGTTTGTTGTGTATGATGTTGTGCTGAGCTTTACCTGGTAGTTGAGCTGTCAGGATGAGTATGCAGCCTATCATCATCGCTTTGATGCTGGATGAAATGATGGAGTTATCTTTTTTCATGTTTTAAAATGCGTTTGTGCTGAATCTTTTTGTCTTTGCAAAGATACGGCAAATAGGGGAGACTACCAAACAAAAGGGCAAAAAAATAACTTGCAATAGTCTCTGAAGGACTGAATGCAAGCTTAAACAATCTAACTAATACATGAAAACACTGTAGTCGATAGGGGAATCGAACCCCTATGCCAAGATTGAGAATCTTGTATCCTAACCATTAGATGAATCGACCGGTTATTGTTTGCATATTGCTATGCTGTTTGTTGTGTTGTAGTCGATAGGGGAATCGAACCCCTATGCCAAGATTGAGAATCTTGTATCCTAACCATTAGATGAATCGACCAACGGTACATTTTTTGAAGTCAGCTTGCGGAAGGTGGGGGATTCGAACCCCCGGTACGGTTACCCGCACGGCAGTTTAGCAAACTGCTGGTTTCAGCCACTCACCCAACCTTCCAGTCGGAAATCGTTACCGAATCAACAAGCATCGTTCTCAAATGCGGTTGCAAAGGTACTACTTTTTTTCGGTTCTACCAAATTTTTCAGCGATTATTTTTAAATAAAAAATCACTTTTTTCGTAACCCTCTCATTCTCAGGCACCCATTTTTTTACTTTTTATCTTTTAAAATGGAGTTTGGGTGTAAAATGTAGATAAAAGTATAAAATGTGGTAAGTCTGATGTAAGTTTAAAACGAGTGTGAAGAACGTATTTTCGAGGTTTATGAGCAAAATAAATTTTAGATAATACGAAAAAAGCAGAATTCCAACTAAGGAAATCTGCCTTTTAAAAGGAAAGGGCCGCTCGATGATGTGATGAAACTCCGAATGTCAGTAACATTTGAGAGCTCTCCGCTTTTGTAATCCACCGGCTTTGCAGCTTAGTTGACATGTCAGTTTATGTGGCCCGCCATTGGCAAGAGAAGTCTTCTCGGTTTCATAAGTGTAATTTGATGAGTATCCCGATCGAACCGACACGACCCTTATATTTTTTCGACTAGACGTAGCTTATGCTATCATCTATCGATAGAAGTCTTTCGTTTTTCTATGATGCAAAGATAGTGTAATCTTTTGAAACTACCAAATCTTTATGCTGTTTTTTTCTAAAAATCTTTTGTTCTACCCAAATAGTTATTATGGTTTCCTGTTCTCTATTGCGTCGTATATCTTTTCGAATTCCTTTCTGAGCATGCTTTTGTGTTCGATGATGTTTCTCAGTTCCTTCAGTGCTTTCTCGTTGGGGGAGTTCGGAATCCATAGTTTGATGTATCCGTTTCTGGAATACTTCTCTTCCATGTGTTCAGAGAATCTTTCCCACTGTTCTTCCTTGTTTTTCTCTGGATAGTTCTCTTTTCCGTATTCAATGGCGCGAAGGAAAATCTCGTGCACCTCGATGTCTCTGTCTGCTTCGGCAACGATTTTCCCATAGATGCTTCGTGGCTGTCTGCTGGATGAAGCACGGTGATCCTCCACTGCTTCCTTCATGATCTTGATCTGTTCGGGAGTAAACCAGCGTTTCAGTCTGGCATCAGCCTGGAGAATTTTTCCGCTCGTGATGTGATGGATGGCTCGCGGACCGCTCATTCCTAAGTCGTGGTAGGCGGCAACGATATAAACCATGTCGATGTCGGCATGTGTTACAGGTACGAGTTTCAGAGCGTTTTTGATCACACGGGTCACGTGGCGCAATCCGTGGCTCTCACCAAACTCCGTATATTTGGGCAGAATCTGTGTTTCCACAAACTGCATGATTTCGAGATTTACTTGTTGCTTCATATTTTTTCTTCTTTATATGTATAATAATGTACGCGCGTACATTATATAATTACATCATTCCAATGATGATGAAGGTAGAGATGATACCGAAGGTGAAGATGTTGAGCGCAGTATAACCCAGCACCTTGTTCAGCATTCTTCCTTCTCCTATCTTCCTCATCTTGGCGTATGTTCGGTTGTGCTGCACAAGGCATACAGCAGCAAAAGGCAAGAACTTCGAATCTGCATCGTAGGCAAGGGCACCGTAGATGTTGATTCCTATCATGATGAGGATGCCGATGTTGCCCAGTGCGCAGTAGAGTCGTTCACCGTTTTTCTTTCCGATGTGAACTATCAGCGTCTTCTTGCCCGCCTTGAGGTCGTTGTCGTGGTCGCGATAGTTGTTCAGGATGAGCAGCGTATCTACTACCAGTCCGCAGGCGATGGAAGTCAGTATGGCTTCGCCGGATACTCCCTGCATTCCTTCCGGCATCACCAGGTAGTAGGTGCAGCAGACCGGTACGATGCCGAAGAAGACCAGCACCAGCAGGTCACCCAATCCCAGATAACTCAATTTGGTGGTATAGAGGAAGCAGAATAGCACACAGCAGATGCCTACGATGATCATCTCCTTTCCTCCGTAAAAGGCGAGTGGCAGTCCGATGGCGCACCCCAGGAGGGTAGTGAGGATGATGCCCCATTTCATTGCTTTCATCGTAATCCAGCCTTCGGCACAGGCGCGTTTTGGACCGAGTCTCGTCTCGTCATCGTTGCCATGCTTGAAGTCGAAGAAGTCGTTCACCAGGTTGGAATCTATCTGCATCACCCAGGCAAAGAGTAGGCAGAGCAGGGCTGGAATCCATTGACAATGGGTGTTGGAATCCTTGTATGCCAGGGCTACACCCAGCATTACGGGAACAGCAGCTGCCGTCAGAGTAACCGGACGGGCTGCCAGAAACCATGCTTTGAGAGAATTAGTTTTAACCATAGATTAGGGAATTTTATGTAAGGAGTGAGCGATAAGACTCACTCCTTACAATTATTTAAATATACTAGTTGAAGAAGTTCCAGCTTACACCGATTCTCATCACGCTTGCGTTCATAGGATAATGAGGGGTGAAGAAATAATTCTTGTCACCCTTGCCGGCATTGATGTGGCTCATCATGATGAAAAAGCGGGTATGCTTGAGATGTGCATTGGCATATACGTTGATGATAGGGTAGTTGCCTACCTTCACGTTGTTCTCGCCATTACCCTGCACGGTATACATGCCCACGTATGGAGAATAGTCTGGGGCTTCGTAGCTGGTAAAGTAGCGTACGTCGGTACCCATGTCTATTTTCAGTACCTTGGCAATGTTTACCTTGATATAGAGGTTGCTGTATACATTGAGTGCAGGCACCGGAAGTGCACTCTTGTTGCTGGAGTTCTGATAGGTAATCAGGTTCTCCCAATGGAAGATACCGAACTTGAAGTTCTGTTCCAGTTGGGCTGTCAGCAGATTGATGCCTGAACTTTCCTGCATCGGTGTCACCACAACGCCAGTGCGAAGGAAATCTTCTGTCACGTTGTATGACTGTGAGAAATAAGTATAGTTCTTGATTTCGTCTACAGCCACACGCAAGGTCGTGTTGGTCTTGTTATATCTCAATGTACCCATGATGCGGGTATGGATGGTCTTCTCAAGGTCATCATCCCACCATGCATGACGTGCATGATATTTACGGTAGTAGAAGGATGGTGTCTCCCGGTGGAAGAACGCATCGCCTCTTACCTGAACGGTATCTCCGAGGAATGGGATGTTGACATCCAGGTTACCGTCGATGGCGAGGGTACCGGCGTCTACACCTGTCAAGCCAATCTCAGCTGTGGCATTATAGTGCAGCGTCTTACCCTGTTGCTTACTCAACTGTCCACCCACGCTCAGTGCATGCTCGTTGAATTTCTCGAATCCGCCTTCCTTGTCAGGCAGGGTATAGTGGCGCAGGTCATAGCTGGCGAAAGCCTTGATACCAGCCTTTGCCCACTTGCTGAATCCTTCCAGTGTAGCCAGTGCCAGGGTATTCTTCATGTGCCAGTGCTTGGTCTGGTCGTAGATGGAGTCACCCTGCAGTCTGCCTGCGGTATAGTATTCTTCTAGATAATAGTCGGCAGGAGTCTTGTATGCCATGTAGATACGTTTGTAATTGTCAAACTTCACGGTATGTATGATACTTGTAACCGGCACATACTCGTTCTTGTACCACAGCGAATCCTCCTGTTTTTTCTTTTCGATGGCCATCAGACTGTCGGCAGCCGCCTTTCCGTTCACGGCGATACGGTTGCTGTCATCCTTACCATTCTCATTTTTTGCAGGTTCGTCTCCGGCAATCTTGGCATTGTCCGGTCTTCCCGAGAACTGGGCCTTCTGTTTCTTGTCGAAAGCCTTCTCGTCGAATTTCTTTCCGCTTTTCTTGGCCTGTTTCCTGGCTTCCTCCTTGGCATCTTCGGCAGCGTTTTCCTTGGCCGATTCCATGGCGAATTTCTTAGCCTGGATTTCTTCCTCGGTCATTTTTACCTTGCGGTTGAAGCCGAAGCTGTATCGGTGACTCAGGAAGATATGCTGGTTGTCATTTCTGTTCCAGTTCTCCTCCAGTACGGTAGGGATTTCATTGCTGGCGAAATCATCGGTATATTGTTCCGGATGCTTGATATAGTCATCATTGGTGATACCTCCGTTCTCGGTCACCTTCTGGTGATTGGTACTGAAGAGGAAGTGTGCCTGATATCTGTCGCCCAGATAAGAGGTCCACATGGTGTACTTGAAGTGGGAAGTACTCTGTGCATTGTAGTATCCTCTGCCGTATTTGTAGTCGAAACGGAATCCACCACCCAACTGCTTGTTGGCATTCACTGCAAAGATAGCCTTGAAGTCGTCTTCTCCGTTGGTGCGGTCACCACAACTGTTCAGCGTCACGTTGGTGATAGGAGAGTAGGTGTTGGTGAAATGGAAGTCGCTCACGGGCGTTACGATGTTGTCGTATGGTTCCGTGAACATGAAGTTACCCTGCGTACGTCGGTCGATGAAGATACGGTTGATTCTTGCAGTACCCATGTTGCCCAGTGTGTTATACTGTCCATATAGTCCCTCGTTGAATGTAGAGTTCATATACAGGTGCTGCAGTGTGTCGACGGGAGCTTCCGTCCTGTCTCCGAATCTTTCGTCTATGGTCCACACCTTGATACCCTTTGGTATTTCCTTGTCCGAACCGAGCGAGTCTGTGTTCACCCGGTTGCTGGTCTGTGGTCTGAACTGTGAATCTTCGTTATTGTTAAAATCGTTTTGTGCCGCAACTGTGAGAGTTGCAGCACAAAATAGTATCATCGTTAATATTGATTTCTTCATTATCTTTCTGAATGTTCGGAACTGGCTGTAATCTTTCTGGATGTTTGGAAACCAGCTGTTATTTTTTGAATAGTCGGATGCAAACTTCTGCAATCTTGATTGCCACACCAAGAATCAGTACGATTGCTGCCAATGTGTGATAGTCGTCCAGTTGGGTCCAGATAACAACGCCGATGATAGCCAGGAGCATGAATGCGATGTTGAGGTAGTTGCGTAACTGCAACATATTGTTCTGGTCGCTGTAGGCTAGTCGGCGGTGATGTCTGTGATCCGGACGCACGGCATAGCTATTCTTTGGCTGTTCCTGCTGCTTGCTGTTTTCTGCCTGTTCTGTCTGTATGCTGTTATTTTCTTCTGTCATGATTTGAATTGATGTTATTTTTTAACCAATGCTGTTATCTCACTGAAAATCTGGTCTTTTCTGTCGATAGTCTTTTTGCGGAACTTACCGAATATCTTTGCCAGGTCGTTCTTTTTCTTGGTTAGTGCCACCTTGTCGGTAATCACCTTCTCAGCAGGAGCCTTGAATCCTGTCGGTCTGTCTTCCTCATAGTTGTATGAGATGCGGAGAAGACTGAGATTCAGATGATTGTCTGCGATTTTGGCAACGAGCTGATACTTGAACTCTGAACGGTCGAGTGAGATGAAGGAACTGCTGAATACGAGCCATTCGTCCATGCTGTTGGCGATGATGTATTCGCTAGGGTTCACCAACGCCACTCTGCTGCCGATATTTTCATCCGACTGTGTCAGGTCGCTCATATATTCGTATACGATGTCGTAGATCTGCTTGGCTGTCTTGCCGTTGGCATCCGTATCGAGGGTGAATTCCACCTTGCCCTCCTGGTTCAGCTTGACAGCTCCTTCCAGATACTTAGGATCTTCCTTGAGCTCCACACCGTTTGCCATCAGCACAGGCTTTGCATCTTCCTTCTTCTTGGCTACCGTGGTAGGAATTGCCCATCCACCCTTGGTGACAGCTTCTTCCTTCGGGAGGTTGGGAGCAGGTTCTGCTTCAGCTTTCTGGGCTTCAGCCTGCTTGATTTCTGCTTTCTTGGCTTCCATCTGCTTGGCTTCAGCTTCCGCCTTGGCTGCTTCCTGGTTCAGACTGTCGGTCTGCGCCTTCAGACGAGCTGCTTCCGCCTTCATCTTAGCTATCTGCAGTGCCTTCTTGGCTGCTTCCAATTGTTTCTGGGCTTCTTCCAACTGCTGTTGCTCTGTAAGCACAGTCTGTGCTTGCATAGTAAGAGGAAGAAGCATCATTATAGGGATGATAAATTTTTTCATGTTGGTTTTACTTATTATCTGAAAAAAAACGAAAGTTGCGGAAGATGAGGGATTCAAACCCCCGATACCCGAAAGAGGGTATACCGGATTTCGAGTCCAGCGCATTCGGTCACTCTGCCAATCTTCCTTCGTCATTATCAGATGCAAAAGTACGATTATTTTTGCACCTGACAAAATATAGACGATTTTTTTTAATTTAATTATACTTTCACCTGCCCAAAACCCTACAATGTCTGCAGGTATCTGTCTGCTTCGATGGCTGCTTTGGCTCCTGAACCTGCTGCAACGATTCCCTGACGGTAAACTGGGTCGGCAACGTCACCGGCTGCAAAGATGCCTGGCAGCTTAGTGCTTGCCGTACCTGGGATAACCTTGATGAAACCCTGCTCGTCCAATTCAAGATAATCCTTGAAAAGGTCGGAATTAGGCTTATGGCCGATAGCCAGGAAGAAACCGTCGATGGCGATGTCGAACTCCTCCTCGTTGGCTTCTCCCTTATGACGAACGAGATGAGCACCCTCCACACCGTTCTCTCCGAAAAGACCTAAGGTATTGGTTTCGAAGAGAATTTCGATATTCTCCTTTTCCTTCACGCGCTGCTGCATGATTTCTGCCGCACGCAGATAAGGCTTGCGGACAATCATGTAAACCTTCTTGGCAAGACTGGAGAGATAGAGTGCTTCCTCGCAGGCTGTATCACCACCACCTACTACGGCAACAGTACGCTTGCGGTAGAAGAAGCCGTCGCAGGTAGCACATGCCGAAACGCCCTGTCCACGGTATTTCTCTTCGTCCGGCAGACCCAGATATTTGGCAGAAGCACCTGTTGCGATGATTACGGTATCAGCCTCAATCTCATTTCCTCGCTCATCTGTCAGGTGATAAGGGCGTGAACTGAAGTCTACCTTCTCGATGCTTCCGTCTCTCAGGTCAGCACCGAATCTTGCAGCCTGCTCCTTCATGTCCATCATCATCTGGGTTCCGTCTACACCGTTAGGGTAGCCTGGGAAGTTTTCTACTACGGTGGTGATGGTAAGCTGTCCACCAGGTTGCATACCCGAATAGAGAACAGGTTTGAGGTCGGCTCTACCTGCATAGATGGCTGCAGTATATCCTGCAGGTCCACTACCTATGATTAATGTCTTTACTTTTTCCATTTATTTCCTTTAGTTTAATAATTCTTATCCATAGATAATGCAAAGTTACTATATTTCGGTTAGATTACAAAATAAAGAACCGTTTTTTTTCTATCTTTAAGATTTTATTGCTATCTTTGCACCCAGAATAGAACATAAGCAAGATGGTTGCATCTAATCAGACGAATAAAAACAAATAATGAGATATGAATACAATTAAGAAGATTGTACTTACGGGTGGTCCGTGTGCGGGAAAGACCACTGCATTGGTCAAGGTGATAGAGCATTTTACAAGCCTTGGCTATAAGGTATTTACCATTCCAGAAGTACCAACCATGTTCACCCAGTCGGGTATGAATTATCTTACCAAAAACGAGAAGTTCTTTTTTGAGGGTGAGAAGGCTACCTTCCTGACTCAGATAGGGTTAGAGGATAGCTTTTCCCGTATGGCAGAGACTTTGGACCAGCCGGTCATCATCGTTTGCGATCGTGGTACGATGGATATTTCTACTTATCTTTCTGAAGATTTCTGGAACCGCATCATCTCTGAGCATGGATACAGCAACACCCAGTTGCGTGAGCGTTATGATGCAGTGCTTCATCTCGTGAGTGCTGCCGATGGAGCAGAGCAGTTCTATACCACCGCAAATAATGCGCAGCGATTGGAGAAGGCTGATGAGGCTGGTCTTCAGATAGCCCGTGAACTGGATAAGAAGATCGTTTCTGCCTGGAAGGGTCATCCTCATCTCCGTGTCATCAACAACCATGAGGATTTCGAGAACAAACTCAATCGCGTATTGAAGGAGATAAGCAATGTCCTGGGCATTCCTCAGCCGATAGAGGAGGAGCGCAAATATATCGTGAAACTGGTGGGCGAGGTGCCTAATGCCATTGACAGCGATATTGTCCAGACCTATCTTTCGGGTGAGCCGGGTAGTGAAATCCGTCTCCGTCGCCGTAGTTTTGAGGGTGGTAAATATGTTTACGTTCATACTTCCAAGAAGCGTATTTCGGATAAGGAGCAGATTGAGACAGAGCGTCAGATCAATGCTAATCTCTATGAATCGATGCTTCAGCAGGCAGACCCTTACCGTGCCACCATCCGCAAGCACCGTAAGAGCTTTATCTGGAAGGGACAGTACTTTGAACTGGATTCCTTCGAGCAGCCAGTTCACGACCTGATGATACTGGAAACCAAGGGAATAGCTCAGCATGAGAATGTAAACTTCCCTCCATTCATCCAGGTGGTGGAAGATATTACGGGCAATACCCAGTATGACAATTATAATATCGCCTTGAAGAGATAGTTTTCCATCTCATAGCGTATACTCAGCACCCATAGGGCTTCCATGGGTGCTGAGTTGTAACGTTTCATATTATCTTCTGCCACCGAAGCTGCTGCCACCACTTTTGCTTCCGCCATTGCTGTGAGAACCACCACCTCCGAATGAACGGGATGTGCCGCCTCCTCCGAATGAACGGTTGCTGCTGCCGCTGTTGAATGAACGGCTATTGCTTCTGTTGTTGCTTCCGCTGTTGAATGAGCGGTTGCTGCCACCGAATGAACGGTTACCGCCAAACGAACTGCTGTTTGGAGTTGTAGAACGTGGGGTGAAATCGCGGCTCATGTTAGAACGGCTGTTGTTTCTGCTTCCGAAGGTTCCTCCACCGAATGTGCCACCGCCATTATTGTTGCGGTTGCTTTCTATACGACCGTTATTGAACGAACCGTTGCCGAAGTTGCGGTCTCTGGTTACTGTGGTGCGGGTGCTGCTTTGGCGCTGCATGTTGCCGAATGACTGTCCGCGGCCGTAATCACCACGGTTGAAACTGTCTCTCATTCCCATGCGTGGCTGACCGCCAGCGAATGGTCTGCCGTATGCACGTCCGTGATACCAGCTTCTTCCGCCGTTCACTCTCCAGCAGTGGTCGCCTCTATAGCTAACGTAGAAGTGTGGTCTACCGAAGAAGAAGTAGTCGCGGCGAGGGTAACGTGCGTAGATTCCGAAATGCCAGTAACCTCCGTCCCAGTAGAGAGGGCGATAGAAGTAGGTGGCATTGCAGAAAGCGCGATACTGCCAGTCGAGCAGGATATAGCTCAGGTCGAGATTACGCTGGCGCCAGTATACGCCATACAGGTCATTATAAGTATTGATGCCCATCAGATAGTCGAGGTTCACCTCATAAGCTGCCTCGTACTGATCATCTGTCAGGTTCAGCTCGTAAGCCATCTTGTCAGTCAGGAAGAGAGCCTGCTGGCGTGCCTGTTCGTAACTCATTGCTGATGCAGTAGTGAATGTCATGGTGAACATTGCTACAAGTGCTATGATAAACTTCTTCATAATCGTATATTTTAAAATTGTTTATACTCTTGTTTCTTATTTCTGGTGCAAAGATAGGGCTATTTTCGTTCTCGGGGTAAGGTTTTTCCCTAAATGGGTGGGGGAAAATCCCTACATCCCGTTTTTTACCTTAAATAAAATAAAAAAGTTGTGTCACTTGAAAAAAATGCTGTACTTTTGCACGAATAAATGTTACATTTATGGCAAAGGATAAAATAGCATACGTTTGTAGCAACTGTGGACAGGAAAGTTCCAAGTGGATGGGTAAATGCCCTAGTTGCGGACAATGGAACACTTTCAAGGAGATTCGCATTGCGGGCGATAGTGGCTCGCAGGCGGCTAAGAATGCCGGCATGACGATGAGACATGGCGGGGCTGCTACCATGTTCGGCGGTCAGCATAGCGACCATGATGCCAAGCCTATGAAGTTGCGCGACATCTCTGCCATTGATGAACCTCGCATCGATATGCGCGATGAGGAACTGAACCGCGTACTGGGTGGCGGTATGGTACCGGGAAGCATCACCCTGCTGGGTGGTGAACCGGGTATCGGCAAGAGTACGCTTACCCTGCAGACCATCCTGAATATGACCGACCGCCGTATTCTCTACGTCAGCGGTGAGGAGAGTGCCCATCAGATTAAGTTGCGTGCCGACCGACTGGCAAAGGGACAGGCGCTGTTGAGGGGTGAGGAAGTGGTTAATCCCTTCGATCATATCACGATACTCTGTGAAACGCAGCTGGAGAAAATCTTCTCTCATATCCAGGAGGTGGCTCCGGAATTCATCGTCATTGACTCTATCCAGACCATCGCTACCGAAGAGGTGGACAGTTCTCCGGGTTCGGTATCTCAGGTCCGTGAATGTGCAGCCCATCTTCTCCGTTTTGCCAAGACCAGTGGCATTCCGGTTATCCTGATAGGTCATATCAATAAGGAAGGAACCTTGGCGGGACCTAAGATATTGGAGCATATTGTGGATACTGTCATCCAGTTTGAGGGCGACCAGCATTATATGTATCGCATCCTGCGCAGCATCAAAAACCGATTCGGAAGTACTTCGGAACTGGGTATCTATGAGATGCTGCAGGGAGGATTGAGACAGGTGAGCAACCCATCAGAACTGCTTCTTACAGAGGACCATGACGGACTTTCGGGTGTAGCCATCAGTGCAGCCATCGAGGGTGTGCGTCCGTTCCTGGTAGAAACGCAGGCTCTGGTGAGTACGGCGGCATACGGAACTCCACAGCGTTCGGCTACGGGTTTTGACCAGCGTAGACTGAACATGCTCCTGGCGGTAATGGAAAAGCGGGTAGGCTTCAAGCTGATGCAGAAGGATGTGTTCCTGAATATTGCCGGAGGATTGAGGGTTACTGACCCTGCGATGGACCTGAGTGTGCTGGCTGCGGTATTGAGCAGCAATGTGGATACTGCGATAGAGCAGGGGTGGTGTATGGCTGGCGAAGTAGGACTCAGCGGTGAGGTTCGTCCGGTAAGCCGTATAGAGCAGCGCATAGCAGAGGCTGAGAAACTCGGCTTCCAGCACATCATCATTCCGAAATACAACTATCATGGTTTCGACCATCAGAAGTATCAGATAGAGATTCATCCTGTAAGGAAAGTGGAAGAGGCGTTCCGCTGCCTGTTCGGGTGAAGATCTCACGCAGATTTCGCGGATTACGCAGATGTTAGTGTATAGTCTGAATTTATAAATATAATCTGATTTTATAAATAATAAGTTCTAAGTAAATGAAGGATTCAGTAATTATTGTGAGCGGCGGTATGGACAGTATTACCCTGCTCTATGACAAGAAGGACGAGATAGCCCTGGGTATCAGTTTCAACTATGGAAGCAATCATAACGAGCGGGAGATTCCTTTCGCCAAGATGCATTGTGAGAGATTGGGCATCAAGCATATCACCATCGATCTGGGATTCATGCACCAGTATTTCAAGAGTTCGCTCCTGGAAGGTGCGGATGCAATTCCTGAGGGACATTATGCTGCCGACAACATGAAGTCTACCGTGGTGCCTTTCCGCAACGGTATCATGTTGAGCATTGCCATTGGTATTGCTGAGAGCAACAATCTGAAGAAGGTGTTTATTGCTAATCATGGCGGTGATCATACCATCTATCCGGACTGTCGCCCGGAGTTTATCAAGGCTATCGATGAGGCTGCCGAGGCTGGCACCTTCGTAGATGTTCGCGTGGTGGCTCCTT
>ERZ779669.1061-NODE-1061-length-13746-cov-5.569790_pt1 | contig 13746 bp, 10 predicted proteins | sample MGYA00511372_ERZ779669 | MGnify/ENA primary metagenome ERZ779669 (study PRJEB29588, sample SAMEA1967891) | human gut metagenome | biome: human gut; feature: human-associated habitat; material: faeces | place: Denmark | collected 2008/2010 ... | reverse complement strand
CCGACAACACCAAGGTGCTGTCGGTTTTTTCTTTATGCACACTCTTGTCATGATTTTGCCGCTTGCGTGTGTTGCCTGTCCGGTATTTATAAAAATGCAATTTATAACAAACTTTTATTGTCTGTAAGTGCCATTAAATCGATTTAAATTATTAATTTTGCAACCGTTAATACGTATTAGTTATGAATCTTGACTTACTTACTGCCATCTCTCCGATAGACGGCCGATACAGAGGCAAGACCGAACGGCTTGCAGACTATTTTTCTGAGTATGCTCTCATACGTTACCGTATACGTGTGGAGATCGAATATTTTATTGCGCTGTGCGAGCTTCCGCTCCCTCAGCTCAAGGATTTCGACCATTCGCTGTTTGGACGTCTGCGTGACATCTATCTTACGTTTGACGAAGCCGGTGCGGCACGTGTCAAGGAAATTGAAGGCATCACAAACCACGACGTTAAGGCCGTGGAGTATTATATAAAAGAACAGTTCGACGCCATCGGCGGTCTCGAGCCGTTCAAGGAGTTTATTCATTTCGGACTGACGTCGCAGGACATCAACAACACCTCAGTGCCGCTCTCGCTTAAGGATGCGCTTTGCGATGTTGTGGTTCCGCAGGTGGAAGAGCTCATAAAGCAGCTCACCGACTATGCCGAAGAGTGGAAAGAGGTGCCCATGCTGGCCAAGACTCACGGACAGCCTGCATCGCCCACACGCCTCGGTAAGGAGGTTATGGTGTTCGCATACCGTCTGCAGAAGCAGCTCGACTCTTTACGTCGGTGTGAGCTTACTGCCAAGTTCGGCGGTGCTACGGGTAACTACAATGCCCATCATGTGGCATATCCCGAGTACGACTGGAAGGCTTTCGGCAATAAGTTTGTCAGCGAGAAACTCGGACTCGTGCGCGAGCAGTGGACCACGCAGATAAGCAACTATGACTGTCTGGGTGCAGTGCTTGATGCCGTGCGCCGCATAAACACGATAATAATAGACCTCGACCGCGACTTCTGGATGTATATCTCAATGGAATACTTCAAGCAGAAGATCAAGGCCGGCGAGGTTGGCTCGAGCGCAATGCCTCATAAGGTCAATCCTATTGACTTCGAGAACAGTGAAGGCAACCTCGGCGTAGCAAACGCTGTGCTGCAGTTCCTGGCACAGAAGCTGCCCGTAAGCCGTCTGCAGCGCGACCTTACCGACTCTACAGTGCTTCGCAACATCGGCGTGCCTCTCGGACACACTGTCATCGCAATACAGAGCACACTGAAAGGACTGCGCAAGCTCATACTCAACGAAGAGAAGATAAGTGCCGACCTCGACAATACATGGGCCGTTGTGGCTGAGGCCATTCAGACCATACTGCGCCGTGAGGCCTATCCGCATCCGTATGAGGCTCTCAAGGCACTTACACGTACTAACCATAAAATGACAGAAGAAACAATACATCAATTTATCAAAGAACTGAATGTAAGCGATGAGGTTAAGGCTGAGCTTATGGCCATAACGCCTCACAATTACACCGGAATATAATAAGCAAGGCATCGCCCGCGGCTTCAGTATTGACTACCGGCCGTGTGGATGCCTGTTTGTTTGAATGTCTTAGTAAATGTAGCAGAATAAAATATAAAAATAACATAATTACAAACCGCCGTGAGGCATTAATCTGAAATAATATGACAGAAGATTTAGAAAACAAGAAAGAAGGTATGTATGCCGGACAAAACGAGGTAAGCCGTGAGGGCTACAAACCGGCTGAAAACACAAACTACCGTAACGGAGAAAGACCTATGCGTCCGCGCATCAAGGTACAGCGTGCATATTCATCTAGCAGAAACTATAATAACGATTCAGCAGGCTTCCGTCCTGAGGGATTCGGCGCAGCGCTCCAGTCAGACGGAGGTCAGCAGCGTTCTTACCGTCCGCGCTACAACAGCGGACAGCAGGGCGGCTATCAGCAGCGCAGCGGCTACGGACAGCAGGGCGGCTACAACCAGGGTGGCTACCAGCAGCGTCAGCGCACACCGGGCTACGACCCCAACGCAAAGTATAGCATGAAAAAGCGCATTGAGTACAAGGAGGAGAACTACGATCCGAACGAACCGCTTCGTCTGAACAAGTTCCTCGCCAACGCAGGTATCTGCTCGCGCCGTGAGGCTGACGAGTTCATCCAGGCAGGCGTGGTTAGTGTGAACGGAGAGGTAGTGACCGAGCTCGGCACCAAGATCAAGCGCACAGACGAGATAAAATTCCACGACCAGCCCGTAACACTCGAGAAGAAGGTGTACGTGCTGCTCAACAAACCGAAGGACTGCGTGACAACAAGCGACGACCCGCAGCAGCGTAAGACCGTGATGGACCTCGTGAAGAACGTGTGCCCGGAGCGCATCTACCCGGTAGGACGCCTCGACCGCAACACAACCGGCGTGCTCCTGCTCACCAACGACGGCGACCTCGCTTCTAAGCTCACACACCCGAAGTTCCTGAAGAAGAAGGTATACCACGTATTCCTCGACAAGAACGTAACGGCTCACGACATGCAGCAGATTGCTCAGGGCATCGAGCTTGATGACGGCGAGATACATGCAGACGCTATCGAGTATGCAAGCGACACAGACAAGAGCCAGGTAGGCATCGAGATTCACAGCGGCAAGAACCGCATCGTACGCCGCATCTTCGAGCACCTCGGCTACCGCGTCGTTAAGCTCGACCGCGTGCAGTTCGCAGGACTCACCAAGAAGAACCTCCGCCGCGGCGACTGGCGTTTCCTCACAGAGAAGGAAGTGGAGATGCTGCGCATGGGAGCATTCGAGTAAAACATAAACAGGTTGAAGTGGTGAGATGTTAAGTTGAGATGGTGAGATGTTAAGTTGAGATGGTGAGATGTTGAGGTGTTGAGATTTCCAACACGCCAGTACATCACCGCAACAAATCCTCCACACAGCATCTCGCCATATCAACCCTTTTAACTTAAACAATATAATGGAAAGAACAAAAGTTATTGACGCTCTCCGTAGCACCGACTTCGGAAGCCAAATCAACGTAAAGGGTTGGGTGCGCACTCACCGCAGTTCAAAGGCTGTCGACTTCATCGCGCTCAACGACGGTTCTACAATCAAGAACATACAGATCGTGGTAGACCCCACCAAGTTCGACGCCGAGATGCTGAAGCAGATCACCACCGGCGCCTGCATCAGCGCAGTAGGTACGCTCGTAGAGAGCCAGGGTGCGGGTCAGACATCTGAGATACAGTGCGAGAGCATCGAAGTATATGGTCTCTGCGGCAGCGACTACCCGATGCAGAAGAAGGGACAGTCGTTCGAATACATGCGTCAGTTCGCTCATCTGCGTCTGCGCACCAACACATTCGGTGCAGTGATGCGCATACGCCACAACATGGCGATGGCTATCCACACCTACTTCCACGAGCACGGCTACTTCTACTTCAACACTCCGCTCATCACCGCAAGCGACTGCGAGGGTGCAGGTCAGATGTTCCAGGTTACGACAAAGAACCTCTACAACCTGAAGAAGACAGAGGACGGCAAGATCGACTACTCTGACGACTTCTTCGGCAAGCAGACTTCGCTCACCGTGTCTGGACAGCTCGAGGGCGAGCTCGGAGCCACAGCGCTCGGAGCCATCTATACCTTCGGTCCGACATTCCGCGCAGAGAACTCTAACACTCCGCGCCACTTGGCTGAGTTCTGGATGGTAGAGCCTGAGGTGGCATTCCTCGACCTCACCGGACTCATGGACCTCGAGGAGGACTTCATCAAGTATTGCATCCGTTGGGCGCTCGACCACTGCAAGGACGACCTCGAGTTCCTCAACAAGATGATAGACAAGGGTCTCATCGCACGTCTTGAGGGCGTGCTCAACTCCGAGTTCGTTCGCCTGCCTTACACCGAGGGCATCCGCATCCTGCAGGAGGCTATACAGAACGGCAAGAAGTTCGAGTTCCCATGTGAGTGGGGCAACGACTTGGCTTCTGAGCACGAGCGTTTCCTCGTTGAGGAGCACTTCAAGAAGCCGGTTATCATGACCAACTATCCGAAGGCTATCAAGGCGTTCTACATGAAGATAGACGCTGAGGAGAGCGGCTTCGGTGGCAAGAGCGGTCAGACCGTTCAGGGCACCGACGTTCTCTTCCCGCAGATCGGCGAGATCATCGGCGGTTCTGTACGCGAGGAGAGCTACGACAAGCTGATGAACGAGATTGAGGAGCGCAACATCCCGATGAAGGATATGACATGGTACCTCGACACACGCAAGTACGGCTCATGTCCGCACGCAGGCTTCGGCCTCGGCTTCGAGCGCCTCATCCTCTTCGTAACAGGTATGCAGAACATCCGCGACGTTATCCCGTTCCCGCGTACTCCGAAGAGTGCTGAATTCTAAACCAATTTCCACATCCATAAACTTTATGGGGGTGTAGCAGACAATAGTTTGCTGCACCCTTTTTTGTTATTAATATAGCGTATGCGAAAAAATCTCCCGTATCTTCCAGCTATTACCGCATACAGGAAACATCATTACCGCATACTTGTAACACAGTTACCGCGCAACGGCTATATCGTTACCACGCCACGGTAACAACGGTTGTCTTTTATTTTAACATTATTTTAATTTGCATTGATAAGTGCACGTCATACTATGTTTTTGCATGATGTACACCGATATTGCAGAACACGCCAAATATTTGCAGAACATTCCAAATTGTTCTAAAGTTCATCTAAATGCGCTGAAAGGAGAACGTTTGCACGATTCTTAACTTTTACATAACTTTGCATATAGTAAAAAGTATTAAGTATTTTTCTAACGTTTCAAAGGCGTTATGTCCCTGCAAAGTTAAAAATCAGTTAAAATACAAAAGACAATGAGAAAAGTTATCAAGACTGTAATGATGGCAGCCTTCACCGCCATTGCCATGTCTGCATCAGCAGCGTCTGTGCAGACCTACAGCGCATCGTCAGACTCTGTTCTGACCCAACCCGTAGACACTCTGAGCGAGAAGCTCGCACAGATGGAGAACCGCGTGAACACCCTTGAAAAGGAGCAGAACTACACTAAGGTTTGGAAGCGCAAGAAATACTGGAAGTTCGGTATCACTCAGCCTAACCTTGAGCGCACAGACGGCGAGGCAATGACATGGAAGACCAACGGATCGTTCTTCATACAGCAGGGTCGCACAGCCTATCTTCACGCCAAGCCAATCGCCGGACTCATCAAGATTGGTATCGACTACGGCTTCTTCGACTTCACCTATACCAAGCTGAAGCTCAACAATGTTGGCGCCAGCGACCAGACCGGCACACGCGCTTCTGACGGCTTCGACGACATCGTCAGCGGCAAGCCCGACGGCAATCCGTCTGTACTCCCTGGCAACATCAACCTCGGCATGCACAAGTTCGACTACAGCGTACACGTTGGTCCGAGCGTTAGCGTGAATCCTTGGAACAAGCTCATCGCAGCAGCCTACTTCCACGTGATGCCTACAGCGACGGGCGTACTGCAGAACGACACCTTCGCCTACGGTTTCGGTTGCATGATGGCAGCCGGTGTATCGGTGGCTTACAAGTGCATCTCGCTCGGTGTAGAGGGTCTTTGGGGCAAAGTTAAGTACAAGCAGGCAAGCTTCGACGGCGGCGACGACGAGGGCGACTACGATGGCGACTACGACAGTGGCAGCGACTACGACGAGGGCGACAGCGAGAGCTACTTCTCAACCGAGAAGTTCACGCTGAAGCAGAGCGGCATCCGCGCATACGTAGCCATCCGCTTCTAAGCAACACAAAAAAATCAGAATAGAAAACCCTAAACGAAAACATATATGAAAAGAAACTTTCTTTATGCCTGCCTCATCGCACTTGCATCGGTAGGCTTCACAGCCTGCGAAAGCGACGAAAACGGCGAATATGGCGAAGAGAAGATACCCGAAGGCGCATTGCCTACCACTGAGTTCACACCCGGCAATTTCGAAGATGAGCCTTATGCGGAGGACGCGATAAAGGTCGAGGTTCAGGGTACATTGGAAGGCAATCCCGAATTCTCGTCTATCGAGCTTTTCGGCGACGGCCACTACCTCATGAGCGGAGCAAACTACAACCATGCGCCGCAGAAGACCGTGAAAGCGAAGCGCGAGGCTGACGGATCGGTTTCTGTCTTCAAGAAACGCGGCACAAAGCGCATGGCTACACGTGCCAACGAGGACGGCACAATAATCTTCGACAACGGTTCGTACACTTACGGCACATACACACGCGAGCAGAAGGGCGTGTACCGATTCAACAACGGCGCATTGCTCGACCTGCGCAAGCTGAAGGAAGGCAGTTCTACTGTGGTATACACCAACAGCAACGGCGTGAAGTCGACGGTATACGTGAATTATGCAGAAACAGAGAATACGGATTGGACTGGAAGCCTCTGCCGTGCATGGCGAATGAACAGCTTCGAGACATGGCACTACCTCAACGGTGCATACATAGCACACGGCAAGCAGTGGATTACAAACGGTGTTGTCTCGCACAATATTGATCTCTCGCCGGCTGCACAGAAGTGGGATTATGACAAGGAAGATGTTCTCGACGAGGACAGCGAGTTCTGCTACCGCGTAATATTCTCTACAAACAACACATACATCTGCTTCTACATGGACCACACAGCAGAGGTGGCAAAATGGGAATGGACGAACCCCTATAACGGCGTATTGCACTATTGGGACCCGTGGGACCCCGACAACAGCGACTGGGAGGGCGACACAACTGTGCGCTTCAAGGGCAAGCAGATGCGCATCTATGAAGACTATAGCGAGTCGGAAGACGGCTTTAGCTTCCGCATGATTTGCGTGAACACCCTGACCGCAGGCTATTAACACATAAAAAAACTCCGTATGCGCTGTGCATGCGGAGTTTTTTTATTAACACGGATTGAGCTGTTAGCGATTTTTTGTTTATCTTTGCAGGTAAAAAAACAATCAGTACATGACCAATCTTGCCAGCTATTTCCCGATAACCGACCCCACCCTGATATTCTTTGTGGTGATGCTCATCATTCTGTTTGCCCCCATCATCATGGGCAAACTGCGCATCCCGCATATCATTGGCATGGTGCTCGCCGGAGTAGCAGTCGGCAAGTACGGCTTCAACATCCTTGCGCGCGACGACTCGTTCGAGCTGTTCGGCAAGGTCGGACTCTACTACATCATGTTTCTCGCCTCGCTGGAGATGGACATGGAGGGCGTGAAGCGCAACAAGGGCCGCTTCCTCGGATTCGGTCTGCTGACGTTCGCGCTGCCGCTCGTGCTGACATACTTCGCCAGCATATCCCTGCTGCATTACTCCGTGTTCGCGTCGCTGCTCTTGGGCTGCCTTATGGCGTCGAACACGCTCATCGCCTACCCCATCGTGGGCCGCTACGGTCTGCAGCGCAAGCCGAGCGTGACGCTCTCTGTCGGTTCGTCGATGATTTCGCTGCTCATGGCGCTCGTGGCACTTACAGCCATCGTCGCCTCGTACGGCGGCGAGACGAGCGTGTGGTTCTGGCTGCTGTTCGTGGGCAAGTTCGTGGGCTACTGCGTCGCGATGTTCCTGCTCATTCCGCGCTTCACGCGCTGGTTCCTGCGCCGCTACAGCGACGCCGTCATGCAGTTCATCTTCGTGATGTCGATGCTCTTCATGAGTGCGGCGGCGAGCGAAGCCGTAGGTCTTGAAGGCATCATCGGCGCCTTCGTAGCCGGCATCATCCTCAACCGCTACATACCCCACGTGTCGCCGCTTATGAACCGCATCGAGTTCATCGGCAACGCGCTCTTCATACCCTACTTCCTCATCGGCGTGGGCATGCTCATCAACGTGCGACTGCTCTTCGAGGGCAGCACCATCATCATAGCGATGCTTGTCATTGCGGGCTTCGGAACGCTCGGCAAGGCGATAGCCGCATACACCGCAGCCTCCATGTTCCGACTGCCGAAGTCGTCGGGCAACATGATGTTCGGACTCACTTCGGCACACGCCGCCGGCGCCATCGCCATGCTCATGATTGGTATGCGCGTGGAGCTGGAGCCGGGCAAGCCGCTCGTCACCGACGACATGCTGAACAGCGTGGTGCTCATGATTCTCGTTACGTGCATCATCTCGACGATGATGACAGAGCGTGCGGCGCAACAGATCACGCTGCGCGACCGCGAGATGCCGAGCGACGACAAGCCGGCCACGGCTGAGGAGAAGATACTCATACCGCTGAAATACCCCGAGTATGCGCAGCGCCTCGTTAACCTCGCGATGCTCATGCGCAACCCGAAGAACACCACGCAGCTCGTGGGTCTGAACGTGGTGTATGACGACGACGACATGCAGCGCAACATGGAGAAAGGCAGCCAGCTGCTGGAGCGCATGGCGCAGTACAGCGCGTCGGCAGATATGACAATGCAGACGCAGGTGCGCGTTGCGGCGAACATCGCCAACGGCATACGCCACGCCTTCAAGGAGTTCCGCGCAACGGACATCATCATCGGCATGCACATGCACCCTGAGGTGTCGCAGAAGTTCTGGGGAGCGTTCCACCAGAGCCTCTTCAACGGCCTCAACTCTCAAATAATAATGGCTCGCCTCAATCAGCCGCTGCCCACGATACGCCGCATAAAGGTGGCTGTGCCGTCGCGTGCGCAGTTCGAGCCGGGCTTCTACCGCTGGCTGGAGCGCCTCTCGCGCCTGGCATGCAACATGGAGTGCCACACGGAGTTTCACGGACGCGGCGACACGCTGCCGCTCATAGCCGACTACATACGCCACTACCACCCCACCATGCGCAGCTCGTTCACCGAGATGACCCACTGGAACGAGATGCCGCACATCGCCGAGAGCATACAGAAGGACCATCTCTTCGTGGTTGTGACGGCAAGAAAGGGCACGGTGTCGTTCAAGAACGCGCTGGAGCATCTGCCCGAAGAGATAAAGCACCACTTCTCTGGCTCAAACATCATGATCATCTTCCCCGACCAGCACGGCGACGCTATGGACGAAATGACGTTCGCTCAGCCGCAGCACACCGAGGACCAGAGTGCATACGAGGCAATCGGAAAGTGGATTAAGAAGAAATTTTGAGTTTTGAGTTTTGAGTTTTGAATTGTCGGCTGCGCCGATTCTGAATTAAAGAATTTTGAATTGAAAAGCTAATCTCAACACCTCACCATCTCAACATCACACCATCTCAACACCTCACCATCTCAACACCTCACCATCTCAACACCTCACCATCACAACACCTCACCATCACAACACCTCACCATCACAACATAACACCACCAACTATGATCGACATAAAAGGAATAACCAAGAGCTTCGGCTCGCTGCAAGTGCTCAAGGGCATCAACTTGCATATAGACAAAGGAGAAGTAGTGAGCATTGTAGGCCCGAGCGGTGCCGGCAAGACCACACTGCTGCAGATAATGGGCACGCTCGACAAGCCCGATAGCGGCGAGATAAGCGTTGACGGCGTAGACGTGATGAGCCTCTCGTCGAACAAGCTGAGCGACTTCCGCAATCAGCACATCGGCTTCGTCTTCCAGTTCCACCAGCTCCTGCCCGAGTTCTCGGCCTTGGAAAACATCATGCTCCCCGGACTGCTGGCCCACCGCCCGACACGCGAGGTAAAGCAACGTGCAGCAGAGCTGCTCGATTTTCTGGGACTTTCAGAACGCGCCGCCCATAAGCCCTCCGAACTTTCCGGCGGCGAACAACAGCGCGTAGCCGTCGCACGCGCACTTATCAACGACCCTGCCATCATCTTGGCCGACGAGCCGTCGGGCAGCCTTGACAGCCAGAACAAGGCCGAGTTGCACAATCTTTTTTTCCGCCTTCGCGACCATTTCGGACAGACTTTCGTCATCGTCACCCACGACGAGGAACTGTCGAAAATCACCGACCGCACCATCCACATGGTCGATGGCCGAATCGTACCGGCCACAACAGAAACGCCCTCTCAAATTACAGATGAAAATAGCGAAACAACTGACTGAACTTATCGGCACCACGCCACTGCTCTCGCTCGAACGTTACAGCCGTGAGGCCGGGCTCGGCATACCGCTCGTAGCCAAACTCGAAATGAAGAACCCCGGCGGAAGCGCCAAAGACCGCGCTGCCCTCTCCATGATCACCTCGGCCCTGTCAGAAGGCAAACTGCAGCGTGGAGGCACCATCATCGAGCCTACCAGCGGCAACATGGGCGTAGCACTGGCTTGGATTGCCTCTTCGATGGGACTGAAAGCCATCATTGTCATGCCAGACACTATGAGCCGCGAGCGCCGCGACCTTATCCGCGCCTATGGCGCAGAACTGCGTTTGTCACCCGGAAAGGAGGGCATGGCAGGAGCAGTCGCCCTGGCTGAACACATCTGTCGGGAAACACCGGGATCCGTCATCCTCGGACAGTTTGACAATCCCAATAACCCTGAGGCACACGCCCGCACCACGGCCCTCGAAATCTGGAACGACACGGACGGCACCGTCGACGTCCTTGTAGCCGGAGTCGGCACAGGCGGCACCATCAGCGGCACCGGCCGGACACTCAAACAGCTCAATGCCTCCATCCATGTCGTCGCCGTCGAGCCAGCCGCATCACCGCTTCTCAGCGAAGGACACAGCGGCCCACACCAGCTGCAAGGCATCGGCGCAAACTTCGTCCCGAAAAATTATGACGCATCATGCGTCGACGAGGTAATCACCGTCGCCGACGACGACGCCTTGCGTGCCGCCCGCCGGCTGGCAGCCACAGAAGGCCTCCTGGCCGGCATCTCGTCGGGCGCAGCCCTCGACGCCGCCACCCGGCTGGCCCGGCGCGACGGATTCCGCGGGAAGCGGATTGTCGTCATCCTGCCTGACACGGGCGAACGTTACCTCTCGACACACGAATTCGATTTTGACAACTATCCCCTCTAAGTTCCACACACATGATGATACAATTAGGCCGCTGGAACGACCTTACCATCACACGATTCACCGACCACGGCGCCTATGTCGACGGAGGCGAGACGGGAGAAATACTCATGCCTCGCAGCTATGTCAAGCCCGAGATGCGGCCCGGCGACGAGGTGCACGTTTTCGTCTATCTTGACCAAGAAGAACGCCTCGTCGCCACGATGGAACAGCCGCTGGCCCAAGTGGGTGAGTTCGCGTTCCTGCGCGTCGCCTGGGTCAACCAGTTCGGTGCTTTCCTCGACTGGGGACTCATGAAGGATCTTTTCGTCCCATTCAGCGAGCAGAAACGCAAAATGGTCAAAGGAAACACCTATCTTGTACACGTACACATCGACCCCGAGACTCACCGCATCGTTGGCTCCGCCAAGGTAGACCGCTACCTCGAATCTGCTCCCGCCAGCTACCACAAGGACCGCGAAGTCGACGCCCTCATCTGGCAACGCACTCCGTTGGGCTACAAAGCCATTGTCGACAACCGCTACTCCGGGCTCATCTATGACGACCAGATATATGACGAGCTACACACTGGCGACCGCCTCCGTGCCCACGTTGTGCAGGTGCGCTCCGACGGCAAGCTCGACCTCTCATTGCAGCGCCTGGGGAAAGGCCGCTTCCGCGATTTCTCAGAAACGCTTCTCCGCAAGTTGCAGGCCGCCGGCGGTTTCCTGCCCTTCACGGACAAGACGGATGCCGAAGCCATCGCCGAACATTTCCAAGTAAGCAAAAAAACATTCAAGCGCGCTGTCGGCACGCTCTACAAACAACGCCGCATCCTCATCGATGACGAGGGAATCACGCTTATCGGCGACGAATAAGCCCCTCCTTCCGCTAAAAAGCTGAAAATGAACGGATCCTCCCCCTCTCTACATTCCGAGTTACATAGCGTTTGGTTCCAAAGGGTCGCTATCTTTCTCGTCTTTCTGCTGGCTCTGGGCGTCCGTCTGTATTGGGTGGCGCAGAAGACAGGCTTCCACGGCGACGAACTGACCTCACTGAGCATTGTCTGGAATGGTGTCGACGGCAAAGGCAATCTGATGCATGACGCCCACCGGGTATACTCGGCCGACGAACTGAGGCACTTCTTCGCCGACGAGACAGGAGGATGGAGCGGTCTGAGTCAGGATCTCCGCGCCTTATGGCACGACAATCAAGACGTGCCGCACGCCTCACTCTATTACATGCTGCTTCGCTGTGCGCTCACTGCTGTCACCCATCCCAGCCCCGAAGCAGTCATCTGGTGGGGATGCGCCTTGAATCTGCTTTTCTTTACGATCAGTTTCTTCACAGCCGCCAAGCTGCTGTGCGAACGCTGTGGAAAAAAGATGTGGCCAGTTTTTGCATTAGCCTTGGGCTATCTCAATTCCATTGCGGTGTCCAACACGCTGTTCCTCCGCGAATACGCGTTAGCCGAGATGGCCATCGTTGTCCTCGCCTATTGTGTCCTGCACCTCTCCGACCGCCTCAGCGACGGACGCCCGCTCCTGCGCCCACTCACGCTGCTAGGCACGGTAGGCGCAGTCGCACTGGCTCTTTCGAGCGGATATGTCAATGCCTTTCTTGTCGTGCTGTGGGCTGTGTGGCTCACTGTCCGGGCTTACCGGTATGGACACCTTCGCACAACGGCGATTTTCCTCTGCACCGTCGGTGTACTCTCTGTCGCGACATGCTGGGCAGTCTACCAAGGTTTCTTCAATTACGTGCTCGACCCGCGCATTGAGCGGACTTCCGAAAAACTGCAAGCATATTCATTCTTAGCCGAACTGTGGATGACGATCAAAGGAACAGCCCGCCTTTTCATCCTGCGTGTGTTCACACCGGTCGGCACCGTGCTGGCTGTTGTCGGTCTGTGGCTCACTGTCAGACATAGACGTTACCATAATGTAAACATTCCGTGGGGAATGTGGCTCGGCCTGTGCTTGTGGGTTGCCGTCTACATGTTCGTTGTACCGTGGAAAGACGAACGTTTCCTTGCGCCGGGACTGACCTTGCTCCTTTTCTTTATGTCCACACTCCTGCCGCGCGTGTTGCCCGCCGTTGCTCTTTGCAGCCTCGCCACATGTTTCAACGCGGACCTTATTTCCTACAAATCACGCACGAACGCCATTGACCTGGACGTCTGCCACCGGCTCGTCCTTCTCGGCCCCGATGCGGAAGAACGGAAAATGGCAGCATTGCTGACCGCCGAAACTGGACCACGACAGGAACTCGTAATCGTAGAATCGCAGAAAGAAGTCATCCGCTGGCAGTCACCCAAAGACAGTACGTTCCTTCTGCTTACAGCCACCTACGAATCACCTCACATCATACTGCTTCGGAAATACGATGTGATACGTTCGGGCAAACTGAACCTTTGGATGAATTTTTACGAACTACGGGCACGAGACACGAAGAAGGCCCGACAAAGGATAGGTCTCAACGCCCTGCGTCACAGGTGGCTGCTTTCACCCATGCCCGAGCTGCCTCGATAATCGTGTCGACCCCACGCGCATAATCTTCGGCTGAGATGTCGACCTTCACGTCAGGATCAATCCCCATCTCAGTACAGTTCATGTCACGGTCATACATCGGACAAGCCGAAAAACGCACGCCCCACCCATTGGGCAGTTCGGACGAGAACGGCATCCCGGCACCGCCACCCGTACGGTCGCCGATGAGTGCCACACCAGACAGGCCGTGCATGTACATTGCAAACGAGTTGGCCGCGCTGAACGTCCGGCGGTTAGTCAGTACAGCCACCGGCTTCTGCCAGCGCAACGAGGCGAACGGCTCGATCC
>ERZ779669.1058-NODE-1058-length-13785-cov-7.562200_pt1 | contig 13785 bp, 13 predicted proteins | sample MGYA00511372_ERZ779669 | MGnify/ENA primary metagenome ERZ779669 (study PRJEB29588, sample SAMEA1967891) | human gut metagenome | biome: human gut; feature: human-associated habitat; material: faeces | place: Denmark | collected 2008/2010 ... | reverse complement strand
AACTTGACGGCAAGACGGGGAGCTGGCCTATATATGTTAGCCGAGTGGAGTTGATAATTTGACGACAACTAAGAAATTAGGCAAAAATGCACGAGTGGAATTGCGAATGCCTTTACAACTAAAAAATTATTTGGTACTTAAAGCGACTGAAAATAACAAAACATTAAACGATTATATCGGTGATATTTTGCAAAATTTTGGGTATGCGGAGAAATTGAACGAAATTGAAGCGACTCAAAAACAAAAAATAAAATTGCTGTCGAATATTGCCAATAATATAAACCAACTTGCTCGGCATTGCAATACTATTAAAGAAGCGCCTCAGCGAGATATTTTAAATGCTATATTTAATGAATTAAAAAGGATGTGATAACAAAATGCCAATTTTTAAAGCTATCAAGCGTCCTGGCAAAAATATTAAAACTGTTGTTAATTATGCTGCAAAAGACTACATAAAAGAAAAAGATGAAACACTTTTTTATGGCATTAACTGTGCCGATAGTCCAGCTATTGCAGCCTATCAAATGCAAAAAACAAAAGAGTTATATGGCAAAACGGACGGGAGACAGTATAAACATTATGTTCTTTCATTTGCCGCAGGAGAAATAAGCAAAGGTGATGCAAAAACATACGCCAAAACATTTGCGGAGCAATGTTTTGGCAATCGTTTTGAAGTAGCCGTTGGCATTCATGTTAATAGCGCAGGCGGCAAAATACACGCTCATTTTGTTGTTAATTCTGTCAGTTTTTTGGATGGTAAAAAATTACATTTTAGCAATCAAGACTTAGAAAATTTTAAAGATATAAATGACAGCATAGCAAAGCAATATGGTCTAAAAATTATTGATAGGAGCCGCGAGGCAGTGCAAGCACGCGGTAGGGCACAAATGTATGACCAGCGTGCTTACTACATTTTTGTTAATAAAACAAGAGATAGCTGGCTGGCTCAATGTGCGGTAGCTGTAAATCAAAGTTTAAAAAGCAAACCGAAAAGTTTGGATGATTTTGAACGGAAAATGCAGCAAAGTGGTTGGCATACGCAAATGCGCGGCAAAAATATAACTTTCGTTAATAGTCAGGATAAAAATAAAAAAGTACGCGCAAACACTTTGGCAAAAAAGCTTAACAACGATATATTAAGCACTGCCAATATAATGCGTGTTTGCACTATGAAAAACTGGCGTGAATATGTAAAAACACCTAATCAACCAACTAATACTATCAATTTAACTAATATTACATCTGCTATTAAAAATTTATCGCGTTGTGATAACTCAATATCAACCAATAAAGGATTTGATGTAAATTTACGTAGTCGATATGACGATTATGAAAGATAAAAAGGAGAGTATCAAAATGAATAAGACAAATATGGCAGCAAAACTAAAAAAGCTTACCGTGAAAAAAGAAAAAATGGAAGTTTTAAAAAAGGAAATAGAGCAGCTTGAAACTGAAATTAGCGATGCCAAAAACAAAGAGTTCCAGCGTCTATCCATGCAATATTTTACCGCTAAAGATGATAATACACGTATGCAGATTGAAGCCCAAATTAAAATATTAATGGAGTAATACTAAATGGACTTAGAAGAATTGACAGCACAAATAAAACAATCGACACCGGAAGAAAAAATCTCTAAAAATTTTGATGATGTTTTAGAAATTTTAACGGCAATCAAAGAGCAAAATGAATTAATTTTAAAATATAGTAAAGCAACATACAACAACATCGCATCCGGCAACAAGAAATTCAATGAGCAATTTGAAAAAATAGTTCAAATTTTGCCTGCTGCCGATAAAAATATTAATTCTATTACCGGACAACTTACTGATATTAAAAGGCAGATACAAACAGTAATTATAAGCGGTAAATACGTTGATAATTTACACCTTGCACTTTTGGCTATTTGCTGTTTTGAATGTTTAATTATAGTCTATATTTCATTTTTCAAATAAGTATTAATTTTATTTTCAATACGGGCAATCATTATTTTGATTGTCCGTATTTTCATTATGTTTTCAATCGTTCAAAAACATCTAATATGTTATAATTATACTAATAAAAGTACATTACCCTTGGAGGCTATTACATGAATAAACAGCAGCTTGCATCTAAAATTTGGGAATCTGCCAATAAAATGCGTTCTAAAATTGAAGCAAATGAATATAAAGATTATATTCTTGGGTTTATTTTTTATAAATTTTTGTCAGATAAAGAAGTTAAATACTTAAAAGAAAATGACTGGACAGATGAATATTTGCCGGAACTTGACGAAAGCGATGCTGAAACCGTAACGACGGTGCAAAAAAATATCGGTTATTTCATTCCGTATCAGCATCTTTTTTCTACATGGTTGGATAAAGGCAATGATTTTAAAGTAGAAAATGTAACCGATGCACTTTCTTCATTTAGTCGATTAGTTAATAAGTCCCATGAAGGTGTCTTTAAAGATATTTTTAAAACGCTGGAAACAGGCCTTTCCAAATTAGGCGATACGTCCGGTGCCAGGACAAAAGCCATCCGCGGTTTAATCAACCTTATTAAAGATATACCTATGGACGGCAAGCAGGATTATGACGTTCTCGGCTTTATTTATGAATACTTAATCAGCAACTTTGCCGCCAATGCAGGCAAAAAGGCCGGCGAGTTTTACACTCCGCACGAAGTATCTTTACTGATGTCTGAACTTATTGCCCACCACCTTAAAGACCGCGATAAAATAGAAATTTACGACCCCACCAGCGGCTCCGGCTCGCTGCTTATTAACATAGGCCAGTGCGCTGCTAAATACATGGGCAAAGAAAACAATATAAAATATTACGCACAGGAACTTAAAGAAAACACCTACAACCTTACCCGCATGAACCTTGTTATGCGCGGTATTTTGCCGGATAACATTGTAACCCGCAACGGCGATACATTAGAGGACGACTGGCCGTATTTTGACGATAAAGACCCGGTTAACACATATAACCCTCTTTACGTTGACGCAGTAGTTTCTAACCCTCCATATTCACAGGCTTGGGACCCTTCCGACAAAGAAAATGACCCTCGTTATTCCAAATTCGGCCTTGCACCAAAAAGCAAAGCAGACTACGCATTTTTACTGCATGATTTATACCACTTAAAACCGGACGGCATTATGGCAATCGTATTGCCGCACGGCGTGTTGTTCCGTGGCGGCGAAGAAGGAAAAATCCGTCAAAACTTAATAGAATACAACCACATCGATGCTATTATAGGCCTGCCTGCTAACATCTTTTTTGGTACCGGCATACCTACCATTATTATGGTGCTTAAACAAAAACGCGATAACACCGATGTGCTTATAGTCGATGCTTCCAAAGGTTTTGCAAAAGTAGGCAAAAACAATATGCTACGTGCTTGCGATATTAAAAAAATTGTAGACGCTGTAATTACACGCGCCGATATTGATAAATTCTCTAAAAAAGTCAGCCGCGATACCATCCGTCAAAACGACTACAACTTAAATATTCCCCGCTATGTAGATTCATCAGAAAAAGCCGAAAGCTGGGATATTTATGCCTCTATGTTTGGCGGCATACCCGAAAGCGAATTGCAGGATTTACAACAATACTGGCAAGCGTTTTCCAACCTTAAAACGAGCCTGTTTAAAGCAGTAAACAGCAGCTATTGGCAGCTTAATACGGATGATTTAAAGGCGGTCATTAAAAACCATCCTGATATTATCGCCTTTAAACAAAATTACAGCCGAGCTTTTGCCGATTTTAACAATTACCTTGCAGCAGAACTGGTTGATAACGCAGCGCAGGTAAATATAAGTAAAGAAGTAACTAACATCAGCGATAACATTTTTGCGCGCCTGCAAAACGTACCTCTTGTTGATAGATACGAAGCTTATCAGCTTTTGGACGACAACTGGAAAGACATTGCCATTGATTTAGAAATAATCCAAACCGAAGGCATGGCTGCCGTTAAACAGGTAGACCCTAATTTTGTATTAAAAAAGAAAAACGGCAAAGACGAAGAAGTGCAGGAAGGCTGGAAAGGTCACGTATTTCCCTTCGATTTAGTACAAAAAATTATGCTGCCCGAAGAACTGGCAGCACTAAAAGCCAAAGAAGATAAATTAAACACCATAACCGGCGAATATGACAGCCTGTTGGAAGAATTAAGTGAAGATGACAAAAGCCAGCCATTTGTTAACGATGCGGGCGACGCTTTTGTTGCCGCAGAAGTAAAAAAAGCCGTAAAAGCAAAAACTGTGGAAGCCGAAACGCTTGCCGTACTAAAAAAAGTACAAAATTTAATGGACGAAGAAAAGAACCTTAAAAAAGAAGTTAAAGACAGTGTAACCGCCTTACACCTTAAAACTAAAAAAGTGATAGAAGAACTTACGGACGAACAGGCAAACGCCTTGCTGAAACAAAAATGGATAACTGCACTGGCAGAAAGCATAAACAGCCTGCCGGATGCTGCCGTAAACGGACTTGTTAACAAACTGGAAGCCATTTGCAAAAAATACGAAACTACCTTTGCGGATGTTGAAAAAGAAATTGCCGATACGGAACAGAGCTTAATTGATATGCTTGATGAGCTTGAAGGCAATGAATTTGACATGCAGGGTATTGCTGAACTGAAAGCATTGTTGGGAGGTAAGTAAAATGCCTGAAAATGCTAAAAAACCGCAAATTAGATTTAAAGGATTTACTGACGCTTGGGAACAGCGTAAGTTGAACGAAATTAATACTTTCTTTACTGATGGCAATTATGGAGAGGCCTATCCTAAGCAATCAGATTTGAGTGATTCGACTAATGGAATTCCTTTTTTGACGGGTGGCAATCTTAAAAATGGAATATTGGATTTAACTGGAGCAAGTTATATTACAAAAGAAAAGCATAAAAAGCTTATGTCTGGGCATCTTTTAGAAGATGATATTGTTATTGCTGTTAGAGGCTCGTTGGGTGCTTTAGGATACGTAACTAAGAAAAATGTTGATTGGAATATTAATTCACAGTTGGCCATTTTGCGAACAGATAAAGAACGACTAATTGGTAGTTTTTTAATTCAATACTTATTATCAGAAAATGCACAAAATGATTTCTTATCACTAATGACAGGTTCTGCATTAAAGCAACTGCCTATTAGTCAATTGAAAAATTTAGTAGTTCCAGTTACTTTAATTCATGAACAAGAGCTTATTGCTCAACTTTTTAATAGAGTTGACAACCTTATCACCCTTCGTCAGCGTAAGTTAGACAAACTTAAAAATATTAAAAAATCTATGCTTGAAAAAATGTTTCCGAAAAATGGCAGCAATGTCCCTGAAATTAGATTTAAGGGATTTACTGACGCTTGGGAACAGCGTAAGTTATCTAATATAGCAGAAAAGACATTTGGTGGAGGAACTCCAACTACGTCAAATAACACGTTTTGGAGCGGAACCATTCCATGGATTCAATCATCAGATATTACAGATGGAAAATTAACTGGAGTTATACCAAAAAAGTATATTACACAAAATGGGTTAAATAATTCAACGGCTCAACTTGTGCCTCAAAACTCAATAGCTGTTATTACACGAGTAGGAGTTGGAAAACTAGCTTTAATGCCATTTTCTTATACAACAAGTCAAGATTTTTTGTCGTTGAGCAGGCTGAATACTGAACCGTTGTTTACTGCTTATTCTTGTTATAAAAAACTTCAATCAGAACTTAATACAGTACAAGGGACTTCGATTAAAGGTATTACAAAAGATGAACTTTTAACAAAAATAATATGGATTCCAAAATATAATGAACAAGTAAAAATTAGTGAGATTTTAAAAAATCTTGACAACCTTATCACCCTTCATCAGCGTAAGCTTGAAAAGCTGCAAAACATCAAAAAAGCCTGCCTTGAAAAGATGTTTGTATAACAGGAAAGGAAAATAATATGGCTTTAGAAAATAAACTTGGCATTACCGATTCTGCTGAACTGGCAAGAACAGAAGAAAAAATAAGCAAGCAAAAAGCACTGCAATTATTTGAACTTAACCTGTTAGATACTTTTGAAGTTGGCACTTTTAAAGGGCTGGCGCAAATACACAAGTATTTGTTTGAAGATATTTACGCTTTTGCCGGGCAAATACGTAAAGTTAATATCGCTAAAGGCAATTTCCGCTTTGTTCCGTTGATGTATTTAGGAGCAGCGTTAAAGAATATTGACGCTATGCCGCAAAATACCTTTGATGAAATAATAGAAAAGTATGTAGAAATGAATATTGCTCACCCTTTCCGCGAAGATAACGGCCGCAGCACGCGCATTTGGCTTGACGCGATATTAAAAAAAGAAATTAAGCGGGTTATTGACTGGAACAAAGTTGATAAAGAAGATTATTTGCTTGCAATGGAACGCAGCCCCATTAAAGATATTGAAATTAAGCATATTTTAAAAGCTGCGCTTACTGATAAAATAAATGACCGCGAAGTTTATATGAAAGGTATCGACGCAAGTTATAATTATGAAGGCTATAATGTATATAAAACCGAAGAATTAAGCAAAAACAGTTAAATTTTTACGCTTTTTAACTTGCTTTTGGGAACAGCGTAAGTTGGGAGAAATTGCTAATAAAGTTTTAGATAAAAATATAGGGTTACAATATGTAGAAACTTTAACAAATTCAGCAGAGTATGGAATTATAAGTCAAAGAGAATTTTTTGACCATAACATTTCAAAAATTGAAAGTTTAGAAGGATATTATATAGTCCAAAATAATGATTTTGTTTATAATCCAAGAATTTCTACAACTGCACCAGTTGGTCCTATAAACAGAAATAAATTAGGCAGAAGTGGTGTAATGTCGCCTTTGTATACTGTGTTTAGAGTTGCGAATGTTGATTTTACTTTTCTCGAGTATTTCTTTAAAACGAATTGCTGGCACGCATTTATGAATTACAACGGTGACAGTGGTGCACGGTCTGATAGGTTCTCAATCAAAGATAATATTTTTTTTGAAATGCCTATTGTTATACCACGTATAGAAGAACAAATAAAAATAGGCAAATATATGTTGAAATTAGACAATCTTATCACCCTTCATCAGCGTAAAATTAAGCGCGTTTTGCATAAATATACAACAATAAATCTGTTTGTCAGATAGAAAGGAAAAAATCATGGCATTTACATCAGAAGCAGAATTTGAAAAAGAGCTTGTACGTTTGCTGCCCTCTAAAGGCTGGGAGCCTGTTATTTTAAAAAATTGTACCGAAGAAGAACTTATTCAAAACTGGGCTAATATTTTGTTTGAAAACAACCGTAGCATTGACCGTCTAAACGATTATCCTTTAACAAAGGGAGAAATGCAGCAAATTTTAGAGCAGATTGCTAATTTAAGAACTCCTTTAATGCTTAACGGTTTTATTAACGGCGGCAGCGTAATGATTAAGCGCGATAATCCGGATGATACTTTGCACTTTGGCAAAGAGGTATCGCTTAAAATTTATGACCGCCGCGAAATTGCAGCCGGGCAAAGCCGCTATCAAATCGTAGAACAGCCTAAATTTAATACCAAATCGCCAATGCTTAATAAACGCCGCGGCGATGTAATGCTGCTTATAAACGGTATGCCTGTTATTCATATCGAACTGAAAAAGAGTGGCATACCTGTAAGCCAGGCATATAACCAAATTGAAAAATATGCGCATGAAGGAGTATTTACCGGTTTGTTTTCGCTGGTGCAGATTTTTGTTGCCATGAACCCAGAAGAAACCGTATATTTTGCTAATCCCGGACCGGATGGCAAATTTAACCCTGATTTTTATTTTCATTGGGCAGATTTTAATAACGAACCGATTAATGACTGGCAAAAAATTGCTTCTACCCTACTTTCAATTCCAATGGCTCATCAACTGATAGGTTTCTACACTGTTGCCGATGATTTAGATGGTACGTTAAAAGTAATGCGTAGCTACCAGTATTTTGCTGCCAGCGCTATATCCGATAAAGTTGCCAAAATAAAGTGGGAAGGCAACGAACAACTTGGCGGCTATATTTGGCATACTACTGGCAGCGGCAAAACTATGACCAGTTTTAAATCTGCCCAGCTTATTGCGGCATCTAACGATGCGGATAAGGTTGTATTTTTGATGGACAGAATTGAACTTGGTACGCAAAGTTTAAGGCAGTACCGTGGTTTTGCCGATGATGCAGACAGCGTGCAATCTACCGAAAACACCGGCGTACTGGTAAGCAAGTTAAAAAGTAACAGCGTTACCGATACACTGATAGTTACTTCTATCCAAAAAATGAGCAATATTAAAGATGAGGCTGAAGGCGGTATGACCTCTGCCGATATTAAGCTAATGCAAGCTAAACGTATTGTATTTATTGTTGACGAGTGCCACCGTTCTACCTTTGGTGATATGCTGTATATTATTAAGCAAACATTTCCCAAAGCGGTATTTTTTGGCTTTACCGGCACGCCAATACACGAAGAAAACCAAAAAAAGAAAACTACAACCGCTATGATTTTTGGCAATGAATTGCATAGATACAGCATTGCCGATGGCATCCGCGATAAAAACGTGCTTGGTTTTGACCCGTATAAGGTTTTAACTTTTAAAGACCAGGACGTACGCGTGCAAATTGCTTTAGCGGCGGCTAAAGCTAAAACTGTTGAAGAAGCTTATGCAGATAAAAATAAAAGCAAAATTTTTGAAGAATATATGAAGCTGCCTATGGCAGGATATTATGAGAACGGCGATTATATTAAAGGCATAGAAGATTACTTGCCAGACAGCCAATATGAAACAGAAGAACATCAAAATGGTGTTGTAAAGGATATTATAGATAATTGGGTATGCCTTAGCCATAACAGTAAATTTCACGCTATTTTTGCAACAAACAGTATACATGAAGCAATACAGTATTACCGCCTGTTTAAAAGGGCAGGTACTAATTTAAAAATAACTGCGTTATTTGACCCAAGTATAGATAATAACGGCGGCGCTGTTTATAAAGAGGACGGACTGGTAGAAATTATCAGCGATTATAATGAGCTTTATAACCAAAAGTTTACTATACCTACTTTTGCGGCAATGAAAAAAGATATTGCTTCGCGCCTGGCGCATAAACGTCCTTATGCTCATATTGCCAATAAGCCGGAAGAACAAATTGACCTGCTTATAGTAGTAGACCAAATGCTGACGGGCTTTGACTCTAAATGGATTAACACGCTGTATATGGATAAAATGCTGAAATACGAAAATATTATCCAAGCATTTTCGCGTACTAACCGCATTTTTGGACCAGAAAAACCGTTTGGTACTATCAAATATTACCGCAGACCGCATACAATGGAAAAGCGTGTGGCAGCGGCGTTTAAACTGTATTCTGGCGATAAGCCGTTAGGGTTGTTTGTAAACAAGCTTGATATAAATTTAGAGAACTTGAATTTTCATTTTAAAAGGATTAAAGATGTTTTTGAACAGGCCGGCGTGCCGGATTTTGCAAAATTGCCGGAACAAACGGCAGAACGTGCAGAATTTGCACGGCTTTTTAAGATACTTAACGAATCGCTGGAAGCAGCAAAATTGCAAGGCTTTAACTGGCAGCAACTTGAATATAAATTTGCAAAAGAAGATACCGGCAAAAAATATACTGTAAAAGTAGAGCTGGACGAAAAAACTTATAAAATTCTGCTGCAAAGGTATAAAGAACTTAGCAGAGACCCAGGTACTGGAGGAATAATAGAAGTACCGTATGATATTGATGGTTACTTAACTACTATTGATACCGACGATATTGATTCGGATTACATGAACTCGCGCTTTGTAAAGTATATTAAGCTTTTGCATACAGAAGGCACGAGCGCGGAAGTTTTAACAAAAGCGGCTGATGAACTGCACAAAACTTTTGCTACATTAACGCAGGAAGAACAAAAATTTGCCAATATCCTTTTGCATGATATTCAGCGCGGCGATGTGGTTGCGGAAGAAGGCAAAACGTTTAGGGACTATATTACAGAGTATTTGTCTAAAGCCAAAAACACGCAGGTACATCAGCTGGCGCAGGTTTTGGGCGTTGATGAAGATAAACTACAAAAACTTATGGCGCTTGGTGTAACAGATGCTAATATCAACGCTTTTGGACGCTTTGATGAATTAAAGGCAACTGCCGATAAACAAAAAGCCAAAGCATATTTTGAAAAGATTGAAGGCAAGAAAATTATACTTCCTAAAGTAAATAATAAGATTGACCTGCTTTTACGTAAATTTATTTTAAGCGGCGGTTTCGACATCGAACAATAAAATACTTTCGCTTATCTGCGGCGCAACAGCAAAAGAGCCAAGGGATTTCCTTGGCTCTTTTGCTATGTTTGGGAACTATAATAATCTTATAAACTTAATCGATATAAATTCTTTTTAAATACAGATTAATAAGTTTGATAACAATCGCTTGGGAACAGCGTAAGTTGGGGTGTCTTGTAACTGATACTATTGATAACAGAGGAAAAAATCCACCTTATTACTGCGAATCAGGTATTCCTATTATTGATAATTTTATGATTAAAAATTCAGGGTATCCAGATTTATCAACTGCAACAAGATATATTGACGAGTTTTTATTTGAAAAATTTATTAGAAAATATAATGAGGTTGATGACACTTTAATAACTTTAGTAGGTAATGGTATTGGTCAAATAGCCCTATTCCCGAAAGAAAAATCGGCGATAATACAAAATACGTTAGGTTTACGATTTTCTGAAAACAAAATATTTATGTATTATACGTTGTTGTCTAAATACTCAGTAATAATCAAATTAGACAGAGGAATGGCACAACCAAGTATAAGGCAAGACGAATTAAAAGACATAGATTTGAATATTCCAAAAATAAAAGAGCAATCATTGATAGGGATGTTTTTCCACAAAATCGACAACCTTATCACCCTTCATCAGCGTGAGTGTTTTTTGCATAAGGAGGTGTAAAAAATGTTAAGCCAAATTACAAGTACAGATTTATTTCACCGGTATTATCATTTATGGATAAAGGTGTATAAAGAAGGCGCTGTACGCAAAGTAACAATGGATAAGTATTATATGACTTATTCGTGGTTGGTAAAACTTGTACCGCAGCTTCGCTTGTGCGAAGTTAACCGGGTAACATATCAGCAGCTGTTAAATGATTATGCTGTTTACCACGAGCGGCAAACAACAATGGATTTTCACCATCAGCTTAAAGGCGCGATTATGGACGCCGTTGACGATGGGCTGATTGAACGCGACCCGACACGGAAAGCTATTATTAAAGGTAAAACGCCTGCTGTAAAAAAGAAAAAATACTTAAATCAATTTGAATTGCATACTTTGCTTATTAATTTAAACCTGAAAAGCAAAATAAATTGGGATTGGCTAATAATGCTGATTGCGAAAACCGGAATCAGATTTTCGGAAGCGTTGGCTATTACACCAAAAGATTTTGATTTTTCTCATCAAATGCTTTCTATTAGCAAAACATGGGATTATAAAGGCAGTGGTGGATTTTTGCCTACTAAAAATGCGTCATCAGTACGCAAAATTCAAATTGATTGGCAAACCGTTATTCAATTCGCGGAACTTGTAAAAAATCTACCAAACGATAAACCAATTTTTCTCTTGAAAGAAAAAATATATAATTCTACCATTAATGATATTTTAGAAAGGCATTGCCGCAAGGCGAATCTGCCAGTTATTTCAGTGCATGGATTAAGGCATACTCATGCGTCGCTGTTGCTTTTTGCGGGCGTATCCATTGCGAGTGTAGCACGCAGGCTTGGGCATGCCAGTATGACAACAACGCAAAAAACTTATTTGCACATTATTCAGGAATTGGAAAATAAAGATGTTGATTTGGTTATGCGTTCCATTGCCGGATTAAGCTAAACTTAAACGTTCACGCTGATGAAATATATCGTTAATGTTGGATTGGCTAAGACGTATTGTAAACCAACACAGATTTCAAAAGTAATGTTTTCAAACTTTGACAATCTGCTGCTTAAATGATACTATAAATACATCTCCTTCCTAACGGAAGGGTCACAGCCCAAGAAGCGTCCGAAGTTCTTAACTTTGGGCGTTTCTTATTAAATAAATTAAAGGAAAGGTCTGATAGCTTATGGGATTAGAAAAAGCTATTGCCCACGGCAAAGAACATCGTAACTCATATCGCGATAATGACAGCAGAGCTTTTGACATGGAATGCCGTAACCATGGTGAATGTGTATGGTGTATTAGAAACTGCATGTACAGTTTTGAAAAACAAAAACAGGCTGCAATTCAAAAATTAAAAGAATATTACTCAAATGACGGGCAAAATTTCAGTAATGATAATCTGCCCGTCATTTTGTCTTATAAAAAATTTATTATATTATTCTAAAGGGGGCTTGCCGCCCCCTAACCCCCGCTTCTAACAAGGAAAATTTTCGCCGCCTGCTATGCCTGGCGGCTCATTTTCCAGTGGGCTACAACGCTGCATTATGTCTTACCCTTACCCGTGCCAATAGGCACGGACAAACAGTGCATACCACTCGTACGTAGAACCTAACTCCGCATTGTGGCTTCCGTCCGTTTGATGAGCGAAGCGGAGTCAGTTGCTTTTGGCGAGCGGTAACTTGCCGTTCGTCGGCGGAGCCGTGCAGACTTCTGTATGCGGTGTTGTAGCCAGTCGAAAAGAGCAGCCTTTTGGGCTGCGATTTTTCCCTTGTTTGGATAAAAACAGGTAAAACCTTCGTTGCGGAACCGAAAGCGTCAAACGCAGTAGTGAAGTAAGAGGTATATATATTTGCCATTTTTTTGCCATTAATTTTTCTGAAATGGATATATGCTGTATATATTATATTGTATGGCTAAGAAAAATAGTGTAAAATAGAGTAAATTGAAGGTATACATTTTCTGAAATAGAGTTTGAATAAATAATAAAAACCTGTAAGCCCAATAAATAAGCGGCTTGCAGGTTTTCTTTTTGTTATACATTGACTAATTTTTGTCAATTTTCTTCTTCAAAATCTTTTATACTTTTATGATCAGAGGTTTTCTTCAATTGTATCATAATTTTAAGATTTACAAAAATAATATTAAAACAGGATTTTGTTTTCTAATGTAGAATTTATTTAACATCACCTGCAAAGGAGGCACACCCATGATTGTTACAACTACACAAACTGTTGAAGGTAGGCAGATTGCCGAATATAAGGGCATTGTTTTTGGTGAAGTGGTATCCGGCGTAAATTTTGTTAAGGATTTGTTCTCTGGCATTACGGATATTTTTGGCGGGCGCAGCAGCACTTACGAAAACGAATTGCAGGAAGCGCGTGAAAAAGCTATTGATGAAATGTGCAAGCGTGCCGAAAGATTAGGCGCTAATGCCGTTGTCGGTGTCGATGTTGACTACGAAGTATTAGGCAAAGAAAACGGTATGCTGATGGTAAGCGTCAGCGGCACTGCCGTTAAATTAAAATAATATTTACAGTATGGGCAGCTTTAGGGCTGCTCTTTTTTTATGCGGTTTTGCAATTTTTATGCCGTAATTAAATTGATTTAGAACATTAAAAATTGTACGGTTTTATATTTCCTAACCTTTCTCAAATATTTCAGAAAATAATTGTTAAACTGTATTTATTGTAACATTATTTCATATTGACTTAAAAACAAATAATAATTATAATTGATTACATAAGATTTATCGCAAAAACAGTGATCTCTTAAAATAAGATAGAAGGTTAGGTATTGAAAAATGAAAAATTTACAGAAAGAATACGGACTTTACATTAACGGCAAGTGGCAGGC
>ERZ779669.1056-NODE-1056-length-13816-cov-38.518567_pt1 | contig 13816 bp, 8 predicted proteins | sample MGYA00511372_ERZ779669 | MGnify/ENA primary metagenome ERZ779669 (study PRJEB29588, sample SAMEA1967891) | human gut metagenome | biome: human gut; feature: human-associated habitat; material: faeces | place: Denmark | collected 2008/2010 ... | reverse complement strand
TGCTCGACGGCACACAGATTCAAGACCGCGATATTTACAATGTTCCGTCCATACGCCGCAACCCCGTCATTGCCGATATGTTTACCCAACTCGACTACATGGAGAAACGTGGTTCCGGTCTGCGCAAGATGCGTGAACTGACCGAGAAGCTGCCCAACTTCTTACCCGGCAAAGAACCTCTCTATAAAACCGAAGCATCCTCTTTTTTCACCACCTTCTATAATCTGAATTGGGGTGAGAATGGTAGAATCTCCGTAGAAGAGGTAGCCGACAGAGTAAATAGTACCCTCAAAAAGTACCCTGTAAACGGAGGAGGTTCGGAGAAAAAGTACCCTGTAAATAATGAAAGTACCCTCAAAAAGTACCCTGTAAAAAACGAATTGAATAGACCAGTGGGCAGGACTGCTCAACGCATCATAGACATGGTTATATCAAATCCAATGATAACCCGTGAAAAAATGGCCGTTGAATTGGGCATTTCATTAGATGGAGTTAAGAAACAGATTAAAAATCTCCGTGAGAGAGGCATTCTCGTCCATGAAGGTTCTGACAAGGCAGGCTATTGGCGTATCATCGTAAAACCATAATAGGGAGGACGTGACACATGACAATCTTTATCTTGGTTTCCATCTTATTGGTCGCAGCCTTGGCAATAGCCTTGCTTATGGGCGTTTCTCCTGCGAGCCAAAAAGTCAAAGTCCGGACAATGTATGTCGGAGCTGCGCTTATGCTCGTAGTTGCTCTTGTCGTCTGCGACTATATTGATGCTTTGCCGGATTTTCCGTCCAAGTTCCGATTTCATGCAGTATTGGTGCTTACCGTAACCGTAGGTTATCTCTGCATTGCCATTGCTTGTATGGAAAAGTACAATGTCCTAAAGCGTAAGAACCGCATGCTTGAAGACGCCCTTACTGAAAAAGAGCAAGAGAAAGTATCCATTCTGATGGAACGTCAAAGCAAGCAGCAACAGGCACTCCAAAAAGGTGAACTTGAATGGTTTGCCGGAAAAATCAAGATGTTCAGTGAAGAGGAGCAAAAGGCGATTCTTGCCAGTGCCTACGCATTTGCAGAACATGACTTGATTCTTCCACCCTCAATCACAGTACAGCCAAACGAAATGTGCAGTCAGCAAGAACTCATGTATTACGTTTACTCCGCTTTCTCCAACATGGGCAAGAAGCGCAGTGATATTGTGAGTTTCTTATGTCTGGTTTTTAAGACATACTTTCCTGCTGGTGAGGCTTCTGTATCAAAGAAGATGCCGGGATTGGATAAGGTTAAGGAGAGAAGGGAGAAAGAATGCGGTTAACTTAGGGTTTCATATATGCATACAATCATTTTAAGATAATGAGTACAAAATTTTTTAATAACGGAATAGGACATACGCTTTTCGATAAGCTGAAAGGCATTGCGACGGAAATGGCGACATTCGACAGGTTTCTTGCAGTGGTCGGATTTTTCCGCTCGTCAGGCTATTTTAGATTAAGGAAAGAACTTGGCGATGTATCTGAAATAAAAATACTGGTTGGAATAAACATTGACGACATCTTTCGCCGTCACAATAAGGCCATGCTTATGCTCGGCAAAGAGGGCGAGGCTAAGGAAAAATATTTTAAGGAGTTCAAGCAGGACATCACCGATGCGAAGTACGCTCCGGATGTGGAAGTCGGCATTTTGCAGATGTGCGACGACCTTGTGGACGGACGGTTGGAAATGAGGATACACGCCACCAAGAACCTGCATGCTAAGTTTTACCTCTGCCTGCCGCAAAGCCACAGCGAGAATAGTGACGGATGGGTCATCATGGGTTCGTCCAACATATCTGAATCAGGCTTGGGCATAACACAGTCTCCACGCTATGAGCTTAATGTGGCCATGAAGGATTACGACGATGTGAGATACTGCCTTGATGAGTTCAATACCCTGTGGAACGAGGCTGTACCGTTAACCCCGGCGGACATAGCCGAGTACAAGAAGCAGACTTACCTCGGTTACCAGCCTACGCCTTACGAAATTTACATCAAAGTGCTTATTGACACTTTCGGCGACCAAGTGGAGGACGACTTCACGCTTGAACTGCCCGACGGCGTAAAAGAGCTGAAATACCAAAAGGATGCCGTGATACAAGGTTACCAAATGTTGATGCAACATAACGGCTTGTTCCTCGCAGATGTCGTAGGTTTGGGTAAGACCATGATTGCCACTATGATAGCCAAACGTTTCATTGAAGCCAATGGAAGAAAGACCAATATTTTGGTCATTTATCCACCTGCACTTGAGGATAACTGGAAAAAAACATTCAGGCAATTTGGGATATACAAGAAAGCGCAATTCATCACCAACGGGAGTCTCTCTAAAGTGCTTGACGGACGCGATCAGTACAAAGATAAGGAGGAATTTGATCTCATCATCGTTGATGAAGCGCACGGATTCCGCAGTGATAATTCCGGCAAATACGACGAGTTGCAGAAAATTTGTAAGTCGCCATGCTCCAATATCGGCTTGTTGCGCAGCACTCACAAGAAGGTCATGCTGCTGTCTGCCACACCATTAAACAACCGTCCCGATGATTTGCAAAGCCTTTTGCTGTTGTTCCAGAACAGCCAGAGCTGCACCATCGACGGCATTCCCAACCTCAAAGGCTTCTTCTCGCCGTTAATCCAAAAATATAACAAACTTATGCGTGAACGGGAAACACGGGACGTAACGGAAGAAGTGGATGAAATCTATGATATAATCCGGAACAATGTGATTGACAAAGTGACCATACGTCGCACGAGGAACAACATCCTCAACGACTCAGATTACAAGCGTGACATAGAAACACAAGGCATAGTTTTTCCGAATATCCTGCCGCCAAGCGAACTTATATATAAAATGGGGGAAGCTACGCGTGGTAGGTTTTATGAAACTCTGAAACAACTAACTGATGGGAAAACCAAGAAGAATCCCAATGGCACAGGAATCGATTATGCCCGCTACCGTGCCATAGAATTTCTTAAAGAAGAGTACAAGGGAAAGTACAATAATGCAGAACACATCGGAGAGACCTTGGCAGGTATCTATCGCGTTCACATGGTGAAACGGCTCGAAAGTAGCTTTTATGCTTTTAAGAAATCACTAGCCACACTCCTACGCATCACGAACGACATGATAAAGATGTTTGAGGAGGACAAGGTTGTAATAGCACCAGATTTAAATGTGAAAGACTTATTGGCAAAGGGACTGGAGCTTGACGAGATAATAGAACTTGCCGTTGAAAAAGGTTTCTCAAAAGATGACATACTCTATAACGGTGAAGCCTTCGAACCCAAGTTCAAGGACATGTTGCTCCATGATAAAGGTATTTTGGAACACCTCTACGCAGAATGGACAGAAGAAAAAGACGACCCGAAGTTCGACAAGTTCAGAGAAAAACTTGAAACGGAGTTCCTCAACAAGTCCATTAACCCTACGGGCAAACTTGTGGTTTTTTCTGAAAGTGTTGATACCCTAAATTATCTGTATGACAAGCTGACAAAAGAACTCGGCAGAATGGATGTACTGAAGGTGATGGCAGAGAACCGTGACCGACTCGACAAAGTGATAAAGAACAATTTCGATGCTAACGCTTCGCACGACGAGGGGCGTTACAACATCATCCTCACCTCTGATGTATTGGCCGAGGGTGTCAACCTGCATCGCGCCAACGTAATTGTCAACTATGATTCACCATGGAATGCAACCCGTCTTATGCAACGCATAGGCCGTGTGAATCGTATCGGCTCAACTGCGCCGAACATTTACAACTACATGTTTTATCCATCAAAACAGGGTGACCATGAAATACAGCTATATAAGAATGCTCTTATCAAGTTGCAAGGTTTTCACTCTGCCTTTGGTGAAGATGCACAAATCTATTCACGCGAGGAAATAGTACGCCAATTTACCCTATTTGACAGCAATGTCAAAGACAGTGTGGACAAAAAGATTGCTCTGCTCCGTGAATTACGTGAACTTTATAACAACGACCGCGAACTTTACCACAAGATAAAAGAACTGCCCATGAAAAGCCGTGTCCTGCGTGACACTAACAAGCATTCTGGCAAAACCGTGGCATTTATTTCATCTGAAGTGAAAACAGAATTTTATCTGGTAAACGACCGCAAAGCGGAAGTGATTGATTTTCTCGAAGCCGTAAAATATCTGAAAGCCCATCCTGAAGAACAGGCTGTTCCTTTTACGGCTGAAACTGACACACCACACTATAGTCATGTCAATACTGCTATTAACAAATACAAATCGGAGTATATTCAAGCCAAGGACATTGATGTGGCTAGGAGGACAGATCTTGACCGTACGGCTCTCGAAGCAAATACTTTTCTCCGTCATATCAAACAGATTACGACAGACAGGAAATTGATGGAATGGTGTGACATCCTTACTGCTTACATCAACGAAGGTATGTACGCGAGGTTGCCACGTGAGCTAAAAGCTGTTTCGCGCGAATATAAAGGTGACCGCGCCAAGATGAAGTCTGACGAGTATAAAATACAGGACAGGATTAGCAAACTGATTGAAGAATACCAGATTAATGCATCTGAAGAGGATAGTATAAAAGAACTTTCCGACCCGAGAATAATCATTTCCGAAACTTTTATTTAACAGTGAATACTTATGAATACATATACTGACACCCAATTGAGAAATATTTTCCAATCACCGTTCAATCCCAATGAATGGCAAGACCTTTTGCAAAACTTTTTTGGTGCGACCGAGTTGAAACACACTCCTGAAAAACTTGATACACCCGATATCGGGCAAGGCTATTACCTAGGCTGCATCAATACGTCCGACAGCTACCGTATCGGTTTGTTTCGTTATGAGATATCCAAGGGTTCGGTGGCCAACAAACGTGTAGGGCTGAGGAATCTTGTCAAGTCATTCATCAATCCTCGTTTGGGAGAGTTCGATGCTGTCTTGGCGGTATTTGACAGTGGCGACCATTGGCGATTATCGTTTATCTGCGATATAAAAGAAGAGGCAACATCGCCCAAGCGTTACACTTACGTTTTTGGCGATAATCATAATCTTTATAGGACACCGATAGAACGTTTCGCTAAATTAAAATCCAACGGCATCACGTTTGCTAACTTAAAAGAAGCTTTCTCGGTGGAAGCATTGTCGAAAGACTTTTATAATAAACTTTATCTTTGGTATCAATGGGCTTTATCTCCGGAAGCAGGTGTCACATTCCCTAATAACCCTGAAACAGAAAAAGATGACAGGGAAAATCTGCATGTAAAATTAATCCGCTTGATAACAAGAATGTTGTTTGTCTGGTTTATAAAGCAGAAACATCTTGTGCCTGATAATATCTTTGATACAAGGGCGTTGAAAAATATACTTGTAGATTTTGACGAGAAATCATTTGAAAACGGTAACTATTATAATGCCATTTTGCAAAACCTTTTTTTCGCTACACTCAATTGCGCCATTATAGACGAAGATGGCAATCCGCGTCATTTCGCTAATGCTTCTTCCCGTGATACACGTAACTTGTATCGTTATGCCGAGATGTTCAATATGAGTGAGCAGGAAGTCATTAACTTGTTCTCATACATCCCATTCCTGAATGGTGGACTATTTGAATGCCTTGACAAACCAAAAGGGTTATACATAGATTTGGAACATGACATCCTTTATGATGGATTCAGTCGCAATGCGGCTCGCTCTTCTAATGGCAATTATAAATATAGGGCTTTCATCCCCAACGTTTTATTCTTTAATGATGATGAACAACAGCCAGGTCTTATAACGCTGTTTAATCAGTACAATTTTACCATCGAAGAGAACTCACCAACAGATGCCGAAATTTCTCTTGACCCTGAACTGCTGGGGCGAGTGTTTGAAAACCTGTTGGCTGCATACAATCCCGAAACTCAGGAATCAGCCCGTAAATCGACTGGATCGTTTTACACCCCACGCGAAATTGTGGATTACATGGTCGACGAATCTCTAAAAACCTATCTATTGGGAGCAGGAATAAGAGAACTTGACGAAGATATGCTTGATACATTGTTTCACACACACATACTAAGCCCTAAATGGAACAAGGAGATTATTGATGGGGTAACCGATGCCTTGAAGAGAGTTAAGATACTTGACCCTGCTTGTGGTTCTGGTGCCTTCCCCATGGGGTGCATGCTACGCATGGTTGAGATTATCGAATTGCTCTACAACAATTCGATTGACCGCTATAGACTTAAGCTTGACATCATCGAAAATTGTGTGTTTGGCGTTGACATCCAACCCATCGCAATGCTGATTTGTAAGTTGCGTTTTTTCATTTCCCTCGTGTGTGAGCAAAAGGAAATTGACTTTAATGATCCAGCACACAACTACGGCATTAACACGCTGCCTAATCTTGAAACAAAGTTCGTTGCTGCCAATACGCTTTTGAGTGCCGATATACGCAAATTTGACAAAGATTGGACGGCAGATAATCAATTACGTGGTTTGCAGGAACAACTCCTCACTATTCGCAATCACCATTTATTAGCAAAAGGACGTAAGGCTAAGCGCCAGTGCCAACGTGAGGATAAGGCCAAGCGAACAGAAATACTGCAATATATTGTTGACCATGCCCAAAAACCGGATGAAAGACGCATAGCCGAATGGGAAGAACAAATAAAATCATTGAACACTCAGCTTGAGCAATACAAAGAAGAGGTGTGGGTTGACGAAACTCGTCCAATCGAAAACACGTTGTTTGGTCCTGTCCAAACACAACAGGCGCTATTCCGTAAAGACCTAAACGAGCCTAAACGGAATGAATTACTCAAAAGCATTCATAACATTGAGGATAACATCAGAACGGAAAAGCGTAAAGCTGAAATCAATGGTTTTGAAGCTGCGGTTAAACAAATTACCGAATGGGATCCATACGACCAAAATTCCATTAGTCCTTTCTTTGACCCAGAATGGATGTTTTGTATGAAAGAAAAATTCGATATTGTAATAGGCAATCCGCCGTACATATCTACAAAAGGTATTTCGGAAAAAGACAAGAAACGCTATGAGCAAGAGTTTGGATTCTCAGATGATACATACAATTTGTTTACATTTAAAGGTTTATTCCTTTGTAAATCTAATGGGTCGCTCACTTATATTACACCAAAAACTTATTGGACGACCCAGACAAAACGTAGTATGAGAGAACTTTTATTGAGTAATAAAATCAACTATATATTTGATACCGCCAACCCATTTGAAGCAGCCATGGTTGATACTTGTATTATTCAAGTATCAAAAACATTGATGCCACAAACACATTGCGTAAAATTCCTTGATGGAACTAATGATTTGGCACACCCTATAGTCCTTCCGCTTGTGCCACAGAATGTTTTCTTAAATACTTTGAATTGCGTTATTTTCAAGCCGACCCAACTCAATATGAGAATTTATGAACTTTATGGGGAAAAGGTTAAAAAACTGTATGAAAAATGGTGGGACAAAATAAAAACATCAAGGGATATAGCTAAACATCAAAAAGAACTTGAAGCTTATCGTAATAGTCTTAAACCTGGAGATATTGCACTTCTAGGATGTCTTACCGAAGGTGGACAAGGTTTAGCTACAGCTAATAACGGTAAATATATAGCAGTTCGCCGTTCAACCAAGTGGGCTAAAAATATCATAGACTCTCGTCCTAAGAAATTAGCAGAAGCTATCAAAAAGAAAAAAATAGAAATAGAAGGCTTAAATGCTTTTCCGACTACAAAAGAATTCTTGCAATCCCTATCAGAGAAAGAAATTGCAAATCTATTTGATAGCCTAAAAGAACAATATGGGCGCGATATATTTGGGCAAGGTTATATCTATAAAATTATCGATGATAGTGAAATGGCAAATGTAGAAAATCTTACTCAAGACGAGAAAGAAAATGGAATAGACACTTCTAAAAATTACTATGTTCCATACGACAAAGGCGATAAAGATGGTAACCGTTGGTATTTGGAAACGCCGTTTGCTATAGCGTGGTCTAAGGAGAACGTCCAGTTTTTGAAGACAAATTCAGGAAAAAGGGGAGAAGGTATGCCTGTCGTTAGGAATCCACAGTTCTATTTTAGGGAGGGATTTTGTTGGAATAACATTCTTAATCCACAAGCTCGTTTACTAAAGGTCAAATTAAAGCAAGCTTCAGTTAATGATGTTGGTTCTATGTCACTATTGACTGTTGAAACAAACATTTCAAATAGATATATTATAGGGCTTCTGAATTCTAACTTAATATTTGATTATTATAGAGTTTTTATTAATTGCACCGTTAATATTCAGATAAATGATTTGCGACAAATTCCTATTATGATTCCGACCCTAGAAGATTTACATAGAATTGTTTCATTAGTTGATAAAGCTGTAAAAAATAAAAAGTTAGCTCTTTTAGAAAATAGAGCTAACTTCCGACTTACTGCAATTCTAAAAGATATTGAGAAAGAAATAGATATGAAGATTATTCAACTATATCGCATATAATTGGACAATTATATTGTCTAATTCTTTCTGTATGAAGGACAACTTTTCTTCTGCATCTACATTTACAGTAGATGTGGAAGTATTGTCCTTTTTGAGATAAATAGCTTTTGATACTATTTCTTTTAAATATTCAAACATAGCATTGTTTGGAATAACAATTGGTAGCTGTCGAGCATCATTAATCTGAAAATGCGATGTGTTGTTTATGAAGTTATCAACATAAAGGCTTATAAATTCCGAATTTATGATGCTAACAAAATACCAATCAGGGAGTTGTGTCATTGTGAAGAGACTCATACTTAATACATCAAATATACCTTTTGCTTTAACTCTTGCTTTTAAGTATGTTGAATTTACATCTATCCAACAAAATCCCTCCATCTTCATAAACGATATAATTGTAAAACCAAGTCATCAAGTTCTAATTGCAAATTATTCAAATATGGCATATCTGGTGTTTGAGATTTTACATATCTTTTAGCCTTTTCGAATAGTGTTGAAAATTTAATAATTTCATCTTTGTTTGGAATTATAATAGGAATTTGCCTACAATCATTTATTTGAAAAATGACTGTTGAATTAATAAATGCTTCTGTATATCTACTAATAAAATTGGAATTACAAATTGCTGTTACATATTGTGGCGTGATTACATCTGAAACACAACACAAAGACATTCCTTGCACATCATTTACACTTTTTGCTTTAAAACAGAATTTCAAATCATTTGAACTTCTTGTTCCATTTATTGCTGACCATCTAAATCCCTCCCTAAAATAGAACGCATAACCTTGATAACGTGCCTTAGGGTCTGTCTTCAAAAACTGGACGTTAAGACGAGACTTAATATATGCCTCTATTCCAACGCCCATTTTTTGAATGTGTAGGTTCTCGAATTCCAGTATAAGCCAAGTATCTATATAATGTACCTCTAGCAATTTTTAATTGTTTTGCTATTTGTGGTATACTCATTCCTGAATCAAGTTTTTTACAAATGTACCCATGCTTTGCTGTGCATATAATGTTTAGACTCTGATTCCTTTTCCCTAAGCCTCTACCGATATGTTTGCCTTCCGCTTTTAACCGTGCCAAAGCCTCTTTTGTGCGTTGACTAATCAGATTGCGCTCAATCTCTGCAGATAGACCGAAAGCAAAGGCAAGCACTTTACTCTGTATGTCATCCCCCAACCGATAATTATCCTTTATAGTCCAGACTCTACATTCTTTTGTCATACAAATATTCAATATCTCCATTATCATAAAAAGATTACGACCCAAGCGAGACAATTCGGCACAGATAATAAGGTCATCCTTTTGCACACGCTTCAACAATTTGCCCAACTCGCGTTTGTTGTACGATTTTGTTCCGCTGATGGTTTCCTCAATCCAGCCGTCAATCACCAATTTATTACGTTCACAGAAATTGTTTATCTCAAAACGCTGATTCTCTACAGTCTGTTTGTCGCTGCTTACTCTAATATATCCGTAAATCATATTTTTTAGAATTTAATTACTTATATAATATAGAAGCCCTTTGCAACTCATAAGAGAGCAAAGGGATATTAAAGCAAGCAATAGTATTATGGAATATAGAGCAATATGCTAATCATCTTCTTTCGTAATTACCCACTTTTCAATAAAAGACTGATGTTGCTCCTTTACCGCCCGATACATGGAATAATGTGCGAATGATTCTTCCTTGTACTTCATACTACTGACAGAGGCTGCAACAGTCCATGCAAGAATAGCAATGGCAACAATTACCACATAACGAAGTTTGAAGTGATAACCACGTATAAACAATCCATTGACATTGGGTGGCATGATAGTCAGCGGACACCTCAATTCATTAACTCTGGCAAGTATCTCATCCTGCCGTTCAAGAATTCTCTCCGTATTGGCTTCTATCTTCAAGCGATTCGTGTTGTAATCGCAAACATGAACATAGAGATAGTCTATCAGACTAAACTTCTGTTTGAGCAAATTTATCAGTTTGGGTATCCACTTAGAAAAAGGAACTTTGTCCGGCTGCTCTTTCCTCACAGATTTCTTTAATATCGACAAAGCATCGTTCCAGCAGTTGCAGAAACTTTTTGCCACACTGTTGTAAACCGTCCGTTCGTCAACGGCTGATTGGGTAGTCTGTACATGATTTTGGGAAGTATCATTCAGCTTATTGACGGTTTCCTTCAATTCATTCACACTTTGACGCAAATTTGCGAGATTTGCGGCTATAACATCTTCTTTCATCATCTTCCACGTTTAAGAGGTTTATAAAAAGGTTCATTCTTTGGGCTGTTCTTGTCTTTTTCATCACGCCATCCAAGGCTGTTGCTTGTTCCTCCACCAGCACTGGAAATGATGGCCTGATGAGGTTGAAGTAACAGTTCCTCCGTTAAGTTACCCAATGTCGTGCAAAGGCTGTTAAAACTCAAGTCACGGTCAAGCATGGAACCTGCCAAACTGATACCGTCTTGGCTGAAAGAAATACCATGCACTTTATCTGACGCTTGATTTCGGTTAAAACGGATGTCTATATTCCGAACTTTCAATGCAGACAAAAAGTCTTTCCATGAATGGGATTCTGCCAATGCATCCAAAGTTGCGGAACGGAGATTGAGTTTCCGTAGTTGGTGAGGCCGCAACCTGTTTTTATTTCTCGCCTTACTGTTCTTCGGTGCAAGGTAAAGGCCATATTCTTCCGTCAGCGCACGGCATACTTTCGTGCTGCGTATTCTTTCGTTACTGTCGGAAATGAGGTTGCCGTCATTGTCTATCCGGTTAAACACCAAATGGCAATGGGGATGCTGGGTGTCATAATGTCGGGCTATGATATATTGCGTGTTGCGAATCCCCATCCGCTCCATCCATTTCCGGGCAATCTCCACCATGAGTGCATCCCCTTTCTCGTCGTTGGGGAAACGAGCCGCATCTTGCGGTGAGAAGGCTAAAGAAACGTGTTTGACGGGACTTTTCACTTTCGGGCGCATGGATGCCTGTATCTGGAAAGAGTCCGCAATAGTCTTATTACTGACAGTGCAAACACCCTCATGTGCCAACAGTGTAGCACTCTTCTTCTTGTTCTTTTGATCATTGGCATAGTTCACGATGCCTCCGAAGTCCACTCTCGTTTTAATGTTCGCTATCATGACTATCGTTTTTTATCTGTGAAATGATTCTGCTGATTTCTGTGATGATGGTAATACAATGTTGCTTGATTACTTCCAACCCATGAATGTGCATCTGATGTGCAATCTGATTGACATTATTGGCTATGCCGGATAAGTCACGGATGGCAGAAGCCATTTCCGGGCTGATACGTTGGGTTACCTCACAACCCATTGCCGCCTGATGGCAAAATTCATTGACAGACAGTCCGGCTTGTTCCGCCTTTGACTGAATATAAATGTAGTCGCTCTCATTGAACATGATGCGAAAACATTTCGTGCGCTTCTGGTAACTCGCCAGCTTCGGGCGACCTCCGGGCTTTTTATTTTCTGTATTCATACTGTTTGTTGATATTTATTTTTTGAGTATTTTGAGTGGGCAGTTGTGCCGCTTGCCTCATAGGTTTTAGTGACACTAAAACACAAACTGGCCACTCAAAAAATCTTCCGATATTTACCTTGTTCAATCCGACGCAATTTGCCGCTTCTGATGAAGGCTTCTATCCACTTGGCAGCCGTACTGCCGTTCTCACCCAAAGCTAAAACTGCCGCATCGTAATCCTTCTTCGTGAAGGTTTCAGGCAACATATTATAAAGGGTGTTCCTCCGTGCGGCAACACCTGTTTCCTGTAAAGCGGAAGAAGTCTGTTTGTTCTGATTTCCTGACAGATTCCGATAAATAAAGACGGCATGATAGAGCAATGTATCGCAAATATTCATGGCGACGAAATAGTCGGACTCTTGGCAAACCAATTGGATAATGCCATTAGAATCCGCTTGCACATTGTACACGTTCTCCAAATGGCGGACAGCGGTCAGCACCATCATGATGCGGTAAGCAATCAGTCCCATCCGTCTGACTATACCCTGCATCCGGTTGTCCACTTCGTCACAACATTCTTCATTCACCCGGCTAAGGTATTCTATGAACTGTTCCTGCAAAGCAGAGGGAAGGGAAAATGAATAGTTGCCATGATTCACGAACTCTTCATGCAGATGACAGAAGCGGTCGCCCAATATACGGAACATGGTATTCTTGGATTGGGAAATATCGCTTGTGGCAAACACATTTCTGATACCACGCTTAAAACGGATGATGTAAAAACAGAATCGGCTCATCAGTCCGTTCTCCGCATCGGGTATCAACCGCCTTACCTGTTCGGGTGTTCCCGCCAAAGCTACTGACACTCTCGGATTGCTGACCTCGCAATATTCCCTGTCCTTGCGTCGGCTCAAGCTGACCAGCTCATGATGGAACGCCTTACGCAGCACATCGGAATAGTTGCCGTAATCCGACTTCAATGTCTGGCTTAACGTGTCACCTTCAGATTCGAATAACAGCCCGACACCGTCATTATCGCCCAATATTTTCAACAAGGAACTTGCGCTACTATTGGCTGGGATGATAAGCATACGCATAGGCGGCTCAGTCGGCATAGCTGCACCGTCCGACTTCTTGCTTTTGATATAGGTGTTCATCGCTTCCTTGTATTCCTGCTCCATTCGTTGCGAAAGCTCATGCAGATTACGGTTAATGGGAGCCACCAACTCACGGCATAAAGTCAACGCGCCCTTGCCCATTCCGGCATCAGCCACGACAAACAAGTAAAGATTGGGATAAACAATACGCTCGTCATACACACCACAGACATTATGGAAGCAAACCGACAGACATACTATCGCTCCTATCAGAATGGTATCGCGGTCGTCCTCCGAAATGGAGTTACCGACAACTTCACATAAAAAAGGCGGCAGTTGCTCGAACACACATTCGGGAAATGCAGGAAGCTCATCTGCCGATTTTATCCATTTGCCCGTTTTGCCATTTTGGTTATTTGGTAAAATGGATAAATCCTGTTCCCCTACCGAACTTAGCGGAATACCTGCCTGACCAGCCAAATGAAAAAACGAACGGATTGTTATGCCTTGTCCTTTGGCTTGCAGGCAACGGGTATATTGTTTGTCTGCTTCTTCCCTTTGATAGTCTGGATGGAAGCGGCTGATACGATGGTAATATTCTCTTCCGTTTTCACCGAATCCATCAACCAAGGCAAAGCCCAATTCCACCCAATCCTTGTATTCAGGTGCGATGTCAACGGCACGTTGTTCTATTTCGCAAATGATACGTTCTA
>ERZ779669.1052-NODE-1052-length-13840-cov-13.095974_pt1 | contig 13840 bp, 16 predicted proteins | sample MGYA00511372_ERZ779669 | MGnify/ENA primary metagenome ERZ779669 (study PRJEB29588, sample SAMEA1967891) | human gut metagenome | biome: human gut; feature: human-associated habitat; material: faeces | place: Denmark | collected 2008/2010 ... | reverse complement strand
GCTGTTGCATTAGAAAGTGCATTGCGAATGATAGATGTCGAAACACCATATACGATTAAATATGTATTTTTTGGTGCAGAAGAGCCAGGAATGCATGGTTCAAAAGAATATGTTAATTCTCTTACAAAGAAAGAAAAAGCCAATATTGTGTTAATGATAAATATAGATAGTATTCTTGCAGGAGATAATCTTTATTTGTATGGAGGAAGCATAAATGATAAAGGTGTTGTTAAAGATGTAGAAGCTGTAAATAAGGCATTTGAAATTGCAAAAAAGGCAAATTTACCAATGCAATTAACACCAAAAGGAAATGTTGATTATCCATATCCAACAGGGCAAAAGAGAAGTGACCATGCTCCATTTAGTGATATAGGAATTCCTTATATTTATTTTGAAGCAAATAATTGGCTCAATGGTTTACCAGTAGAAACAGAAAATCATGGATTGATTATGCATTCCGATAAGGATGATTTGTCTTTTATAGAAAACGAATATGGAAACCGTGCAAAAGATACAATGGCTAATTATTCTCACTTACTTCATTTAGTATTACAAGAAAACAATTGGGAATAAGAAAGGAAGAGAATTACAACTTGTAGCATTCAAAAATTTAATATGAAATGTGAGATAGAGCGTATGGAAATAATCTATACGTTCTATTTTTTTTGCCTTTTTGAAAAAAGTGATTAAAAAACTATTGACATTTTGTTACTGGAAAGACCGCAAAATCTATTTTGATTAGCTGTGGTGCGAGGTTGGCACCATTTGACATCAAGGAGCTGCGTGACCTGACTGCTTATGATGAACTGGAGCTTGATACACTGGGGGAGAAAAAGACAGCACTGTTTGTCATTATCTCCGATACCGATGCGACATTCAATTTCATTGTAAAGGAATTGCTTGCAAAGCTGGCAGAATATAAGCCACTTGCCAAAATCGAGGAGATTGAGGAACAGAATTACAACATGATTGATGACAGACTCAACAATGGCGTGGAGAAATTCAATCGTGAGGAAGAAAAGAAAGAACAGGCGGAAAACCGCAGGCTCGTTTTTCCTTAAAGGAGCGTCTGGCGGCTAAGCAGAAGGAAGTGGCACAGGGCAAGAAAGATTCCAAAGAGCAGAATAAAAATATGGTAGTCATTAGGTGTCCCTTTTGACTACCGTTTTTTTATTAAAAATTAAAGAGGAGCCGGATCACTCCGACTCCTCCAAGTATGTGTCCGCAAACACATACCCCAATTGCTATCTATAATATACTATAGGCAGGTAAAATATGCGAGCATTATATGGAATTTTTTAAGATGTTTAAGCGAGAGAACAAATCAGGATGAATCGAAATAGCTGAAACATTCGGGTTTACAGAAGATTCGTATTCTCTTGTAATCTTTTCAAATTCACGGATGAATGATTTGATCTCTGTTTTAGAGACTTTCAGTAATTTTAAGTAGTAACAGATAAGGATAATGTAATCACCGATAGTCTTGAAATTTATGTACGGCATCCCCCATTTCTAAAATCAGGCATTGTTTCATTGGTCTTGAAGGATCCATTTTTTTGAAACGGGTATCATATACCACATCGTTGTGAGCAATGGCATTTTGTATGGAGCCTTGAAGATTTAGTTTGTTGTTCTGGTATTTCTTTTTTATATCTTCACGGGTTCCGGCTGGTGCATTTTTGTAGCTGCTGATTGCTTTATCGTACATATCATAGATACTGCTGGAATCAATTTCTGACATAATGGTGTTCAAAGCAATATTTTTAAGCGCAGTTTCTATAAACATCATTTTTCCATATAAAAGAGATTTTAATTTTGTATCATATTGTATGGTTGCGTTAATCTCATTATATGAAGTGAATGGAAGTCTGTTAGGGGAAGATACAAAAACGATATCATTTATATCCATGAAAATATCCGGTATTGATTAGTTGTTGCTTTTGTGAACTCCCTGAGATGGAAATTCCATTATCCCTAAGATGCCGCATTAAAGCATCAGGTGATTTACAATCTGTATGTTCTTTTTGAATGATAAGAACAGGATACAATATAATGACCAGTGCAAGCAGAATAAAGGATAAGTGTGTTGCCAGAGGCAGCTACCTGCTCACACATTCTGATGATGCCTCAAAAATGAGGAATCTTTTAATCATTTTAAGTGCATAACTCGTTATTATATATATAGATATTCAATGGAAAGGAGTCTGATGCGTGTTGAGTGATGACGAATTAGTGGAACAGGTTCTACTTGGAAATGAAAATGCAGCAGAAGAATTGATAAAACGCTATTATACATCTATTTTACGTTACTGTAGGTGGCATTGCTCTAATCTGGAAAAAGCAGAAGACCTGACTCAGGAAACATTTTTGAAGTTGTTTAAAAATTTATCCGGATATAAAGGGAAAAAGAAATTTAAGGCTTATCTATACACGATTGCAAATCATTTATGTATTGATGAAAGTAGGAAAGTTGAGTTTTATCCATTAGAAGATGAAGAAAATATAGTGCATGAGTATAACGACATAGTTCGGCTAGAGGATAGGGCAGAGATAAGCTATTTTTTGAATTTTTTATCATCAGAACAAAGGGAAGCAGTCATTCTACGCTTTGGAGAACAACTTAGTTTTGGAGAGATTGCAAAAGTGATGGGATGCAATATGCGAACAGCACAAAGCAGGGTTCGTAATGCTTTAAAAATTATGAGAAAGGAGCAGGAAAATGAAAGATAAAAATTTGAAGGGCTATTTACAGCAATCTATAGGAGAGGAAGTACAGCCTAAAAGATTAGAGGAAACGATTAAGCTTTGCACTGAAATTGTACGAGAACAGGAAGTGACTAGGGCAGAACCGAGGACAGGTTTCTTTCACTATCTTTCAGATGTATTTCGCTTTGAAGGTATTCCAATATTTGGTTTGCAGGCAGTAACGTTATTTATAGTTTGTTTAACAATTGCCAGTATTGCAGACGTGCCAAAGAATATACCAATTTTTATGCCGCTGTTTGTATTGGCTATCATACCAGCAATTTTTAAAAGCCAGTATTATGGAATGAGCGAGATTGAAGCGGTAACAAGAGCTTCTGGTGCCCAAATCACGTTAGCAAAGCTGGTTTTGGTCGGGGCAGCTAATTTGGTGTGTATAACAATTCTTTTGTGTATGGAAGTTTATTTGCAAAATTCTTATAAAGAGATTGGACAGATGGTCCTATACTGCCTGGTTCCGTACTTAGTGTGTATGGTTGCGTTGCTACGTTTGATCCGTTTGCAAAAGAAACAGAGTTTACAGATATGTGCAATTGTAATGCTGGGTTCCTGCATTTGTTGGGGTATGTCAGCAAGAATATTGCCATGGTTATATGAAACATCAGCAGTGGGGGTGTGGATTGTTACATTTTTGATTTTTGCTATGTTCTTTATAAATGAAATTCATTATATTGCAGAGATGAGAAAGGAAGGAAAAATGTATGGAATTGTCGCTTGATCGTTTAACAAAACAGTATGGCAGGAAAATAGCGGTAGATTGTGTTAGCGCAACCTTAAAGCCGGGAGTATATGGTCTTTTGGGGGCTAACGGTGCAGGTAAAACAACATTGATGCGTATGCTATGTGCTGTTTTGGAGTCAACCTCAGGGGAGGTATTGCTGGATGGAAAAGAAGTAACTTCGATGGGGGCAGATTACCGGAATGTGTTGGGTTATTTACCACAGGATTTTGGATATTATCCAAATTATACTGCGGTGGAGTTCTTAATGTATATTGCAGCACTGAAAGGAATACCGAAGAATGTTGCAAAAAAACGTGTGACTGAATTGTTGGAAGTGGTTGATTTAAGCCATGTGGCAAACAAAAAAGTAAAAACTTTTTCTGGTGGTATGAAACAAAGAGTAGGAATTGCACAGGCGTTACTTAATAATCCGAAAATTTTGATTTTGGATGAGCCGACTGCAGGACTTGATCCGAAAGAGCGTGTCCGTTTTCGTAATCTGCTCTCAGAGTATGCAGGAGATAAAATTGTAATTCTTTCCACACATATTGTATCGGATATAGAAGCAATAGCAGATGAAGTGCTATTGATGAAAAAAGGAAAATTTGTATTGCAGGGTAAGGTTCCTGAGTTGATTCACAAGGCAAATGGTAAGGTTTGGGAGCTTTCTGTTTCTCCACAAGAAGCTAGACAATGGCAGACAAAAACAACGGTTGCTAATTTACGGCACGAAGGAAAAGAAATTATATTGCGTATTATTTCAGACAATATGCCTAGTGAGCGAGCGGTGCCTTGTGAAGCTACATTGGAAGATCTTTATTTATTTTATTTTCCCACAGAGGAAGGAGTGAAATAGAATGGAACTATTTTGGTTAGAGCATAAAAAGTTATGGCGAAAGAAAATTGTTAAAATATGTGTGTTGTTGTGTTTTGTTTATTGTGTAATTTTTGGAAGCATACTTTCGTTTCAATGGTTCGGTTTTGGCAGTTCAGATGACTATACAAGTGCTTTTGGCAATAATTTTGATGGATATACAGTAATAAAGGATAGTCAGGAATATGCACTTTCATTTGGTGGAGAATTGACGGATGAAACCTTGCAGAAAATAGTAAGTGATTATCAGCAAATGAAAGCTGACGGTATGGAGGAAGAACTGGAAAAGACAGACTGGCAGATAGTTAATAGTTGGCTCGGAACATTGTATCCGGAGCTTCGAGATACCAGTAATTATAAAACGATGATAAGCTATGTTGATCCGGATAAGTTAACAGGCTTCTATGAAAGAAGACAGCAGGCGCTTGATGAGTTTTTGGAGGTCAGTGGTCAGGTAGGAGCTGAAAAAGAGTTTTTACATCAGATAGAGAGAAAGGTAGAAAAACCATTTCGTTATGAGTGGGTAGAAGGCTGGTCAACGCTTCTTGGTAGTATGGTTGCGGATCTGGGAGTTGTGATGGCTTTGTTTCTCGGTATTGTTTTATCCTCTTTATTTGCGGGCGAATGGCATGATAATACAAGCACACTAGTATTGACGACTCGAAATGGCTGGGGGAAAATCGCTCTTGCCAAAATTCTTACTGGTTTAGCGTTTACAGTGGAGTTATTTGCATTACTTGCTGTTTCAAATGTTATATCACAGTTGTTTTTTATGGGAACTGCCGGATGGGATATGCCGATTCAGAATATCAAGCTGATTGCTGTTGCACCTATGAATATGCTGCAGGCAGAAATTTATGAATATGCTTTTGTACTGCTTGGAGCAATAGGTTTTGCCGGAATTGTTATGTTTATATCAGCGGCTGTAAAAAATAATGTACTTACCTTACTGCTTAGTCTGGCTGTTGTATATGGACCAATGATGATTGCAGAATATCTTCCTTATGGAATGCAAAAAGCATTGGATTTAATACCATTGGTAGGAAGTTCAACAGATATTTTCAGAACTAATACTTTTCGTATTTTGGGGAAGCTTATCTGGTCACCATATCTACTTATTACTATTCCTGTCTTGATTGGTATTCTATGTATGCCATTCGCTATAAAGAGCTGGTCAAGAAGGATGAAGGCATAAATAACAATATGGCAAAGAAAAGAGATAAAAAAAATAAGTTGCGAGGGAAATGGTTGAGAGGAATTATCATAGTTTACTTGCTTTTGATACTATGTAATCTATTTCACGAATTTCCTTCAAGATTAGGGAATTTACATAGTATTCCGGTTTCGGAGGAGTGGTATTTAATTGTAGTAAACCGTTGGAATGAAATACCGGAAGATTATAGAGTGGAATTAACAGAATTATCGAATGGTCAAAAGGTGGATAGCAGGATATATCCGTATTTACAAGAAATGTTTGATGCAGCAAGGAAAGATGGAATATATCCGGTTGTTCGGGAAGGTTATCGAACTTATGATGAACAGCAGAAAATATTAGATGATAAGATAAAGGCTTATATAAATGAAGGATATTCACAGTCAAGAGCAGAAAGAACTGCTAAGGAATGGGTAGCTTTGCCCGGAACAAGTGAACACCAATTAGGCATTGCAGTTGATATTAATGCTGATAAATCAAAGAGCTCAAATGATGAGGTATATACGTGGCTTGCCGCAAATGCACATAATTATGGTTTCATATTACGGTACCCACAAGGAAAACAGGAGATTACAGGGACAAGCTATGAGCCATGGCATTATCGATATGTAGGAGTAGATGCGGCACGAGAAATTTATGAAAGAGGAATATGTCTTGAAGAATATTTTGAGCAATAGATTGGGGAGTGAGGATTATAGCTAAGTTACTGTTGCTTTCACTTGAGGAAGATGAAGAAGTAGTATTAAATGCAGTTATGTCTGCATTGGGAAGTTTTGAAAATAAAACACAGTTAAAAGAAGAAATAGCGTGTGAAAAATTAGCCTTTGCAGGAATGGAAATAGATGCATCAAAACGGTTAGTATATCGTGGTGAGAAAGAAGTAAATATTACGTTTACAGAATTTGAAATATTGCATTTATTAGCAAGGAATCCAGGCAGAGTGTTCAGCAAGGAGCAGATTTATGATATTGTCTGGAAGGAATCCTATTCCGGCGATTACAACATCATCATGAGCCATATCCGCAACATACGGGAAAAAATAGAGGATAATCCAAGCAAGCCAATCTACATACAGACGGTATGGGGTGTAGGATATCGTTTCAACAAGAATTTAACAGGTTAGAATAGGGCAATTAAGAAGCAAAATCTTAGTTGCTCTTTTTATTTACAGCGACAGGGGCAGAAAGGAGATAGAAGTACATTGCAGAAATCAAAACGAATAAGGGCAGTAAGCCAAGCGGTGTTACTCAATCAGGAGAAAGCACCGCATTTTGTTTTTTTAGGCAGAAATATTAAAAAAGGAGCAATCAGAAATGGATTTAGAAAATAAAATTGAAGCACAGCGGAAACGCATGGAGCAGGAAAAGAACAAGCTGGATATGCTGATGAAAAAGGCAAAGATGGAGCAGAGGAAAGCAGATAACCACAGAAAGATTGTGGTGGGTGCAAACTTTGAAACATTCCTTAATGAGCCGAGGAGATACAGCGAGGAGCAGACCAGACGGATTATGCAGGTGGCATTTGCCACAAGAGAGGTCAAGAACTGCATGGAGCAGATTGAACGGGAGCTTGCAAGGGCGGAGGAAAAAATGCCGGATACGGCGATAAATGAGGAAGCAGACGAGGACGAGGACGAAAACGAAGAAGAATAGGGAATGTGTAGCGTTGTAGCCAATTCCCTCAACTTTGTTGAGGGCGCACAGATACACCACCCTTTGGGGCGGTGCTGTGCGTTCTCCGAAGGCTCTTGCAGAGGGCAGTCGGCTACTTCGTATCCGATAACAAGGTGCAGGCACCTTGTTGAACAAAAGGCAAGCCTTTTGTTATAAGGGAGCTACACTCCCTTCGGCGGTAAAAAGAACCGCCTACCCTAGTGAACTTTGCGTTCAGATGAAATCACAAAAAGTCGTGCTTTCATCTGCCCACAAAGTCTGCTGGTGCAACCCACTACGTTGTGGGAAAGGAGAGGACAGTGAAGAACGGAACAATTAGCAGCAGGGCATCCATAGTCCAGCGAAGCAAAGGACAGTCGGCGGTTGAGCAGTCAGCTTATATCAGCAGGACATCCCTTTACAGTGATTATTATGGCATGGAAGAACTTTCTAGGCAGGTGTTGAGAAAGTTGGATGGCATGACAGATAAGGAATTTGCGGAAAATTCATTAGAAGCGGTAGAAGAATAGCGGTATCGAGTGGGTAGTCAGTTGCAATGGCTGGCTATTTGCTTTTTTATTTTGGCAAATTTTTGACATATAAAATTGATTGAGAAAAATCATGGGGTAAGGTATAATTTCGGTATGAATCATGAGATCAGATGAAAAATGAATGTTTCTATTTTAGAAAATACCTGACAATTATAGACAGTTTGGAGGTTCTAGTGTGAAAAATGAAAAATTAGAAATAATAGAAAGTAACGAATTTCAAAATTTATTTGATAAATCAAAAAAGCTGATTGACAGTGCCAGAAGCAATATGGGACAAATGGCAAATGCAATTACAGTTCTTACCAGTTTTCTGCTTGGAAGATATATTATCGAGCAGGAACAGCAGGGTTCAGAAAGAGCAAAATATGGAGCAAAAGTCTTGGATTCTTTGTCATCATATCTGACAGAAGAATATGGCAGAGGTTTTTCAAGAAGCAATGTTGCTGGAATGCGTCAATTTTACATGGCTTACAAAGATAGAGAAGATGAAATTATCCAATCGGGAATTGGACAATTTGAACGGGCTTTTGGAATTGTCCAATCAGGAATTGGACAATTAGAAACGGCATACAAAAAAATACCATTTAAGCTGAGCTGGACACATTATCAGATACTTATGCGTATAGAGGATAAGGACGAAAGAGACTTTTATGAAAAGGAAGCAATACGTTCTAACTGGAATGTAAGCACCTTGAAAAGACAATTTCACTCCAGTTTGTATGAAAGACTTGCATTGAGCAGAGATAAAAATGATGTGATGCGATTGGCCAATGAAGGTGCCGTTCCGCAGAAACCAGAAGATATTTTACATACTCCGTATGTACTGGAGTTTGCAGGACTGGAGGATAAAGCAGCATATCATGAAAGTGACCTGGAATCGGCGGTAATTGGGAAAATGCAGAAGTTTCTTTTGGAGTTGGGGAAAGGTTTTCTCTTTGAACAGCGGCAAAAGAGGTTTACATTTAATGACAAAAATTTTTATGTGGACCTGGTTCTGTATAACAGATTGTTAAGGTGCTATGTCTTGATAGATTTTAAGATTGATGAGCTTACGCATCAGGACTTAGGACAGATGCAGATGTATGTAAACTATTATGACCGGTATGAGAAAATTGAGGGAGAAAATCCGACGATTGGTATCTTACTCTGCAAGCAAAGTGATGAGGCTCTTGTCGATTTAACACTCCCGGAAAATGCCAATATTTATGCAAAAGAGTATAAATTATATTTGCCGGATAAAAAGCTGTTACAGAAAAAGCTAAAAGAATGGCTGGATGAAGAACAGAATTGATTCAGAGGGAGAGTACTATCTGATGGGGTAGCATTCTCCCCTATTGTTTTATAAGCTGTGATTTTTGTTTTTTGCCTGCTGATCTTGTACCGGATCGGTTTGTGTCCGTCCCAGAAACCGGTCAAGATTTTCCTGTTTCCGCTTCAAATCTTGCACCTCTTTTTCATAGTTCTTGTAGGTTGCGGTCAGTTCTTTTTTCTGCGTTTCCAATGCCTGATACTCGGCTCGCAGCTTATCCACATTCAATCCTTTTAGCTTGATGCCTGCCTGTTCAAGCACCCGTCTTGCGCCGTCATAGAGGATGATCTGGCTCTCGTATCTGCGGAAATAAGCATCCGGGTTCTTGGCTTTCTTGTAAGCGATATGATAGGAGCGGTTGTCTTTGTACTGCTCGGCATATTTGATGATTTCCGCAAGGTCTTTCATGTGGTGTTCCAGTTCCACAACGCTCTGTCTGGCGGACTTGACCGCTTCGGTTTTTACAGTAATTTTATTTTCCAGATCGGAGAGAGAACCAGCTTCATTATAGCTTTGTGCGGCGATTTTCAGATTCTCGATTGCTGCCCACTGTTGCAGTCCGGGACTGTTCTGGAATTTCTCGTCCGAGGTGTCAATGAGCCTGCGGGCAGAGTAGTCTTTTTTCGGGATCACTGCCTTTCGTTCCCGTTTCTTTTCGATGTGTTCCCGGATACGTTCCTTTGTGTATTCTTTCCCTAAAGACCTCGCACTGCCACGTACAAAACGCTCTTTATCGAGAGGACGGAAAGAGATATATTTTGCGGCATCTTCTCCAAAAGTTTCCCCTTTGATTTCGTAATCCTTTGCCCGCATCAGAAGCAGAAATTCTTCATAAGTGGAAGCCGCCTTGATACAGAAATTGATGTCCCGTCTTAGCTGTGTTTTCCAGGTCGAACCATTCTGATCAGACTGCCATTCCTTGTATTTTTTGCCACGCTCACCGCCTGGAATAATGACAGAAAGATTGTGTTCTTTGCGCAGTTCATCACTCAGGTGGCGTATGCGGTGGTAGGTCTGTGTGCAGTCGTGATATTTGTTGTATTCAATGTTGTCAGCCGCACAGAAGATGATATGATTGTGTATATGTCCCTTATCAATATGCGTGGTAACAACATACGAATATTTCCCCTCTAAAACCCTGTCTGCAAGCTCTTTTCCGATGCGGTGCGCTTCCTCATAACCGACCTCGCCCGGAGCAAAAGCCTGTATGAGATGATAGGCTTTGTTAGGACTGTTTTCCCTGCAATGGTCAAGCGTATACTTAAAGTCGATCGCCGCAGTTTCGGGCGCACACGCATAAGACGAAACATAGATCTGTTCGTCGGTTTTGTCCGGGTTGCAGATATATTCTATGGCTTTATCAACGGTTGCTTTGATAGCATGGATTTTTGTGTATGCCATACCTCATTCATCAACTCCTTTACTTCGTCTATGTCCTCCTGATAAATGTTTTCGATGCTGTTTACCCTCTTTGCGATCTGGTTTAAATTGGAGCTGATACGTCCCAACTCCGTATTATAATTTCGCAGGTAACTGTAATCAACATCATACACATATCCATATAAGATCAGCTTGCGCAGGAACGCAGACATACTCTTCATGCCGGATGCTTTGAATTTGGTGTTGAGGATGTACTGCTCATCATCGCTGAGATAAAATTGCACCGGATGGGTGCGGTTTCGGTTTGCCATTGTGCCACGTCCTTTCTAAATTTGGGTACAAAAAAACTGCTGTAAAATGTTCGATTTTTACAACAGTCTGTTTCATGTTTTATTCAATTTTGGGTGTAATTACCCATAGCAAATTGTAGCAAAAACGGCAGGAAAGGTCAATGCATTTCGACGGTAAAATGAAGAATAACCGAAGAAAAATCGAGAGAGGGTTAGGGATACTTCCCTATGGAAATTCGACCACACAGACGATAGGAAAGTGTGGGGGATTTCGCCTGTGTCATGACACAGGCAGTGCTTGCTAAGGTTGTTTTTGGCACTCGCGGAGGGTGTGCCAGATAGAACAGATTAAAGCAAATAAAGCAAATAAAGCGATATATGTGATATGTTATTTCACAACAAAAAAAGGTCGGTTCACAACATGGCGGCTAGCTATTAAAAGACTTTTTCCGATATAATAAATATAATTGTATGTAAGTAAGGAAGTGACAAGATGCAAATAGCAATCTGCGATGATGAAAAATCTATAGGATTGATATTAGAAGAAAAAATAAAGAAATTATTACCGGATGCAGTAATAGAAAAATATTTATCTGGTGATGAATTGATTGCAAGTGGTTGTGAGCCGGATATTCTATTTTTGGATATTCAGATGCCAGGAATGGATGGAATGGAAACGGCAAGGATTCTGCGTCAGAAAAATGAAAGAATGGTATTGATATTTGTAACTGCTGTGGAGGAGTATGTTTTTCAGGCATTTGATGTTGCAGCATTTCATTATCTGGTGAAACCGTTTTCAGATGAAAAATTTGAGGAAGTTGTGAAACGTGCAGTCAGAAGCATTAAAGAATATTCTGAAAATCAATTGGATGAAAAATACATGATGGTGCAGTCCGGAGGAAGCCATATGAAAGTGTTTTTGAAGGATATTGTGTATGCTGAGGTATATAATCGAAAAGTCATTATCCATACACGGGATACGAATATTGAATATTATGGAAAATTGCAGGAACTGAGTGAAATTGCGGGAGCAGATTTTTTTCGTACACACAGAGCCTACCTCGTACATTTCAAATATGTTCAGAAATATGATGCAAATTGTGTGACGATGGAAAATGGAACTGCATTGATTGCAAAACAGAATTATTCTGAGTTTGTAAAACAATATTTGAAATATAATCAGAGGAAAGGAAAAGAAATCGGATGAGTTTGGTAGAAAAATGCTGGATGGTTACATCGAAAATTTCTGTTATTGCACTCCTTATGATTACAGGAATCTATTTTGGAAAATTTGTTTGTCCCTATATAAAAAAGAAAAAAGGGGCTGTGGCAGTCAGTATTGTTTATATTACGATTATGCTTGTTTTATATATGATTCCGCCACAGATTGATAATTTTTCCGCATATCTGATTGGAATTATAGCAGCGTTTCTTGCAATGTATGTAGAGGACAGAAGAAATATATATCAGAAAATATTTCTTGCAATTACGTTCTTTTCGATCCGATGGTTAACGGTTGCAATGGCAGCCAGACTTGATGATCTTGTTACAAAAGCACTTGTATTTCGCAATGTGAGTGCAGAAAAAGTGTGGTTGCAATACGGACTATATGTTGCAACCAGAGTTTTGGATATTGTACTTTGTATTGCCTTTATTGCGGTTGCAATAGGACTGATCAATAAAGCGTATATATACAAAAAAGATGAAATGAGTGTCAAAGAGATGGTAATGCTTATTATACCTTCGCTTGTAGGCGTCACTGGATATGGCATTTTACAATATTATCTCATGATATACGAAAGAGATACTGGAAAGAACTTGATTGATACATATGGATTTTATGGAGCTTTAAGCTTTTTACACTATCTGATTTCCATAGTTGCTATTCTTGTTGTGATTGTAATGTTTCAAAACTGGAAAGAGATGCAGGAAGAACAGCGGGGACAAGAGCTGGTATTAAATCAGATCAGTGACATGAAAAAGCATATTGAGGAAGTCGAAAAGTTGTATCGGGATATCCGCTCCATGCGCCATGATATGGGAAATCATATACAGACACTGGAACATCTGGTGGCACATAATAATATGGATGATGCTACAGAATACTTGGAACATCTGAAAAATGAATGGGACGAGGTATCTCCGGAAATAAAGACAGGAAGTCCGGTAATTGATGTCATTTTGATGGAAAAGCTGAGAGAAGCAAAAGAAAGGCAGATTCGGTTTCTGTCGGATTTTCATTATCCGCAGAATACGAAGTTAAATGCATTTGATTTGAGTGTGATCATGAATAATGCCTTGAATAACTGCATGGAAAATGTAAGTGGAGATGATCCGTATATCAGCATTTCTTCTTTTCGGAAAAACAGTATCTTTATGATAACCATAAAAAACAGTTTTGGGGGTCAGCTTAATTTTGGTGATAGCGATTTGCCAGAAACAACCAAATCTGGGAGGGAACATGGAATGGGTTTGAATAACATTCGCCGGGTTGCCAGAATGTATATGGGAGATATATCTTTGGAGCAGGGAAATGAGGAAGTAATCCTTAGCATTATGATGCAGGTAGAATAAAGAAATAAATTGGCACTATGTATTTTGTAAATTACAGAAATTACAGAAATATGTAGTGCTTTTTTGATGCTTCACAACGAAAAAAGGGCGGTTCACAACATCACAGTTTATTGTGAAGAAAGATATGCCGAAAGAAAAAATAAAGAGAAATCATGTTATACAGATTTTCAGGAAACGGATTTCAGAGTATTAGCTCAAGGAGGACAACGAAATGATGAAAATTAATGGATTTAACGGAACGAATACGCAGACAGGAGCAATGGGAATGGCACAGGCGAATGATTCTGTGAGTAAAAATATTCAGAATCAGATTGCAAATGCACAGCAGAAATTGCAGGACTTATCATCAAATGAAGAACTGTCATTAGAGACCAGCTATGAAAAGTCAACCATAAATTAGCAAAAAAATTTCTTTTTCATATCGGTGGTAAAAAAGGGTAACTTTAATAGAGCTCCCTTAAGGTGCTTTTTCAAAATCTATCGATATTGGTATACAGACCTCTTATTCGAGGT
>ERZ779669.1050-NODE-1050-length-13867-cov-10.243122_pt1 | contig 13867 bp, 14 predicted proteins | sample MGYA00511372_ERZ779669 | MGnify/ENA primary metagenome ERZ779669 (study PRJEB29588, sample SAMEA1967891) | human gut metagenome | biome: human gut; feature: human-associated habitat; material: faeces | place: Denmark | collected 2008/2010 ... | reverse complement strand
TACAGAGGAACGCCGTAAGGAGCTTGTCAAGCAGTGCAACAAGATTGGCGAGCGTACTAAGGTTGAGATTCGCAATGCGCGTCAGGAGACAAAGGACAAGCTGAAGAAGGCTATCAAGGACGGTCTGTCTGAGGATTTGGAGAAGGACGCTGAGGGCGAACTCCAGAAGATTCACGACAAGTTTGTCAAGAAGGTAGATGACCTGCTCGCTGCAAAGCAGAAGGAAATCATGACAGTATAATGTAAAGGTAAAAAAAAGTAAAAGAGTAAAAAGGTAGAATTGAGGCGAAGAATAATATTGCCTTTTACCTTTTTACCCTTTTACTTTTTTACTTTTTTACTCTTTTACTTTTATTCAATGCAAGGTTTAGTAATAAAGAACACGGGCAGCTGGTACACTGTGCGCACTGACGACGCGCAGAATGTAGACTGCAAGATAAAGGGCAACTTCCGCCTTAAAGGCATACGCAGCACCAATCCCGTTGCTGTGGGTGACCGTGTGGAGATTGTGCGCAATCAGGAGGGCACGGCTTTCATCACTGCCATTTGCGACCGACGCAATTATATCATACGCAAGTCGCAAAACCTGAGCAAGCAGAGCCACATCATTGCGGCTAATGTCGATCAGGCTTTTCTTATCGTCACGGTCAACTATCCGCAGACAAGCACCATTTTCATCGACCGCTTTCTTGCCACTGCCGAGGCTTACAGCGTTCCGACTGTGCTCGTGTTCAACAAGACCGATATTCTCTCGGACGAGGAGCGCCACTATCAGGAGATGGTGATGACGCTCTATCGTACGATTGGCTACGAGTGTGTGGCTGTGTCGGCCACTACGGGACTGGGTATGGACAGCATACTGCCTATGCTGAAGGACAAGATAACATTGCTCAGCGGCAACAGCGGTGTGGGCAAGTCTACCTTCATCAATCATATCCTTCCTGATGCCAACCTGCGCACGTCGTCGATTTCCGACGCTCACAACACGGGTATGCACACCACTACATTCTCAGAGATGTTGCCGCTTCCCGAGGGTGGATGGATTATCGACACTCCGGGCATCAAGGGTTTCGGAACGTTCGACATCGAGCCTGAAGAGCTGACAAGCTACTTCAAGGATATATTCCACTTCTCGAAGGACTGCCGCTTCAACAACTGCACACACACTCACGAACCTGGTTGTGCCGTACTGAAAGCCGTTGAAGAGCACTACATAGCTGCATCACGCTATCAGAGCTATCTCTCGATGCTTGAGGATAAGGACGAAAACAAATACCGCGAAGCTTATTAAGCCTCGCGGTTTTTTGTTTTTATAATATTACTTGGTGGCTGTTGCCGTCAGTTTCCGTAATGTATTTTGCAGTAGTGTGATGCTTGGATTCTTCAGCACTACTCGTTTTTGTTCGTCAAGCAGATATACCGACGGTACCGACTTGATGTAGTATATGTCATCGGTGGTGATTTGTCCGTCGGGACTGTAGCCTTCGGTCCATGTGGTGGGCATGCGTGATGTCTTCGTCTTCCACATGTCGGAGTCGCTATAGGGGTATATGGCGAGCACGCTGATGGCTGGCGATGACGTTTCAGGCATTGCTGCAATCTGTGCAGCGATTTCGTGACAGTGGTCGCAGTCGGGGTCGTAGAAATATAATAATGTGTATTTTGCTTTCAGATTGTACAACTGGTGTTGCTGGTTCTTGCGGTCGATGTACACAAAGTCGGTGGCTGTAGTGCCTGGAAGGTTCTTCTTCAGGTTGCGTGCCATGTATTCGTTGCGTGTGCGTTCGGCCATTGAGGCAAACTTATTTGCCGACATGACGTCGAGAAACTGAGCGTAGAGCAAGTCGTTGTGCAGCGGTGATTCGGAGTCGCCGAGATATTTCTCCGTCAGTGTGGCGAAATAATCGCGTATTAGTTCGGGTGTTTTGCTGTCGTCTTCTTTGCCGGTCTTTATGCTGTAGAGGTGGTCTGCCAATGCCTTTATGCCGAGAGTGGCAGTCGACGGAGCTACACGCGGCAACAGGTCGATGAAGTTGGCAAATCCTTGTTCGGTCGTTTCGGGACGGTGTATGAGTGTGGTGTCGGCAAAGTTGAATCGGTCCCAGTAGTGCTCCATTACGTACAAGGCACGCGTCTCGGCAGTGCGCAGTGTGTCGGGCACTGTAGGGTAGGGGAAGTTGTCGGCCTGTTGTGCCATGGCATTGGTGCATGTAAGCATAGCTGTAACTATGGCTATTGCTGTAAAGAAGGATTTGCTCATGTCTGTTCTGTTTTATGGTGAAACACCCTAAGTCAATTGTATAACTCCAAACGTAAGGTCTGAAGTGTCATAAACGTAAATGCCGCAACAATCCATCTATGAAATTGGATGTTGCGGCATTTTGTATTATTTGATTACTGCATGTCGTAAACTACCTGCATGAGCTTCTTGCCCAGTGCGTCAGCCTCTTCCATTGTAGCAGCCTCGCTGTATACACGGATGATAGGCTCGGTGTTCGACTTGCGCAGATGAACCCACTTGTCGGGGAAATCAATCTTAACGCCGTCGATGTCAGTAATCTTCTCGTCCTTGAACATTTCCTTCACCTTCTCGAGGATTGCGTCGATGTCGGTAGACGGGGTGAGGTCGATGCGGTTCTTGGCAATCTGATAGCTTGGGAATGTAGCACGCAACTCGCTTGCTGTACACTTCTTGTGAGCCAGTGAAGAGAGGAACAGAGCGATACCTACCAATGCGTCGCGGCCATAGTGGCTCTCCGGATAGATTACACCGCCATTGCCCTCGCCGCCGATAACGGCGTGCTCAGCCTTCATCTTGGTTGTAACGTTAACCTCGCCTACAGCCGATGCAGCGTATACGCCACCGTGCTTCTCAGTTACGTCGCGCAGAGCGCGTGTAGAAGAGAGGTTGCTTACGGTGTTACCCGGTGTGTGAGAGAGTACGTAGTCGGCTACGCTTACGAGTGTGTATTCCTCGCCGAACATCTCGCCATTCTCGCAAATGAAAGCCAGACGGTCAACATCGGGGTCAACAACGATACCGAGGTCGTACTTGCCGCTCTTCATCTCGTCCATGATGCCATGGAGGTTCTTCTCCAATGGCTCTGGGTTGTGAGCGAAGTCGCCGTTAGGTGTGCTGTTGAGTATAGTGAACTCTACGCCGAGAGCCTTAAGGAGTTCGGGCAAGATAACACCACCAACGCTGTTGATTGCGTCAACACAAACCTTGAACTTAGAGTTCTTGATAGCCTCTACGTCAGCCAGTTTGAGGTCGAGTACGCTCTGAATGTGACGTGCGTCCATAGAGTCGTCGCGTGTGTAGTGGCCCAGATTGTCAACGTCGGCATAGTCGAAGTCTTCCTTCTCGGCGATTTCCAGAACCTCGTTGCCGTTCTCCTTTGTCAGGAATTCGCCCTCGCTGTTGAGCAGCTTCAGAGCGTTCCACTGACGTGGGTTGTGGCTTGCTGTTATTATGATACCACCCATAGCGCCAGTCCAGCGTACTGCCAGCTCTGTAGTAGGAGTAGTTGCGAGGTCGATGTCGATAACATCAAGTCCCATACCCATAAGAGTACCGCACACGATGTTGCGCACCATGTCGCCAGAGATACGTGCGTCGCGACCAACTACTATCTTGCCGCGTCCTTCAGTCTTGGCATTGCGCTTCATGAATGTAGCGTAGGCAGTTGTAAACTTAACGATGTCGAGCGGATTGAGTGTGTCGCCCGTAGGTCCGCCGATAGTGCCGCGGATACCTGAAATTGACTTGATTAGTGTCATAGTAATGATGTTTATTAATGATTGACTTTAGTCTTTAGTATGTTGGTGGCCGTTGTTGTGTGGCCGCCGATTCTGTTTTATCGTCCCAACTGGTATGTTATCTCGTACATGCACGGATAGACATTCTGCGAGGCATTGCTTTGTCCCATTGAGTGCGGAACGATAAGTTTCACCTTGGCAATCTCGTCGGTTGCTGAAGCCGGAATGCCAAGCTTGATATAAGTCAGCGGAACGAGCCATCCCGAAGGAACAGCTGTTGAGCTGTATGTACTGTACATCAGACTGCTTTCTTTGTCGAATGTGCCAGAGAATGTACCTGATGTATTTTTCACAGTCATTTTTTCTACTTCCCAAAGGTATGAGTAGATGTTGGAACATTGCAGTGTAGAGTCTGATTCGAGAATATTGTACTCGTTGAATCGGCACAGTATCTTTTCGGTCTTGCCGCTTTCCAGTTTCTTGCCACATCCCTCGCGCACAATCTGCATATAAACGCCAGTGCCGTCAAACAGTACCCACTCGTTTTTGTCAACGTTTGTGGTCTGGTTTTGTGCGTTGAATACATCCTCAGATATAACCTTTATCTTTTGGTTGGCAATGTATCGGTTTATAGCCGAGCGTTCCTTCTTTTTCATGTCGGCATAAGTTTCGCTGTCGCTACACGAAGCAAGAGCCACGATGGCTAAGAGTGTGAGCGTCAAGAATTTTAACGTTTTCATCAATTGCTTTTTCTTTTTTATTTGATTGTAATCACTAATTATCGTACAAAAGTACAAAAATTATATGTAATGTCACCTTGGGTTGACAATATTTCACGTTTTTTATTTCGTGAGCAGGTCTTTGTATTGCTCAAATGCCGTTCTTACTATACGTTCAGCCTCGTCGAGCGAGCAGTAGAGTCTGCCGCCGCTGGCGTTGAGGTGGCCGCCGCCGTTGAAGAAGTCGGCTGCCATCTTGTTGCAGGGGAAGTCGTCTACCGAGCGCAGCGACACCCAGATGGTGTTGTCGCGGCGGTCGTCCTCGCGCAGCGAAACCGACAGGCGCATGCCTTTTATCTTCAGTGGTTCGTTGACAAGCCCCTCAGCGTCACCCTTGATGAAGTGGAAGTCGCGCATATCGCGGCGCGAGATGGTGAAGTAGGAGGCGTGAATGTCGCCAAACACGTTGAGTTTCTGGCTCATCAGATGGCCGCGCAGACGTATTGCCCACGGGCTGAAGTTGTTGAATACGTTGCGGTATATCTTGTCCTTGTCGATGCCCTTGGTCAGCAATTGGCTGACGATATAGAAAATTTCCGGACGTGTAGAGTTGTAGGTGAATCCGCCCGTGTCGGTCATCATACCGCAATATATGCACACGGCACACTTGCGCGACATCTCTTCGAATCCGCCCAACTGCCATATTATACGGAACACGAGTTCGGAGGTGCTCGACATATGCGGGTGAGATATGGTCAGAACTGTGTCCATGTGCGGGTCGAGATGGTGGTCGATCATAATCTTCTTGGCAGGCGACTGCTCCAAAGCGTCCTTCATATCGTCCACACGGTCGGTGCCGTTGAAGTCGAGACAGAATATCAGGTCGGCTGAGGCAAGCATCGGGTCGGCCTTGTCGGCAGCGTGCTTGTCGTATCGTATGATGCGTTCGGAGCCTGGCATCCATTGTAGAAAGTCGGGATAAGCGTCAGGTACAATGATTTCGGGGTTTTTGCCGAGCGTGCGCAGATAGTCGGCCCATGCAAGTGACGATCCGATGGCGTCACCGTCGGGTGACTTATGACAGCAAATAATAATGTGTTCGGCTGAGTTGATATATGCCTTGAGTGATTCGGCTTCCGCCGCGGTTAATAATTCTATACCCATTGTTTAAATAATGTATTGGATGCAAAGTTACAAATTAAGTATGGTACAGCCAACTTTTTTTCGTTTTTGCAACTTTTTTTTGTAGCTTTGCGTCAAAAATCTGATTAATAATTAATATTTGGTATTATGATGACAGCAAAACGTATCTTTTCATTCATTGTCTTGGTGACGATGAGTGTTGCATGCATAGCATGCTATTCGAGCAAGGATCTGAAGACAGACCGTTCTTTCGCGAAACGTGTAGTTAAGGTTGGCTATTTCTGCAAGATTGAGTCGTACACCTCGGCTTATATAAAGTTTGTTCAGGGCAAGAAGTCGTCGGTTCGCATAGAGGGAACCAAGAGTCTGGTCGACAATCTCGACATACAGCAGAAAGGTGAGACTCTTGTCATTACCACTAAAGGCCGTGGAATCAGAATTACCGGTCCAAAACGTCTTACGGTTTATGTTTCGTCGCCCGACATTACGTCTGTTTATCTGAAGGGTTCGGGCGATTTTGAAGCTCAAAGCAATATCGACACCGATGTTCTTGACGTGGAGCTCTCAGGTTCGGGCGATGTCGACCTGCGCAAAGTATTGTGCGATAATATTTCGTTGCGTCTGCGTGGCAGTGGCGATGTTAAAGCCCTTGGCGTTGACTGTGCTGCAGCCAATCTCGAACTGCTTGGCAGTGGCGACCTTGAGGTGAAGATGCTGAAGGCACGCAATGCAAATGCAGCACTCAGAGGCTCGGGCGATCTTGACGCTACGCTCAAAGGTGTAGCCGACGTGAAGGCTTCGTTGCAAGGCAGTGGCGACCTCGATCTTGACTTCATCAATTGTGGCAATGCCGATATTGACCTGCGCGGCAGTGGCGACGTAGAGTTGAAGGGAACGTTGCGCACGCTCAACACCTCAAAGAAAGGTTCGGGCGACATCGACCGTTCTGAGTTGCGTGTAGCTCGATGACGAGACCGCATGAAAAACAAAAGAGGTTGGTGCAGGAAGCTACCAACCTCATAACTGTTGATTTCGTAAAAATCGAAATCATCAAAAAATGATACCGCAAATATATAGCTTATATTCGAACAAAACAAATATTTGTGGTTAAAAAGTGGATTATTTAACAAAATAAGCTAATTTTGCAAGTTGTTAAGCATAAAACAATGGCAATGTCTGCATTGAATGCTGCGGACATTGCCATTATTTTAATGTATGTATAATTGATTACGAAAATTATTAATTCAGACTATTATTAAATTTGTATGGGAAGAAACAAATATTCTGATTCCGAAATTCAGGGCATTGCCAAACTCCTGCGACTGAAAAACTGTGCCAACCGTGCCAAGCAGAAGGAGATTCGTCATAAGCTGCGTGTAGAGTATGAATTCAACATCTCCGATTTTAATGTGCCTGGACGTGCATTTGGCGAGCAGGAACTGTATGACGCCATACACCGTGGTGCCATACGCATACTCGACGACCAGACCATTGCCGACATGAAAGCCAAGCGAGCACGCGACCGTGAGCGCGACGAGGCTGCTCAATTGCAGGACGCTGTTGCCGCTGGCGAGCAGACCGATTGGCAGGAAGCCATGAAGCAGTGGCAGGAATGGGAGGCAAGCGAGATAAGCAAGATAGACAAGTAGTCTTTACAGCTTCACCTGAACAGCTGCTGGATAGATGCGGCAAGGGTCGCTGAATGTAGCCAGGCTTTCTGCCATGTTCTGAAGGTTAGGCTTCAGTTTGCCTGCAAACACCTTACGGCCGTTGACCATCACCGTAACCTTGCGGTTCATATCTACCAAATGCTCGTCGAGGAACACGGTGAACTGCAGGTCGGTGGCTTCCGAATAGTGGCGCTTTATCTTCATTTCGATGCTGTGCCAGTATGGGTCGGTCTGCAGAACCTCGTATGTCACGGTCTTCGCTGTAATGTTTACGGTGTTGTCCGTTATGTCCATTGTGTATGTAGTGCGCGACATCGGGTCGAGGACGGGGCGCTTGTCGACACGCAGGTTGTAGAATCCCTGACGATGACGTCCGTCTACATCAAAGTCCTCCCACATCATATGCTTGGGGTAAGGGTTGCGTGTGAACTTGCTCAGCCATGGTGTTGTGGGGCGATAGTCAATCTGATGGGCGCAGTTGGGCACCAGTTCGATGCGGTGCTTGAACTGGTCGGGATGCAGAGCTTGCAGACTGTCAAACGCCATTTTGGTATCAGTGGTGAATTGGTTGCGGAAGAACATCCGGTCGTACTCGCCAGTGAGGAAAGAGAAACCGATGTTGGCGCAGTTCTCAACAGGAGCATTGCGCAGCGGTTCGCCGCCAGCCATAGGTCCGGCAGCAGCCAGATAGTCGGCATAGTATGAAGCCAGACGCTGCGATCCGTATCCGCCCTCCGATATGCCGAACATATAAATACGGTTGGGATTGATTTCGCCCGATAGCATAGCCATGTGCAGCAGCTTCTCCCAAGCCCACTGCTTCGACTTCTGCCACCATCTGTAATAGTTGCCCTCGTTAGGGATTTGCGGTATGAAGTAGGCTGAAGGCGAATCCTCAAACATCTGGGCGAGCTTCAATCCGGTTGTCCATTCCTGCGCCTTCGGTCCAGAACCGTGCATATAGACGAACAGAGGCAGTCCATCGGCAGGCACAGTCTCGCCGGCAGCCACCTTCTTACCATAATAAAATGGCATAATGGCGTTGGGCTCAAGATTGGCTGGCAACTGCCATTTGCCGGTCTTGGCATCCGATAGGTTAGGCAGGTTCACCATTATGTTTTTGTCCTGTGCGTCGTTGGCGCGCTTCCAAGCCTCCCAAAGCATAGTTCTCGACGATGCCACGTCAGCCGTCTTCACCTTGGCATTGCAGTTGAGCTGCGCATCCTTTCCAGCCAGACGCTGACCGAAATAGTTCTCAATTTCCTTAGCTGTAGAGTTGTTGTCGGATTTGGCAGCAGCCGTTGTGTACGAGCCAAAACCCAAAGTGGCTGCAAGCAAAGCCACACTCCATGTCTTGAATACAGACTTGCTGTAGATTTTTTGTTTTGCGAAAGGTTTCATTTCTTATGTTTGTTGTTTCTTATTCGGCTGTAAAGGTAAATATTAATTTTCAATTCATCACGTGTATTCATATATAAATATACATTTTAATCTCAACAATTAAACTGTAAAACCACAACGTTGTCGATTTTTATTCGTATATTTGCCATATATAACAATATGTAAACAATAAATATAGTTCCACTATGAGATATCTTGACCCTAAAGCCGACCTCACATTCAAGAAGATATTTGGTGAGCATAAGGATTTGCTCATCAGTCTGCTTAACGCCCTGCTGCCATTGGCTGATGACGAGCAGATAGAGAGCGTTGAGTATTTGTCGCCTGAACTTGTGCCCGACACTTACGTAGGTAAGAACAGTATTGTTGACGTGAGATGTCGTGATGTGAAAAACAGACAATTTATTGTAGAAATGCAGATGCTGTGGACAGAGGCGTTCAAACAGCGTGTGCTGTTTAATGCTTCCAAGGCTTTTGTGCGTCAGCTTGACAAAAAGCGCAAGTATGAAATGTTACAGCCTGTCTATTCGCTCAATCTTGTCAACGAGACTTTCATGAAGGAATATCCGGATGAGTTTATCCATAACTACAATGTTGTGCACGAACTGCATAGCGACGAGATTATCGACGGACTTCATTTCACATTCGTGGAGCTTCCAAAATTCCAGGCTCATTCCATCAAAGAAAAGAAAATGGCTGTGCTGTGGCTTAGATTTCTGACAGAGATAGATGAGCATACAAAGGAAGTTCCGCAAGAACTGTTGGACAATCCCGAGACCTCTAAAGCACTAAAGGCTGTAGAAGAATCAGCAATGTCGAAAAATGAGCTTCTTGCCTACGACGACTTTTGGGACAAACTCGGTGCAGAACGCTTGCTTCTTGTCGATTCTAATAGGAGAAGCATGGAGGAAGGCAGAGCTGAAGGCAGAGCAGAAGGCAGAGCAGAAGGACGTGTTGAGATTGCCAGAAATTTATTAAATATGGGAATGTCAATTGACGACATTGCAAAAGCAACTGGTCTGCAGAGACAGGAAATTGAACGGTTGAATCCGGTTGTATAAATAAAATGGGAAAGCCTCGAAAATAAAATGAGGGTGTGTCAAAACAAAATTGACACACCCTCATTGCTTTATGTATAGTCTTAGAGACAATAATCTCTTCAGCCTTTTTACTCTTTTACCTTTTTACTCTTTTACTTTTTTACCTTTTTACTTTTCTTAGAACTCGCTTGTGAAGTGGAACTTGATGTGCTTGAAGTCCTGCTGAGCCATAGACAGCACATAGCCCGAGTCGGCAAGGAATACATCGCGTCCGTCGCGGTCCTTGGCCATATACTGATACTTGCGCTTCTTGAACTGCTCGAGTTCATCAGCATCGTCGCTCTCTATCCAGCAAGCCTTGTGCAGATGAACGGGTTCCCAACGGCACTTGGCGTTATACTCGTTCTCCAGACGATACTGTATCACCTCAAACTGCAGCTGACCTACGGTGCCGATAATCTTACGACCGTTAAACTGGTTGACAAACAGCTGTGCCACACCCTCGTCCATGAGCTGGTTGATACCCTTCTCAAGCTGCTTTGCCTTCATTGGGTCGTCGTTCTCGATATACTTGAACATCTCCGGCGAGAACGAAGGCAGTCCGCGGAAGTGAAGCTTCTCGCCCTCAGTCAGTGTGTCGCCAATTTTGAAGATGCCGTTGTCAGGCAAACCTACGATGTCGCCTGGCCATGCCTCGTCAATGGTGCTCTTGCGCTGAGCCATAAACTGAGTGGGCGAAGAGAAACGCAGAGTCTTGCCCTGACGCACATGCAGATAGGGCTTGTTGCGCTCGAACTTGCCGCTGCACACCTTGCAGAAGGCGATACATGAGCGGTGGTTGGGGTCGATGTTGGCTGTAATCTTGAAGATGAAGCCGGTAAACTTCGGCTCTTCGGGCTCTACGGTGCGCTCCTCAGCCTTTGTTGGTCTTGGCGACGGAGCTATCTTGACAAAGCAGTTGAGCAGTTCCTGCACACCGAAGTTGTTCAATGCCGAACCGAAGAATACGGGAGCCACTTCTGCCGAACGGTAAGTCTCAACGTCAAACTCGGGATATACGCCGTCAATCAGCTCCACGTCGTCGCGCAGCTGCTTGGCATCCTGCTCGCCGATGTGCTCTTCAAGTTCTGTAGAGTAGATGTCTACCTCCACCTTTTCAGTCACACGCTGCTTGTCGGGCTTGAAGAGGTCGAGCTTGTTCTCGTAGATATTGTACACACCCTTGAACTTGACACCGATGTTGATAGGCCATGACAGCGGGCGTACACTAATCTGGAGTTCCTCCTCCAGTTCGTCGAGCAAGTCGAACGGGTCGCGTCCCTCGCGGTCCATCTTGTTGATGAAGATGATAACCGGAGTGTTGCGCATGCGGCACACCTCCATCAGCTTACGTGTCTGGGTCTCCACACCCTTCGCACCGTCCACTACAATGATGGCAGAGTCGACAGCTGTAAGAGTGCGGTATGTGTCTTCGCAGAAGTCCTGGTGACCCGGAGTGTCAAGAATATTGATTTTGTAGCCCTCGTAGTCAAACTCCATAACCGAAGTCGACACCGAGATACCACGCTGCTTCTCGATTTCCATCCAGTCGGACGTAGCCGACTTGCGTATTTTGTTGTTCTTTACTGCACCTGCCACCTGTATCTGGCCGCCAAAGAGAAGGAACTTCTCGGTGAGCGTAGTCTTACCTGCGTCAGGGTGTGATATGATGGCGAAAGTTCGCCTGCGTTCTATTTCCTGGTTCATAATATACGTTTTGGACTGCAAAGTTATACAAACTATTGCACATAAAAACACGCTTGCCTGATTTTTTGACTTTTAAACCATATTTATTATGTATAATGGTGATAGTTCAGTTGGCAAACTACACCCCATCAGCACATCACCTCCTCAACTGGAGCGTGCTGCGCTTCGTTACTATATTTGCATTTCTGACCGCTCAAAACTGCGAGCTGAACGCGCGAGGAAATCTTTAGCTCAAAATTCGTGAGTTTTGAGCGTGCAGCGATTATTGTTTTATACTCAGCGTGTTGCGGTGCTTTAGAGTGTAGATGTGCAATTGCGAGCCATCAGAAAAGGCTCCTTTTCTCTTCAAAAGGACAACTTTAGTCCTCCTCATAAGCCCTAATAGCATTGCAATAGTAGTCGTTTTGCAATCTAAAAAGGGCTTCTTTGCACTCCAAAAGTAGTCCCTTTGGAGTGCAAAGAAGCCCAGAATGACTAAATATATGGCATCCGCCACTTCCGTTACATATAAAAAACGCTTCCGTAAACTCCAGAATCGAAATTCTGTTTGTAACACTTTTTTACTGCCTGTACGATATTTGCATACGTAGAACCAAGCCAACAGTCTGCCTTCCACGAATCACGTTCCTTGCGATAATGCTCACTGACAATTCTTAATCCGAGCACATCGGTATAGAGCTATATTCTTTTTCTTTCACAACCTTGCAATATACAAAGAATGCCTAAATTTGCGACAAAGATACGATGCTTTTCTTAATATCCCATAATTTACTTTCATCTAAAGAAGAACTTTCTGTCTATGATAGGTCTAAGTTGTGCCATGAAATGTTTTTTACCATTGAGTAATCAAATCAACACCATGGTTTTTCTGATTAATACTGTAATTCAATACAATAAATTCAATATCCAGTCGTTCTTTAGTTATAACATAAAAGCAAAACAATATGAACTATATTTGTTGTTGGGGAATATTGGCGTCTATAACAGGAATTGCAATAATGTTTTCAGTTATTAAGCACAAAAAGTCGGTAAGTGCCGTAAAATATGGCACTTACTTGATTTTTTCAATTTTGATGATATGCTTAGGAATAACAACCATCTTATTTAAAAGATATGATAGTATTTGTGCAATATTCTTTGGTATTACATTCCTAAATATCACATACAAAGACAGGCGTAATTTTCCACCGAGTTTTACAATAAACTATATTAATTATCTTAAAGGATATTTTGTTGGTTTTGGGTCTATAATGTATGCTTTGTTTAGAATTTTTGAATAAATAATCAAGTAATATATCACGACTTATAATAAAGTAGGACATGGAAAATAATTTTAATTTTATAAATTTTTCCTTTTTTGAAATAGATTCTCTGACAGCTATGAAAGAAGCTGTCAGAGAAGTGTTTATTCAAGATTTCCAAAAAGGGAAAGCTAATTTTATCAAGACTCCTTTTATTATATCAGAATTCATAGACCCTTCTTATGGAGGAAAACATGATGATGTATTTTGTTGTTGGCAAGTTTCACATTATCCTAATAAGATATTCTTCATTTCAAATTCAGGTGATGGAAGAATAACATTGTGTAATGTACTTCGCTTGAAATTGCATTGTAGTTTTTACCAATTTGCCCTTTCCAATGATAATGCCTCTCCATTTTTCTGTTTCATCATTCTTCAAAACAAGGAATAACTAGAGATGTGCTGAATTACAAAGAAGACAGATGGCAATTTTATGCAAAGGGACCAATTAATAGCATTGAAGAAATCGAATTTTACAAAAACAGAAAAATTCGAGAACGTCTCAACAAAGAAATCCTTTTGCATTATTTGAAAAAAATGGGCATTTCTTTCTGGGATATAGACAAAAGTGTAACTGATTATTTTATAGTTAAGCGTAGTGTGTAAAGTTGCAATTGCGTTGACATAATAAGTAACTGTTCAAAATTAATTCCAAATGTCATTTCTATCATAGCAATGATATTTCTTGTTGGATACATTTGTAACTATTCAGCAGGGTATGTCTCTTTACGTACAGCAAGTCAGGATTTTAATAGATGATTGTTTATGAAGAAACTGTTAATAATTTACTTGATTATATCATTTCTAATGGTTTTTGTTTATGCTATCTTTGTGGTAAATGCGTATGTTAGTATAAAATATGAGGTAGAAACTATAGATAATGATGCTATCATAAATATGGTTTACCAGATATTCGATACTGGTGTTACTGTAAATTTTATTTGGTTTGCCATAAATACGATAATAATTTTGGGCTTGTATATAAAGCTTCGTTGTAAGTGAAAAATAATATGATTAAGTAAATGATCTAAATTACTCAAGTTTCGGATTTAGAATGAGTTCATAAAAAAGTTCATAAAAAAAGGCTT
>ERZ779669.1045-NODE-1045-length-13923-cov-3.112489_pt1 | contig 13923 bp, 15 predicted proteins | sample MGYA00511372_ERZ779669 | MGnify/ENA primary metagenome ERZ779669 (study PRJEB29588, sample SAMEA1967891) | human gut metagenome | biome: human gut; feature: human-associated habitat; material: faeces | place: Denmark | collected 2008/2010 ... | reverse complement strand
GAGGCGGGAGACCTCCTCCAGCTCTTCCTGTGTCCAGACCACTCCGCCCGGATTGTGCGGATTACACAGGATGAAAAGCTTGCAACCCTCCAAGGCTCTGCGCAAGGCATCAAAATCCATGCAGAACCGTCCGTCACGCAACACCAGGGGTGCACAGACCGGCACACGTCCCGTCCCTTCGATAATCTGACGGAAAGGATGGTACACCGGCGGTTGGATGGCAATCTTGTCTCCTTTCTCCGTCAGTGCACACACGGCGTGGTGTATGCCCGGCACGATGCCCGGGATGTAGTGCAGATCGTCTCTTTCCACTTTCATGCCGTAACGTTTGTCCACCCAACGGATGATTGCCTCATAATAGCTGTCTGCCGGGTGTGTGTAGCCGAGCACTTCGTGGTCCAGCCGACGCCGGATAGCCTCCAGGATAAAAGGCGGTGTGCGGAAATCCATGTCCGCTACCCACATGGGGATGAGGTCTTCCCTGCCCCACAATTCTTTCATGGCATCATATTTAATGGCATTGGTACCTCTGCGCTCAATGAGTTCATCAAAATTGTACTTCATATCTTCTTTTTTGTCTTTGTGTGGTTAAATAGGGCACAAACATACGTAAAAGTTTCACTTTCTTGCAAGTCTGACTTTGAAAACCTTCCCATTCTATACTGAATTTAACGAAGTTCACATCCTCTTCCCGAGATTCTTCACAAAAAAATGCATCCGATATTTGTACTTTCCCCCAAAAGCACTACCTTTGCAACCGCAAATAAGGCTGGTTCCGTAGCTCAGCTGGATAGAGCAACGCCCTTCTAAGGCGTGGGTCTTGCGTTCGAATCGCAACGGAATCACAGAAAAAGAAGTCTTAAAACACTGATTATCACAGGTTTTAGACTTCTTTTTTTTTATTTTTTATATGTGACGATCAAAAGTAACCCTCCTTACCAATACTCTTGTACGCTCTACAATTTAATTCTTCATAAAATAAAGGACTTTGCTCAACTAAAGTGGCTCTTTAGCCGTCTAAAGAGTCACTTTGGAAGCGTAAACACCTACTTTACAATCCGGCAATGCCACACCCTCGCAGAAGCCTCCGATACACCGATTGGCAAAGCCGGAAAACGACTGCATTTTTCCACCTTCAAATTTCTGTAGCCCGAAGAAAATACATACCTTTACACTCTCGAAAACATTAATGAATGCAAACGATATGGAAAACAGAAGTTTAGTCACCATTGCCGAACACAGTAAGGAAAAAATCCTCTATATGCTCGAAATGGCCAAAGAGTTTGAAGCCCATCCCAATCGGCATATATTGGACGGGAAAGTAGTTGCCACCTTATTTTTCGAGCCTTCCACCCGTACACGCCTCAGTTTCGAGACTGCCGCCAACCGGCTTGGAGCACGTGTCATCGGTTTCTCCGACCCCAAAGCTACCAGCTCTTCCAAAGGCGAGACACTGAAAGATACCATCAAGATGGTGAGCAACTATGCCGACATCATTGTGATGCGCCACTACCTGGAAGGGGCTGCGCGCTATGCTAGTGAGGTAACCGACATCCCCATCGTGAATGCCGGCGACGGTGCCAACCAGCATCCCTCGCAGACCATGCTCGACCTTTACTCCATCTACAAGACACAGGGCACACTGGAAAACCTGAACATCTTCCTGGTGGGCGACCTGAAATACGGACGGACGGTGCACTCGCTACTGATGGCCATGCGCCACTTCAACCCGACCTTCCACTTTGTGGCCCCCGACGAACTGAAGATGCCCGAGGAATACAAAATCTACTGCCGCGAACACGGCATCAAGTATGTGGAACATACCGACTTTACCGAAGAGACGATTGCCGACGCCGACATCCTGTACATGACCCGCGTACAGCGTGAACGCTTTACCGACCTGATGGAGTACGAACGCGTGAAGAACGTGTACATCCTGCGCAACAAGATGCTGGAACACACCCGTCCCAACCTGCGCATCCTGCACCCGCTGCCGCGTGTCAACGAAATTTCATATGACGTGGACGATAATCCCAAGGCATACTACTTCCAGCAGGCTCAGAACGGACTGTATGCCCGCGAAGCCATTCTGTGCGACGTGTTGGGCATCACCCTGGATGAAGTAAGAGAAAATTCCAAATCGTGCAAATGATTAACAAAAGAGAAGCACTATGTCAAACGATAAGAAAGAATTGCAGGTAGCTGCCCTCGAAAACGGCACTGTCATCGACCATATCCCTTCCGAAAAACTGTTTACCGTGGTCTCGCTGCTGGGACTGGAACACATGAGCAACAACATTACCATCGGCTTTAACCTGAACAGCAAGAAACTGGGTAAAAAAGGCATCATTAAAATTGCCGACAAGTTTTTCTGTGACGACGAGATCAACCGCATCGCCGTGGTGGCCCCCAACGTAAAACTGAACATCATACGCAACTACGAAGTAGTGAAAAAACGCGAAGTACGCCTGCCCGACGAGTTGCGCGGCATCGTGAAATGTGCCAACCCAAAGTGCATTACCAACAACGAGCCAATGCCTACACTGTTTCACGTAGTGGATAAAGACAAATGCGTCATAAAATGCCACTACTGCGAAAAAGAGCAAACACGGGAAAATATTGAAATTATTTAATGAATGAAAAAAGGAAGAGTTGAAAGTCATTCATTTCCCACTTTTAATATTCGACTCTTCCTTTTCAATTTTCAATTAAAAAGATGAAGGAAGACTGGAAACCGGGCACCATGATTTACCCGCTGCCTGCCGTACTGGTGAGCTGCGGAAGCACGCCCGAAGAATACAACATACTGACCGTAGCATGGACGGGGACTATTTGCAGCAATCCGCCCATGTGCTACATCTCCGTACGTCCCGAGCGCCACTCGTACGACATTATCAAGCGTAACATGGAGTTTGTAATCAACCTGACGACCAAAGAGATGGCAAAGGCAACCGACTGGTGTGGAGTACGTTCGGGAAGAGACTACAACAAGTTCGAGGAAATGCACCTCACTCCCGGCAAATGTACAGTGGTCAGCGCACCACTCATCGAAGAATCGCCCTTGTGCATAGAATGCCGGGTAAAAGGCATTGTGTCATTAGGTTCGCACGACATGTTCATTGCCGATGTGGTCAATGTACGCGCAGAAAACAACCATCTGAATCCGGAAACAGGAAAGCTGGAACTTGCTGAGACGAATCCGCTGGTGTATGTTCATGGAGGCTATTACGAACTGGGACCTAAAATTGGTAAATTTGGGTGGTCGGTAGAGAAAAAAGGGAAAAAATGAAAAGAAAGTGGTTTGTTGCATGGCTTTGTTTCTGTCTTGTTCCGGCAATGTTGTGGGGGCAGGTTGAAAATATGCCGGAGACAAACGACTCGACACACATTCACCGCAACCATTCGGTCAACTTCGGAGTAAAGGGAGGTTTTACATCTTCCCTATTCCTGATTTCCGATTTCAGCATCAATGGTGTCTCCATCGATGAAATACAGAACAATTACAAAATAGGCTATTTCGGTTCCCTGTTCATGCGTATCAATTTCGGCAACCATTTTCTACAACCCGAAGTTTCCTATAACATCAACCGGTGCAACATCACTTTCAATAAGCCGCTGGCAGCCGATGCTCCGGTAGGCAGCATTCCGTCGCAGGCTTCCATTACCACTTTCATACACAGCATCGATGTTCCGGTAATCTACGGCTATAACTTCATCAAGGAAGGTCCTTACAGCCTGGCAGTCTTCGGCGGTCCAAAAATACGTTATATCTGGAACAAGAAAAGTGAGGTTGTTTTCGAGAATTTCGACCAGCAGAACATACAGGAAAAATTGAATCCTTTCAACCTCAGTTTTACTCTCGGTGTGGCTGTCAACATTTCACGTATTTTCTTTGATTTCCGCTACGATATAGGATTGCATAACATGTCCAAGCGCATCTCTTACGAAATTCCGGTAGATGGAGGTACCACTGCGGAAGAAGCGGCCAACCAAACCATCCATTTCCATCGCCGGGACAACGTACTCAGTTTTTCGCTCGGTGTGCTTTTCTAAGTATTCAGTTTCTGAGTCCTTGAGTTTTTAAGTTGAAATGAAACAATAAATCCAAAGACTTGCAATCTGATAAACTCACTTACTAATAGCAGATTTCTTTCTTTTCTGTCAATTTATTCATTTATTTGCTATAAATTTGTACGTCTAACATAAAAAATACTGTTTTATCAAACTTATCCAATTACAGTCATGAAAAAAGACGACTTGATTTTCGACATCATCGAAAAAGAACATCAACGCCAGCTGAAAGGCATTGAACTGATTGCATCGGAAAACTTTGTAAGCGATCAGGTGATGCAGGCCATGGGTTCCTGCCTCACCAATAAGTATGCCGAAGGTTATCCCGGCAAACGCTATTATGGCGGTTGCGAAGTGGTAGACCAGAGCGAACAGATTGCCATTGACCGTCTGAAAAAAATCTTCGGTGCCGAATGGGCCAACGTGCAACCCCACTCAGGAGCCCAAGCCAATGCAGCCGTATTCCTTGCCGTACTGAATCCCGGTGACAAATTCATGGGACTGAACCTTGCACACGGTGGTCATCTGTCACACGGCTCATTGGTTAATACTTCCGGCATCATATATACTCCCTGTGAATATAACCTCAACAAAGAAACCGGACGCGTAGATTATGACCAGATGGAGGAAATAGCCTTGCGCGAAAAACCCAAAATGATTATTGGCGGCGGTTCGGCATACTCACGCGAATGGGATTACAAACGCATGCGTGAAATAGCAGATAAAGTGGATGCCATTTTCATGGTAGACATGGCGCATCCTGCCGGCCTCATTGCAGCAGGCCTGTTGGACAATCCGGTGAAATATGCACACATCGTGACTTCCACAACCCACAAGACCCTGCGTGGCCCGCGTGGAGGTATCATCATGATGGGAAAGGACTTCCCCAACCCGTGGGGCAAGAAGACTCCGAAAGGCGAAATAAAGATGATGTCGCAGTTGCTGGACTCCGCCGTATTCCCCGGCATACAGGGCGGCCCGTTGGAGCATGTCATTGCAGCAAAGGCTGTAGCCTTCGGCGAGATTCTGCAACCCGAATGGAAAGAATATGCCACACAAGTAAAAAAGAACGCAGCTGTCCTGGCGCAAGCCCTTATGGACAGAGGTTTTACCATTGTATCGGGTGGTACAGACAACCACTCCATGCTGGTTGACCTGCGCAGCAAATACCCAGACCTCACTGGTAAGGTAGCAGAAAAAGCACTGGTTTCGGCCGATATCACGGTCAACAAGAACATGGTTCCGTTCGATACACGCTCTGCGTTCCAAACTTCGGGTATCCGCCTGGGTACACCGGCCATTACAACCCGTGGTGCCAAAGAAGACCTGATGTACGAAATCGCAGAAATGATTGAAACTGTATTGTCAAATGTTGACAGCGAAGAAGTCATTGGTAAAGTGCGTGCCCATGTCAATGAATTAATGAAGAATTATCCTATTTTCGCTTATTAAAAACACCTATACGCCGGAAGCTGTGCCTCAATTATAACAGGTACAAAAGCTTCCGGCATATTACTTTATCTAACCAGTTACAGCACTATGGAAACCAAGCAGATATTCATCAGTTACTCTTCCAAAGATCAGGATATAGCCTATAAAATATGTTCGTTATTAGAAGGTGAGAACATGACTTGCTGGATAGCTCCACGGGATGTTACTGGTGGAAAATCATACGGCAGGGAAATCTTGGAGGCTATATCGAATGCACAAGTGGTTCTCTTTATTTTTTCCGAAAACTCCAACCGATCGAGGCATGTGGAAAACGAAATCGACAATGCTTTCAACGCCGGGAAGGTAATTATTCCCTTCAAAATAGACCAAACTAAAATAAGCCTTGAACTTCAGTACTATCTGAACAAAACTCATTGGATAGACGGATGCCCTGAGCCAACAAATGCCATCGACAACCTGAAAAAAGCCATCAAAGCCAATCTTCCCCAAACGGAATCTAATAATGAATCTGCTGCCGAAGAAGTAGGAAAAGAAGGCAGATATGATATTTTACAAAATAAATCCGGGGAAATATTAATCATAATAGATTACCGGAAATCAGAACCAGAAAATCCACGTTTTGTTTATGATGGTGAAGATTCTGCCATGTTATACCGCAATAAAGAAAGCGCCATCTTGCTAGATAACATCAATGAAGCCGCACGCAAACCGTTATCACAGATCGAAGAAATATTAATTGTTGAAATAAAAGACGATGATGCGGCTAGGGAATACAAAGTACCGGTAAGGCATGTCAAATCCCTGAAACATTTTTTATAATCATCCACAGCTGAAAATGGATTTATTGTCCCTGTTATCGTACTCTCCACTCTAACAGTGGAAAGCACATTATTGTGCCCATTTAGAAACACTCAACAGATTCACTTCTAATCAAAAAAAAGAGACCTGGATTCAAAAAAAGCGAGAAGTTAGCCCATTGACTAACCCCTCGCAATTACATATTAAATAAATGACTATCAGTCTTCAATAGCAGCCTGCGCCACTTTAATATTATATTGACAATCAGTTATCTAAATGCTTGGGGAAAACAAATGGAAAACGCTTGTCTTACCTATATAAATTAAAGAAGCTGATTTCTTAAAAATTTTCCTCTACTGCAGCTTGTGCCTCTTTAATACTACATTGATTTTCTTTTATTTACAGATAGAGAGTAAACAATTAGAAAACAATCTGTTAGTATCAAAACTTTCTCTTCTAAGAATCAAGCTATGGCAACTATATTATTTTTATAAATGGTGAACACCGTTAATGGTAAAGTCTTATTCTACTACATGCAAATGGCCATTACCATTCTATTAAAATTACATGTCTTTTCTCCTTTCTTTTAATAGTTCAATAATTATATCCTTATCCTTCAGGTTTGAATCAAGACGTAAAATCTGTGAGTTCAGACTCTCTATCTGCTCTTTCAGAAGCTTGATTGTTTCCCTCAGGTTCTCTGTTTCTTTCTTTTCGCTGGATAACTGTACGGCCAGTTCCGCATCGCCTATCAGATTATTTGCATTTCCATCCAATGAAACGGCAGCAAGGTGTGCCGATATATGATGCTGTCTCGGACAGAAAAGGGAAAAGAAATTGAAGTCCAATGCTTCGCTGACTTTAATAAGCCTGCTCGTTTCCATTGTCTCCCTTTCCAGTATGCGGTTTATGTGCTGCTGCGGTACACCTATTTTGCGCCCAAGCTCAGATTTGCTTAATCCAAGCTCGTTGCGTCTTTTGTCGATAGCCTGACCTACATGCACGTGTTTTATGTCATTATCCATGCGATTCCTTCAATAAATACATCTTAAACAATAAATCATCAAACAAATATTTGGCAATATAAACAATTTTATGTTACTTTGTGGTGTAACCTATTCATTTGGTGAATACAAAGTTAAACATTAAATATTAAACATCCAACAATTATGTCTGAAAACTTAGAAAAAATCCGTCCGGCACTTGTTGCCCTTGAAGTAGGTGAATCCGTTTCATTCCCCATTTCACGTTTGAAAAGCGTTCGTACACAGGCTTCAGAGCTTGGTGCCATCTACAACCGTCAGTTCAAGACCAGGACTGACAGGGAAAACCATTACGGTCAAACGAACAGTATAGAAACCAAATCAGGTTTATATGAAGATATTACAGTTTCTGGACCATCTTATACCATACGAAACATTCCTGAATGACCTGTCTTCCAGAATTGTCAGGTAACTGAAAGCCGACAAGGACGATCCTGAATTCATCAGCCAGAGGAAGGCATACGAGCTGTTTGGCCGCAGGAATGTAGAACGGTGGAAACGTCAGGGAAAGGTGGTTTCCTATAAAAGACCCGGTAAGATGAAATATCGCACGGCAGACCTCAGGCTCCTGCAGCGTACCACCCAGGATTATTTTGATGAAAGTCAGCCGAAACAGGCAGAAAAACCGGTCAAGAAAGATAAATGACAAACATATTATGGCTAATATTTTAATAGTGATAAACTATATGTGTTTAATTTAGCCGTGATACTCTATCAAATATAAAGAAAGCAATTATAGTAGGTACAGGAATGTGCGTCAGGAACCTTTGTTCACCAGCTTATAGCTTTACCACTTAACGATAAAGCCGGACAGGTCTTTTGTATCGCACATTCATAATGATTTTATAATAATGAAAGAAATCAGACCAGCGTGCGATCCAAACGGTGTCTATTCAGTCAAGCGCACCTGTGCTGAACTCGGTATCAGCAACAAGACACTCAAAAAATACAGAGATAACGGATATATCCAACCGCTCAATCCTAATAATGTCAGCCGTCCGAAATACTCCGGCCAGTCAATAATCGATTGTTGGAACCTGCTCAGTACGTTATGATAAGCGAAACAACCATACGGAAAGTAAGGGAACTTGCCATAGAAGACGTACTCAGTCCTTATGTCAGACTGTCCAGAAAAGGCTCAACCCTGATGGGACTTTGTCCTTTCCATACTGAGAAGACTGGTTCCTTTGCTGTCACTCCTGGCAAGAATCTCTTCCACTGTTTCAGCTGTAACCGTGGCGGTGATTCCATTACGTTTATAATGGAAAAGGAGAACCTTTCCTTCAGTGCCGCCGTGGAATTTATTGCCAGGAACCATAATATTCCGGTAGAATACATCAGTGAAGAGCGCAGTGAGGAACAGATGGCCGAAGCCAGGCACCGGGAATCACTTCTGACATTTCTCGATACAGTCCAGACCTTCTTCCTACAAAATTTAAGAGCAACAGACAAGGAAGAGAGCCTTGATGCCAGTGCCTACGCATACGGCCGGTGGCATGAGGAGTTCTGTGCCTTTGCCGGAATAGGCTATGCACCGAAAGACGGTCAGGCCTTTATGGATTTCTGCAGGAGCAAGGCTCTGAACGAAGAACTGCTGTACGAACTCAGCATGTTCAAGCGTGGCGAGGACGGCAACACATACGCCATGTTCCGACAGCGTATCATGATTCCCGTGAGAAACAGATGGGGACGCATCATTGCCTATACAGCCAGATACATCGGAGACAACGGGAAAGTTCCCAAGTATATCAACTCGGCAACAAGCATGATTTACTCCAAGGGAGAAACAGTATTCGGTATTGACCGTGCCGCCAGACTGCGTGATGCCGACTATTATATCATTGTGGAAGGTGCTCCTGATGTCCTGAGAATGCAGTCGATTGGATACGACAATACAGTAGCGTCACTTGGAACAGCCTGGAGTGACAGCCAGTTCGAGCAGCTGAAGAAGTATGTATCCTCACTCTGTTTCATTCCAGATTCAGATATTGCGGAAGGCAAGCCATACGGACCGGGATTTGAGGCGGTGATGACCAATGGGGCTGCAGCCATAAGAAAAGGATTTCATGTAACAGTCAGGGAACTTCCTTTCGCAGAAATACCATCCGAGGCAGATAGAGAAGTACAATATGCCAAGAATGATGCCGACAGCTATATCCGCAGCAAGGAGGATTACACTTCACTTCCGGAAAAGCATTTTATCATCTGGTTGGCACAGAAACGTTTTCTGGTAGCCGGTTCCATGGTAGAGGAAAGAAAGTGTGTAGCGGAAATCGCTAACCTGTTGCGCTATATAAAAGACCAGCTTGTGTATGACCAGTGCATAGAACAGCTCTCCAGACTGCACGGTAAGGTAAAGCTATGGCGTGATGCCGTTACCCAGGCACGTGGCGAAGCCAGGAAAAGGAACGACAAACCTGCGGCCATGAACGAGATGCAGCGTGAAGCGGAGCTGCTGCGCCAGTTCGGGCTGTTTGTCAGGGAAAACTGTTACTACTCCATCGGTGAAGATGATGATGAACCGTCAAGAATCTCCAACTTCATCATGGAACCACTATTCCATATCGAGGATGAGATAAACGGAACCAGAATCTTCCGTATGAGGAAAATGTATGCAGGGTCATAGAACTGAAGGAGTCGGAACTCTGCTCACTGAGCAACTTTCAGCAGAAGGTCGGCTCACTGGGCAACTATGTATGGCTGGCCAAGATAGACAAGCTCAACCGTGTAAAGGAATACCTGTACTCAAAGATCGATACGGCAGAACGCATCAGAAAACTCGGCTGGAATGCGGCTGAAGGATTCTTCGCTTTTGGTAACGGCATATTCCTTGCAGGTACATTCAATGCCGTTGACGAATTGGGTATTGTCCGTGGAATCAACGGTAAGGCCTTTTATATACCGGCCACTTCAAAAATATATCTCAACAACCCGGAGATATTCCAGTTTGAGAGATTTATGGTACATGATAACCGCAGCGGAATAAAGCTGTATGATTACGTAAAAAGACTGATGGAAGTGTTCGGCGAGAATGCAAGCGTAGCCTTCTGTTACCTGCTTGCCACCCTCTTCCGTGACATCATATTCAGACGTACCCGTCACTTCCCCATCCTGAACCTTTTCGGTGAAAAAGGAACCGGTAAGACAACCCTGGCTACTTCCCTACAGTCCTTCTTTCTGCACGGAGTTGATCCGCCCAATCTCGGAGTAACTTCTGTACCAGCCATGAACGACCGTGTATCACAGGCAGTCAATACATTTGCCGTGCTTGATGAATATAAGAACGACCTCGACATCCGCAAGATAGCCTATCTGAAAGGACTCTGGGGAGGTGGTGGCCAGACCAAGAAGAATACGAATACAGACGGGATGGCAGCACAGACCATTGTCACAACAGGTGTAGCCCTTTGCGGCCAGGACAAGCCGACACAGGATATGGCACTCTATACTCGTGTTATCTTCCTTGCCTTTTCAAAGACATCATTCAACCAGAATGAGAAAAGGGCTTATGAAGACCTTGTATCAGTCTGCAATATGGGACTTACTCACCTCACTTTGGAGATACTGGGGCACCGGGAACTGTTTGAAAAGAACTTTCAGGAAATATACTCCATCACCAAGCGTGAGCTGGCTGCTAAATTGGAAAATGAAACCATCCATGACCGTATATTCGGAAACTGGGTTATTCCATTGGCCACCTTCAGAACACTGGAGACAGTAATTGACGTGCCTTTCAGCTATGCAGAATTGTTTGATACGGCAGTCAGGGGAATACGCAACCAGAATGAACTGGCTCAGGAAAGTTCAGAGATAGCGGACTTCTGGAGTATGCTTCAGGGATTCCAGACTTCAGGGAAATGTATCGAGAAGGCACATTACCGTATAAGGTATATGAAATCCTTCCGTCCGTTGTCCGTAAAGGAAGATATAGAATTTAAGGAAGCACGTCCTATTCTCTATTTGAACACGGCAGCTGTGGCATCACTGTTCAACAGCCGGAACGCAGGTTCCACCTCCAACCGCTCGAACTGGTTCACCATCATGTCCTACCTGAAATCCCATGCTTCATACCTGGGCCTGAAACAGGACAGATTCACCATACTTCTGCCAAGCGGACTTCCAGACTATACCATTGACATTGTGAATGGAGAGCAGGTTAAAAAGGTAAAGGTAAACCGACCGAAGGCATTATGCTTTGATTATCTCCAACTGAAAGAGACTTTCGGGCTGGATCTTGAAACTGAGGTTGTAGCTGAAGTACAGGACATGCAGGAAGATTTGTCTGACAGATCAGATTCTCAGCCTTCAGTTCCGGTACAACAGGATTTATCATTTTAATCATCAGGTCATATATGTAATAAAGGAGATTGATATAAATAAAAAAAATAAAGAAGAAGCTTGTTCCGGATATGAAAATCAGCAGAATATTTTGTTGAATCATGATTTTTACATATCTTTGCAACACAAGAACCCGCCAAGCCTCTTCACAATGCTTAAATCGGCGGGTCGTTTTTTTATATATGAGATACACCAAACAATATTCATCCCCATCCGAGCTTCTGGTAATTTTAGAAAATCGTGGACTTGATTGTTCTGACACGGAAAATGCTGAACATATATTACGGTCTATTGGTTATTACCGGTTATCCGGATATTTATATCCCTTTTTAAAAGCTCCGAAATCAGAACATATTTATAAGAGTGACAGCACTTTAGGTAAAGCACTCAGTTTATATGAGTTTGACCGTGAATTACGTCTGCTTTTATTTAATCAGATAGAACGTATCGAAATAGCAGTCAGAAGTGCCATAACTAATATAGCCTGTGAAGAAACTGAAGATGTGTTCTGGATGTCCAAATCTGAATATTTTGCGAACAGTGACAAGTTTAATAAGACTATACAACTTGTGGATAAGGAAATTCAGGCCAGTCGTGAAGATTTCATTCTTCATTTTAAGGAGTCATACGAGGAACCATACCCTCCATCATGGATGATTGCGGAGATTATTCCATTAGGAACTCTTACCAGAGTCTATGAGAATATTTCAAGTAATCAGATTCGCAAAAAAATAGCCAGATATTTTGGCTTATCTGTTCCCGTGTTCATTTCCTGGATGACTATTATTACGCTTACCCGTAATTCATGCTGTCATCATGCAAGATTGTGGAACCGTTCTTTATCTTTACGTGCTCTCACCATGACAAGACCGCTAAGACCTTGGTTGGAAGATGATGTACAACAGGGACGGGTCTTCTTTACACTATGCATATTGAAACATTTTATAGACATAATACGGCCTGATAATGATTTCAAGCAGAATCTTTTAGTCCTTTTGGAAAAATATCCGATGATTGACACACAAGCTATGGGATTTGTTGATAACTGGTTGGAACAACCGCTCTGGAAATGTTGATTTATATAAGTTTTTTGTTTAAATAATCAGGATTGTACCATTGATACCTTCATTGTTATAGTTGTTTTTTTTGATAAAGAGATGTGCGGATTCTGATTGTATTTTTATCCGTATTGGATTAAACTTTATAGAAGTTTTATATGGTTAAACTTCTGATTATCAGAATATTTTCGTATATTGGTATAGCAAAAAAGATTATAAACAAAGGTATAACAAATAAATCCTATGATTATGGTAAGAACATTTACTATTACTTGTTATGGTAAGACTAAGGAATATCCAGAGAGCCAGCGTAAGAAAATGATTATGGAGTTTGAGACGGCTATGCTTTGCTGTGATGGCAGTGAAGCTGAACGCTACAGGAATATATATGGTGACCTGGTTGCCGGTGAGAAGGAGTGTATGGATATAGAACGTCCATTGAGTCCTGAGCTTGAAGCAATGATTGAGCAAATGTTTACTACTCAAAAGTAATATTCTACAATTGTGATTTCTATGTTGCATACCTGTTTCTGATACGCCCAATCTTCTGAAGCAATTTCATTCTCAACTTTTCCGGAAAAGTAATCTCCACTTTATCACCAAGAGCCAGGATTTCATCCACCAGCTCGTCAGTCACAAGAAGAGTGTAATCAAATGACGTAAAAGTCCCCATATCATTCCTTTCCACCTGCGAATGGTGGAAAGGATGTTTTTTTAGATAATCGGCAAATGGACCATAAGCCCTTAGAGTAACCTCTTCCGGCTGCTGTCCGGTCGGAGCCACAACACCAATAGAGTCTGAAAGACGATTAGCCAGCGAAAATCTGCAGTCAGCCTGAAACCTGTTTCCGCTGAGATAGATTTTTGTCAGTGCATCAAGAGGAACGGCACAGAACTCTGATCCGTTCCTGTATCCGAGCAGATACCAGCGGTTATGGAACAGCTTCAAACCTTCCGGTCGGAAACGGCCTTCCATTTCATTACCCTTGTCATTGGTGTAGAATATGTACAGCTCATGCCCATCGCTGATACATTCCGATATATCCGGCAGGTATTCAATACCACTTGATATGTCAGGCAGTACAACACGATGGAACAGACACGGACTGCTTTTCAGGGCCACATCAATGATACGGCTGGGGGGGGGGGGGGGGGGGGGGGGG
>ERZ779669.1044-NODE-1044-length-13924-cov-7.396279_pt1 | contig 13924 bp, 8 predicted proteins | sample MGYA00511372_ERZ779669 | MGnify/ENA primary metagenome ERZ779669 (study PRJEB29588, sample SAMEA1967891) | human gut metagenome | biome: human gut; feature: human-associated habitat; material: faeces | place: Denmark | collected 2008/2010 ... | reverse complement strand
TGCTTCGCCTCGTCGCGCGAGATGTCGAGACGCTCGGCGAGTCCGAAGACGGTGATGCCGTAGATGATGCCGAAGTTGGCGCGCTTAGCCTTGGTGCGCTGGTCGCGCGACACGGCTTCTATATCCTCTTTATATATGCGCGCTGCGGTGGCGGCGTGTATGTCGTATCCCTCGCGGAACGCCTCAATCATGTTCTTGTCGCCGGAGAGGTGAGCCATGACGCGAAGCTCTATCTGCGAGTAGTCGGCAGAGAAGAAGAGCTGGCCCGGTTCGGGGATGAAGCACTTTCGAATCTCCTTGCCGTCCTCGCCGCGCACGGGGATGTTCTGCAGGTTGGGGTCGGAAGAGGAGAGGCGGCCCGTTGCCGTTACAGCCTGATTGAACGAGGTGTGGATATGTCCGGTGCGTGGGTTGATGAGCTTGGGCAGCGCATCGACATACGTGCCGAGCAGCTTCTTCAGTCCACGATGCTCGAGGATATGGTCGACGATGGGCGCCTTGGAGCGCAACTGCTGCAGCACCTCCTCGGATGTTACGTACTGACCGGTCTTGGTCTTCTTCGGCTTCTCCACTATCTTCATCTCGCCGAACAGCACTTCGCCCACCTGCTTCGGCGAGGCGATGTTGAACTCGTGACCGGCGAGCTCGTAGATGCTCTGCTCTATCTGCTGCATGCGCTCGGTGAGCACCTTCGATGTCTCGGCGAGCGCACCGGTGTCGAGACGCACGCCGTTCATCTCCATCTCGGCGAGAACCGGCACAAGCGGCATCTCGATGTTGTAGAACAACTCCTCGACGTCGGCTTCCTTGAGTCGCGGCTTCAGCACGTTGTACAGACGCAGCGTCACGTCGGCATCCTCAGCAGCATAGTCGCAGACAGCGCTCGGCGGAAGGTCGCGCATGTTGCGCTGCGACTTTCCCTTCGGACCAATCAGCTCGTCGATATGAATCGTCTGATAGTGGAGTAGGGTTTCGGCGAGCGTGTCCATGTTGTGCTTCTGCTCGGGCTGCAGCACATAGTGAGCAATCATCGTGTCGAACATCGGAGCGGCAAGACGCACGCCGTAGTTCATCAGTACCTCCATGTCGTACTTGATGTTCTGACCTATCTTCAGAATTTCTGTGCTTTCATACAGCGGTTTGAAGATATTCACAATTCTTTCCGCTTTTTCACGTTCGTTAGGAATTGCGACATAAAACGCCTTTCCTTCCTCTATTGCAAAGCTCAAACCCACCAATTCTGCGTCAATTGCATTGGTTGAGGTGGTCTCCGTGTCTAGAACGAGAATTTTCGATGAAGTAAAATTTTCGCAAATTCTGCGCGCATCTTCCTCAGTTTCAATCAGTTGGTAGTCGTGAGGGGTCGTTTTTAAGCTCTCATAGCTTGAAAATTCTGAACCAACTGCATCCTCGGTCGGATTTTCGGCAAATAAATCGAGTTGTAAATTAACAGATTTTTGCGGTTGTTGAGGCTTCTTTACAAACTTGTCCAAAAGACTCTTGAACTCGAGTTCGGTGAAGATTTCGGCGAGTCGCGCCGTGTCGGGCTCCTGAAGCTTCAAAGTGTCGAGGTCGAGGTCGATGGGAACATCGGTGCGGATGGTGGCGAGGAACTTCGACATGCGTATATCGTCGACAGCGCCCTCAACCTTCTCGCGCAACTTGCCTTTTATCTTTGCGGAGTTCTCGAGGATGGAGTCGATGCTGCCGAACTCGGCGATGAGCTTGGTGGCTGTCTTCGGACCTACGCCAGGACAACCCGGGAAGTTGTCGGCTGAGTCGCCCATCAGCGCCAGCAGGTCGATGACCTGGGTGGGGGAGTGGAGCTCGTACTTCTCGCAGACTTCCTTCGGACCCATCGTCTCGTAGCCTCCGCCGTGGCGCGGTCGGAAGATGAACACGTTGTCGCGCACCAGCTGGCCATAGTCCTTGTCGGGCGTGAGCATGTATGTCTGCACACCGGCTTCGCCTGCTTTCGTGGCGAGTGTGCCGATAACGTCGTCAGCCTCGAAGCCGTCTACCTGCAGCACGGGGATGTGCATCGCCGTGATGATGTCCTTAATAATAGGTACAGAGGCGCGTATGTCCTCGGGCGTGGCTTCGCGCTGCGCCTTGTACGCAGGGAACGCCTCGTCGCGGAAGGTCTTGCCGTGGTCGAACGCCACGCCGATGTGCGTGGGCTGCTCTTTGGTGAGTATCTCGTTGAGCGTGTTCACGAAGCCCATGACGGCTGACGTGTTCATGCCCTTAGAGTTGATGCGCGGATTCTTTATGAATGCGTAGTAGGCACGATAGATGAGTGCGTAGGCATCAAGAAGAAAAAGTTTGTCCATGTTGTGATGGTGTTATGTTGAGGTGGTGTTATGTTGAGGTGGTGAGGTGGTGTGATGGTGAGAGGGTGTTGTGTTGTGGTGTTGTGATATCTCCTTATCAACTCGCCAACTTGTCTCCTTTTCAACTAATTGCAAGTCCTCTTGCCAACTCTTTTCTTCGCCTCCTCTTAACCTTATTAATAATTATTAGGTGTAAAATTACAAAAAAAATGTCACTAATAACGGCAAATTCCGTAACTTTGTACGAAATATTATAACACAATGGATTATCTGTCAATTATAAAGCACCCGATTGAGGCGGAAATCGCCGATTTCATCACACTTTTCAATCAGTCGCTCTCGCACGAGGACGGACTGCTCGGCTCTGCGCTCGAGCATATCCGCAAGCGTGCAGGCAAGCGTATGCGTCCAATGCTCATTCTGCTCATGGCGAAGAACTTCGGACAGATAAACCATTCTACGCAGAATGCAGCCGTGGGTCTGGAACTGCTGCATACGGCTTCGCTCGTGCACGACGACGTGGTGGACGAGAGCAGCGAGCGGCGCGGACAAGCTTCGGTGAATGCCACTTATGATAATAAGGTGGCTGTGCTGGTGGGCGACTACATACTCTCGACGGCGCTGCTTCACGTGTCGTTCACCCATTCGGAGGACATCGTGCGCTATCTTGCCGAGCTGGGACGCACGCTTTCTGACGGTGAGATATTGCAGTTGTCGAACATCGGTCGCCACGAGATTTCGGAGGAGGTTTATTTCGAGGTGATACGCCAGAAGACCGCCGCACTGTTCGAGGCATGCGCCGGAATAGGCGTGCTGTCGGCAGGAATGACGGGCGAGGATTTTGAAAACGCACGCACGTTCGGCCGTCATCTCGGTATAATATTCCAGATAAGGGACGATATTTTCGACTATTACGACTCGCCGGAGATAGGCAAACCCACGGGCAACGACATGTTGGAGGGCAAGCTGACCCTGCCTGCCATATACGCAGTGAACAGCAGCGGCGACAGCAGGATGCTGGAGCTGGCCTACAAGGTGAAGGAACGCACCGTGACACAGGAGGAGATAGACGCTCTCGTGGAATATACAAAGAGTCACGGAGGCATAGAATATGCGGAGCGCAGAATGGAGGAATTGCGCCGCAAATGTATGTCGTATATCGAGAATAATGTGACTGACGCGGAGATAAAGAGCGCGCTTACGGCCTATCTTGACTTTGTAATAGAGCGCACGAAATAATAAAGCGAAGGCCGCAGACTACGGAAATCCTGAATCACGACGATGTGTTTCAGGATTGTTTTTTATCCGTTGTCTGCGGCTTTTTTATTTTGTCTGATTTGAGATGGTCTTAAACTGCTTTGCGATAAAGCCCTGACCGTGTTGCGAAAGAGCCCGTATCAGGCTCCGAAATGGCCCATATCATCGTATGAAACAGCCTATATCAGCACACAAAACGGCCCGTTTCAGAAGCCGGAATAGTGCATATTGAAACGGGCCGGATATGATACTGGAACATGTGGTAGAGATAACGGCCATATCGTATTTTTACGGCCGTCTGTCAGACCCACATTGTTTGTCCGATAGATTTAGAAGAACTTGGTCTCCTCGCCCACAATCTCGCTCAGCAGCAGGTTTGCCAGACGGCTTGTGCCGAGGCGGAACCACTTGTTGGTGAGCCATTTCTCGCCGAGAACTTCTTTCACGATGGTGTAGTAGATCACGGCATCCATCACCGTATTTATGCCTCCGGCAGGCTTGAATCCTATCTGTATGCCAGTCTCGTCGTAGTATTCCTTAATGGCCTGGCACATCACGTATGCAGCCTCAGGTGTGGCAGATATTTTCTCTTTGCCGGTGGATGTCTTGATGTAGTCGGCTCCGGCGTACATGGCAAGGATGGAAGCCTTCTTTATGTTGGCTGCCGTGCTGAGGTCGCCCGTCTCGAGTATCACCTTCATGGCGTGCTCGCCGCACACCTGTTTCAGCTCGTTTATCTCGTCGCTCACACCCTCATAATCGCCGCTGAGGAACTTGCCCACAGGCATCACGATGTCTATCTCGGTGGCGCCGTCCTTTATTGCCAGTGCGGTCTCGGCAACCTTGACCTCGAGCAGTGCCTGTGATGACGGGAAACTGCCTGAGACGCATGCAATCTCGACGCCGTCAACCTCGAGCGACTGGCTCACGATGCTGGCGAAGCATGGATATACGCATATCGTTGCGACGTGGGGTAGGTCGGGATATTGGTTGTCGAACTCGTTCACGCGCTCGGTGAATGCCAGTATGCTGGTGTCGGAATCGGTGGTCTTGAGCGTTGTCAGCTCTATGCTTCCCATGAGAAAACGTTTCACCTCCGGGGTATCGTTCTCGTGCACTTTCTCGGCTATCAGAGTGCGCACAGCCTCTTTTACGGCTGCGTCGTCGATGTCGAGGTTGTATTTATTCAAAGCCTCTTCGTACTTACTTTGTTTCGGAGCGTCATGATGATGATGCTCGCAGGTTGTGTTTGTTGTAGCCATATTGTATTTATATTTAGTGTTTTACTATATCGTGGGGTATGTGTATAACCGTCTCGGGCGCAAACGGTTGTGCTGTTCCGCGCTGTGGCGGCGTGTGTCCGGGCCCGGGTCAGAGCTTCGGATTGTTGCGGTGACGGTCCTTGTCGCGTCGGGTCTTTTTCTCAATGTTGCGGCGCAGTTCCTCGGTGAGGTCTATGCCTGTCTGATTGGCTATGCATAGGAGCACCCAAAGCACGTCTGCCATCTCGTCGCCGAGCGAGTCTTTCTCTCCCTCCTTGAAGCTCTGGTCACCATATTTGCGCGCCATTATGCGTGCCACTTCGCCCACTTCCTCGGTCAGTACTGCCATATTGGTGAGCTCGCTGAAGTAGCGCACGCCGTAGTTGTGAATCCATTCATCTACAAGCTGTTGTGCCTCGCGCAGGGTTATGTCGTTGTCTGTCATATATCGTTCGTTTTTTGTTTCGATGGAATCGTGTTATTATGCGCTTTTATTCGCGGTGACGGGTGTCCATGCAGATGGTCACAGGGCCGTCGTTGAGCAGTTCCACCTTCATGTCGGCGCCGAATTCGCCTGTGCCGACGGGCTTTCCTATGGCCTCGCTCAGGCGGTTGCAGAACTCCTCGTAGAGCGGAATGGCTATGGAGTGGGGCGCGGCGTGTATCCACGACGGACGGTTACCCTTCTTGTATGACGCCAGAAGCGTGAACTGACTTATCACGAGTATCTCGCCGTCGATGGCTGTTATGGGCAGGTTCATCACGCCCTGTTCGTCGTCGAATATGCGCAGTGCGGCGGTCTTTTTGACGAGCCATTCCATGTCTTCGCGCGTATCGTCGTCGGCAATGCCGAGAAGTATGAGGAATCCGCGGCCTATTGCCGACTTCACTTCCCCGTTTATCGTTACTGAAGCGTGGCTGACACGCTGTATTACTATCTTCATTTATGTGTTGTGTATGTGGCGCGCGTCGCGCGTATGTGTCGTTTATAAGGGTATTTTCAGGCTGATTGGAGACTGTTTTTCCTGTTTCCGCCTGTATGAATATCTGTTATGCAAAGATAGTGGAAAATGGGTGCAATTCAAAATAAAAACGTTTTTTTGTTATTGTATTAGGCGTGTGACGGTGATGGTGCGGACAAAGGGATAGGGCGGATGCGGTTTCTCTGTGCGGAGAGGATTGGGGTGTTGGCGGTGATTATTTTGTTTTGACGACGCGATGGGTGGTTTTATTGGGATTTAATAGCACGATCGTGCGTATTCATCGGCTTGAATATTTGCGGTGAAAACGTCTTGTTTTTCATGCCGGAAGATATGTCCGACAGGAGTGTTTTATTGCATTGTATGGTGCGAAAAGGGCCTTATTTAGCATCGTATCTTATGCTTCTATGTAGAATATGTGGCATGTATGCCGTTTTTATATTGTTCTTGCGGTGATATTATGAGAGAATAGGGTGTTGATTGTATCAGTTATTTTATGATATCATGCAATGATTATGAACGATGTTTTATACGATTGTGAACTGTTTTTATCTGTCGCGGCAGCTATATTTTGAGGCAGAAGAAAATCAATGGGGGATAATAATGTTCAGCGATTTAAAGGCGACTGAACATTTTATGTGAATCATAAATTCAGCTATGGATACGTCTCTATGACAACGGTTGCTGTGCTCCCGGATCAGCGGTGTTTTCTTCAGGCTGGATGTGCCGATTTCTTCAGCCAGGATGTGCCGATATAGACAACTTTCAATTTGTAACCGGTTTTCGTTTTTTCTGCCCCGGTTTCCCGATATACCCCAAAATATAAGCGCGTATTTGCTGACAGGCTTTCCTTCGGGCGCTAATATGCGAAAAATAAGGAGCTTTTATAAAATATTGGATATCAATGATTTATATTCAAGGAACATTTCTTCACATTGCAAAAAGCACCATTTCGGCATGCGAAATAGGCCATTTCGGAGGCTGAAATGCACCATATTGCACCCTAAAATGGGCTATTTCGCACTATGAAATGGGCAATATTGGAATGCAATACGGGCTTTTCCGGACTATGATATGGGGTATATCAGAAGGCAATATGGGTAGAAACAGCCTTTATAAGGCTTGTTTTAACAGTCATTTACACCTCTTTCGCGAAAATATTTTGTCAAAATTTAGTCAAGAAAAATCGTAAGTATATCATCGGGTTTTCTCTTTTAAACGCAGATATCGGGTGTTAGTAAAGGTAATGAAAATATATGCTTTGTCTGCGTTGATGATTTATCGGCTGCGGCGGTAATGATTTACCATGAAGTGATATAAATATTCTGTCCCGATTAATACCGCTTTGCGCAGTCATGATGTATTCCGATATACTGTGATATTTAGAGAATAAAACAAACTTGTTGTGAATTTCTAATATCCACTAATATGCACGAGGTTACGGGCAAAAGGTTTTTTCTTTTCAGAAATGCGTTGTTGTATGGATATCCCCAATGATTTTCTACAGCCCTTGTATTTGCTGTATTAATCATATGTTTTAGCTTATAATCTATGTTGAATATAATATGTCGGAGACTGTACGTTTGCGTGTGACGCCATATTTGCTGCTTTATGGGTGTGAATATGACTGGTAGGGAGAAGTGCGTTCAGACGGCATTAAATGGCGCGAAATGGAGGTTTGGAACGTATGTACTTGCTTATTGCTTTGCAAAATGGTGCTTATGAGCTTATGGAATGGGCTTTATTGGGATATGATATGGACTATATCAGTGTGTGATACGGGCTTTAAGGGTTTGTGAAATAGCTTTTTATTTGTTGGCGAAGAGTCCTTTATTAGTTAGTAAGATGCCTCTTATAATTTAGCAAAGTGAGCCTTATTAGTTAGCAAGGTGCCCCTTATAATTTAGCGAAGTGTTCCATATCAGTTTGCGGAATAGTCTTTATTGATATATGAAACGTGTCTTGCCATGGGCTGAAATTATTTGTTTTGGGGTGTTGTATAATGCTTTTTACGGGTCGAAAAAGCCCGTTTTGGAGGCTGAAACGGGCTTTATTATGAGGCTGATAAGTGGTATTCTCGATGCGGTATGATATAAACAGTTAGCTATCAGTGCTTTAGCTGTCTGATAGTGCCTTTTTAATGCTGGTGACAGGGCTATATGTTGCCTGTGTATGCACGTATTCCGGGAGTTTTTGTTCTTGTGTCTCCTTTGTTTTGTCCGGCGTTTTATTGTGGCGTAAACGTCGTCATTCGGCACTGTCGAAATGGTGTCTGATAACCTCGGCGCGCGCTTTTCCCACTACCTCGGCAATGTCCTCGAGACTGGCTTCGCGTATGCGTTTTACGCTCTTGAAGTGGCGCAGCAGTGCCTCGGCGCTCTTCGGACCGATGCCGTTTATGTTGTCGAGCTCGCTGTGCAGGGCGTGGCGTGAGCGTTTGTCGCGGTGGAAGGTGATGGCGTAGCGGTGAACCTCGTCCTGAATTTTCGTTAGAGCGTGGAAAAGTTCGCTGTCTGTCTTCAGTGCCACCACCTGCGGCGGGAAGCCGTAGAGCAGTTCATTTGTGCGGTGACGGTCGTCTTTTGCGAGTCCGGCGATGGGGATTGAAAGCCCGAGCTCGTCCTCCACAACCTTGCGCACAACCTCCATCTGACCGCGTCCGCCATCGGTTATTATGAGGTTGGGCAGGGGTTCGCCTTCCTCACTCATACGTCCGTACCGGCGACGCACCACTTCTTGCATCGAGGCATAATCGTCAGGGCCTACGACGGTGCGTATATTGTACTTGCGATAGTCTTTTTTCGATGGCTTCATACCCTTGAAAACCACGCATCCGGCCACGGCATCGGTACCTGATATGTTGGAGTTGTCGAAACATTCTATGTGGTATGGCAGTTTCTCCATTTGCAGTTTTTGCTGCAATTCCTTCATCAGACGGGTCTGTTTTTGCTCCGGATTGAGCTTTTCGGCCTGTTTCAGGCGGTCGAATTTGTATTGTTTGCAGTTCATTTCAGACAGTTCGAGCAAGTGTCTTTTGTCTCCGCGCTGCGGAACTATGAACGCTGCCTCGCGCAGTTTCCAGCTCATCTCAAACGGTACTATTATCTCCGTTGCCTTGCTTCCGAACCGTTCGCGTATCTCCGGAATGGCGGTAATGAGCAGATCTTCGTCGGTCTCGTCGAGCTTTCGTTTATATTCGAAGGTGAAACTCTGGTTTATTGCACCGTTCTTTACGTGTATGAAGTTGATGAAAGCGTTGCGGCGGCTGTCGTCGTCGGCTATGCTGAATACGTCGATATCCGTTATTGTGTGGCTCACGACCTCGCTTTTGGCGCAGAAATTCTCTATAAGCACGTATTTTTGTTTTAATGCTTCGGCCTCTTCAAACTTCATTTCGGCGGCTTTCTGCATCATTTCGTCGTATATGGCACGGCTTATTTCGCGTGTATTGCCCTTCAGAATCTCTTTTGCCTGATTTATGTTGGCGCGATAGTCTTCCCACGTCTGGCAGCCTATGCAGGGCGCGTTGCAGTTGTGTATGTGGTACTCCAGACACGGTTTGTACTTGTTTTGCTCTATTCCTTCCTTTGTTATCGGCATACGGCATGTGCGAGGTTTGTACAGCTTCTTTATAAGGTCGAGTATCGCATACATGCTTGCCAGGTGGCTGTACGGACCGTAGTATGTGCCGAATTTGCGATTTATCTGACGCGTCTTGAATATGCGCGGCAGATATTCGTTGGTTATGCATATGCTGGGGTAGGTCTTCCCGTCTTTCAGCAGAACGTTGTAGCGCGGGCTGTATTTCTTTATCAGACTGTTCTCGAGAAGCAGAGCGTCTTCCTCGGTGTTCACCACCGTGTAGCTGATGTCGCGTATCTTCGAGACGAGCACCTTTGTCTTGAAACGGTCAACCTCCTTGTGGAAGTAGGAGGACACACGCTTCTTCAGACTCTTTGCCTTTCCTACGTATATTATAGTGTGGTTCTCGTCGTAAAACTGATAGCTTCCCGGCTTGTCGGGCATGCTTAGAACGATGGCCTTCAGCTTGTCAGTTAACTGCTGTCTTTCTTCTTTGTTCATATTGCGTAACTTGTTTATATAGAGTATATTTGCGCGTTAAAGTTTCACGTGAAACCGTAAGTGGGTGCTGTTTGTTCCACGGTCGCCGGACGAGGTGTGCACCAATGGTCAGTGGGCGTTTGGCGGATGTGTTTCGTCGAGGTTGTCCGTGTGTGCCGTCGGTCACTTTGGCGGATGGCGGCACTATGGCTTTCTCTTATTCTTGATCCTGTTTGCGACTGCGAATCTGTTTTCCGTATCTGGTAGTGAAGTGGTGTACTTATGTTTGATGGATGTCTTGCTGTTGTTCGGACGTTTCTCTTTCGTGGTATCACGCACTTCTTATTGCTCTGTCGGAATATTAATTCCTTTACGTGGATTCTATCTTGTTTCAGAATAAATCGAAGTTTTTCGATTCTTCGGCAAGTTTATATTCCTGAAGCTAATGCGTTGTATGATGAATCCGTTTGCGCATTGTCTCGCGATTTATTGCACTGCTTTTTTGCTTGGTGCGTGCTGTACGGCAATTTTGATTGCAGCATATCTTTGTCATTAGAGTGGGGCATTGTTTTCTGAAATGCTTCTTTATGTAGTCTGAGAAATCTTTTATTACCAAGCATCGAAAAGAATACTTTTATCGCAATCATTCTTTTCTGCTGGATATATCGCAGCTTTTTGTGTCCTGTATGCTTCCCGTTTCAATCGCAATAAACCTAAAACCGGCCGGCTGGCGCATTTATGGTGACAGATGCACACCATTATTGCGCTTCAACCGACCGGCTTTTTAGAGTTGTATTAAATCTGTATGAGAGATGTTACTTCGATGTCATCGTCAAATACATCGCGACCATTCATATTCTCGTTTACGAGTTCTATGATGAAGTTGCAATATACTTTCTTCGGATGGAACTTCTTTACGAGATCGCAAGCTGCTTTCATTGTACCGCCTGTTGCGAGCAAATCGTCGTGAAGAAGAATTATATCGTTTTCGTTGATTGCATCGCGATGAATTTCGATGGTGTCCGTTCCGTACTCCTTGGCGTACGTCTGCTGTACGGTGTCGCATGGCAGTTTGCCGGGCTTGCGGCATAATACGATGCCGGCGCCAAGACGTATTGCGATGGCAGAAGACATAACGAAGCCGCGCGATTCGATGCCGACTATCTTTGTGATGCCTTTGTCCTTATAGAGGTCATACATCTCATCATTGATCAGCTTCAGGCATTCGGGGTTCTTGAACAGTGTTGTGACGTCTCTGAAGTTTACTCCTTTCTTTGGCCAATCCTTTATGCAACGAAGGTTGTCCAGCAATAGTTTGTTGTTCATTTTCAATAAGTTATAGTGTGTTTGTTACTTTATTTGTTTCACGTGGAACTATCTGTGCATCAGTACGAGCAGCACATTTATGTCGCTCGGTGACACTCCGGGGATGCGACTGGCTTGCGCCAATGTCTCCGGATTTATTTTCTCGAGCTTCTGCCTTGCTTCAGTTGAGAGCTCGTGAAGCTCCGAGTATTTGAAGTGTCCTCTTATCTTAATATTCTCAAGACGATGCATTTTATCGGCAATTAGTTTTTCGCGTTCAATATATCCTTTATATTTAATGCGTATCTCTGCTGCTTCTGTAACCTCTTCACGACGTTCATCTATCGAAGAAATCAGCTCTTTTAGCGAAGGAACAATCTCGCTCAGATTTTCTATCGTTATCTGCGGACGAGAAATGAGGTCTGCAATATGACATCCCATACGCAGTGGAGTGGTGCCGAGAGCTTCGAGCGCGCTGTTTATTTCGCGCGGTTTCACCGACTTCTTGTTGCAGAAAGTAATGATTTTATCGATGTTCTCTTTTTTCTTCATCCATACGTCGTAACGCTCTCTGCTTACTATTCCGAGGTCGTAACCCTTTTGTGTGAGTCGGGCATCGGCGTTATCCTGGCGCAGAAGTATTCGATATTCGGCACGTGATGTAAACATTCGGTACGGCTCGTCAACGCCTTTAGTCGTCAGATCGTCGATGAGTACGCCTATATATGCCTCATCTCGCTTGAGCACCACGGGATCATTGCCGGCGCAAGCCAGTGCAGCATTGATGCCGGCCATCAGTCCCTGTCCTCCGGCTTCCTCATATCCGGTAGTGCCGTTCACCTGTCCTGCCATGTAAAGACCCTTTATCATTTTCGATTCGAGCGAAGGATAAAGTTGTGTCGGGTCAAAGTAGTCGTATTCTATGGCGTATCCCGAACGATAAACCTTTACGTCGCGCAATGCCGGAATCTTGTGCAGGGCATTTATCTGCACGTCCATCGGCATGCTTGATGAGAATCCGTTGAGATACATCTCGTTGGTGTCTTCGCCTTCCGGCTCGAGAAAAAGAGGATGCTGATCTTTGTCCGGGAATGTCACGAGCTTTGTCTCGATTGACGGACAGTAGCGAGGACCTATGCTGTGTATCTGTCCATTGTATAGAGGAGAGTCGGCAAGTCCGGCGCGTAAAGTGTCGTGCACTTCCTTGTTTGTGTAGCATGTCCAGCAAGGCAGCTGCTTCAGAGGACGTCGTCCGCTTATGTAGCTGAAGCTATGATAATCGTTCTCGCCCGGCTGCTCTTCCATATCTTCAAAGTGAACGGTGCGCTTGTCTATTCGTACCGGCGTACCTGTCTTCATCCTCGCCGAGGTTATGCCGTGTCGTGTGATGCTTTCGGTGAGGTGGGGTACTGCCGGTTCGGCACAACGTCCGCCCGGAACCATGTGGTGACCTATGTGCATCAAACCGTTGAGGAATGTTCCCGCCGTGATGATCACACAGTGAGCATGCAGTTCTACGCCCCATATCGTGCGTACACCGTCGGCACGTCCGTCCTTGACGAGCAGCTCGTCGGCCTGGTCTTGCCAGATGTCGAGATTGTCGATTGAGTCGAGCGTGTGTCTCCACTGCCAGATGAACCTCTCCCGGTCGCACTGTGCTCTTGGACTCCATACGGCCGGTCCCTTGCCACGGTTGAGCATTCTGAACTGTATGGATGCCGCGTCTGTCACCAGACCCATGTATCCTCCGAGCGCGTCAATCTCGCGCACGATCTGTCCTTTTGCTATTCCTCCCACGGCCGGGTTGCAGCTCATCTGCGCGATCTTGTTCATATCTATCGTCACAAGACAAGTCTTTGCTCCCATACCTGCCGCGGCGGCGGCTGCCTCACATCCCGCGTGGCCGCCTCCGATTACGAGTACGTCATAAAATAAATTCATTATTTGCTGGAAAAATTTAACGTCGCAAAATTAAGAATAAAAATCGATTTTTGCTTTAAAATAATTTGATTTATCATTAAAATATAGTATTTTTGCATTCCGTATAGGGCAGCTGTTACCTATAAAGAGGTAACGGGCGCGATGCTTAACTGCTACATTATGTGGAATATAAATAATTCTAACAGTTAAATAATTAAATTTCAATCATTTATGTGGTTAATCAATTCTTCTATTGGTAGAAAAGTTGTGATGTCGGTTACCGGTGTCGCGCTTATTCTATTCTTGACATTCCACATGTCAATGAACGTTGCGGCTCTCTTCTCTGGAGCAGCCTATAACATGATTTGTGAGTTTCTGGGTGCCAACTGGTACGCCTTAGTGGCAACGCTTGGTCTGGCTTTCCTGGCAGTGGTGCACATCGTCTATGCCTTCTGGCTCACGATGCAGAACCGTGCGGCGCGCGGTAACGAGCGTTACATGGTGACATCGCGTCCTAAGAAAGTGGAGTGGGCTTCACAGAACATGCTCGTACTGGGCATCATCGTATTGCTCGGACTTGCTCTTCACATGTTCAACTTCTGGTACAACATGATGTTTGCCGAGCTCACAGGAATGAGTGTTGCACACGATCCTGCTGATGGTTTCGCTTACATCAAGGACACTTTCGCTAATCCTGTTTACGTTGTGCTTTACATCGTATGGCTCGTTGCAATCTGGTTCCACCTCTCTCACGGTTTCTGGAGCGCAATGCAGACATTCGGCTGGAACGGTAAGGTATGGTTCA
>ERZ779669.1036-NODE-1036-length-13980-cov-8.462693_pt1 | contig 13980 bp, 12 predicted proteins | sample MGYA00511372_ERZ779669 | MGnify/ENA primary metagenome ERZ779669 (study PRJEB29588, sample SAMEA1967891) | human gut metagenome | biome: human gut; feature: human-associated habitat; material: faeces | place: Denmark | collected 2008/2010 ... | reverse complement strand
TCCGCGGCTTCGCTACCACACTTATCATCGGTATCTGCTGCTCGTTCTTCACCGCTGTGTTCCTGACACGTCTCGTTTACGAGAACCGTCTGGCTCACGACAAGTGGACAAAGCAGACCTTCTCTACCAAGGTTTCGCGCAACTTCATGGCGAACAAGAACTATGGCTTCATGTCTGGCTGCAAGAAGTCGTTCGGTATCTTTGCCGCTATCATCGTAGTTATGATTGCCAGCTTCGCCATCCGTGGCTTGAGCAAGGGCATCGACTTCACCGGTGGTCGCAACTATGTTGTAGTGCTTGAGAAGCAGGTACAGCCTGAGGAAGTTAAGGCAGCTCTCGTGCCCCAGTTCAAGGGTGCTACTGTCAACGCCCTGGCACTCGGTACTGACGGCAAGACTATACGTATATCAACCAACTACAAGATTGAGTCGAACAATCCGGCTGTAGACAACGAAGTGGAGAACATCCTATACAAGGGTCTGCACGGTGCAGGTCTCGTAACACAGAGCAGCGTTGAGGCATTCAAGAACCCTGACGTTCGCGCAGGCGGTTCAATCGTATCGTCTACAAAGGTAGGTCCGGCTGTGGCTAAGGACATCACTCACGGTGCCATCATCTCAGTGATCATCGCCCTCGCCGCTATCTTCCTCTACATTTTGATACGTTTCCGCAACGTGGCTTTCTCTATCGGTTCTACCGTAGCACTTGCCATCGACGCAACCATCGTTATAGGTTTCTTCTCACTGCTGTGGGACGTTGTTCCGTTCTCGCTTGAGGTTGACCAGACCTTCATCGGTGCTATCCTTACCGTTATCGGTTACTCTATCAACGATAAGGTGGTGGTATTCGACCGTATCCGTGAGAACCTGACACTGCACAAGAAGATGGATCTGCAGGAGCTCTTCAACAAGTCGCTGAACGAAACCCTCGCGCGTACCATTAATACATCACTCTCTACGCTCATCGTATTGCTCTGTATCTTCTGCTTCGGTGGCGAGAGCACACGCAGCTTCTCATTCGCTATGCTGCTCGGTGTAATCTTCGGTACACTCTCTTCTATCTTCATCGCTGCTCCGGTAGCTTACATCACTCTCGGCCGTAAGGTCAAGAAGGAAGAGGCTGCAATGGCAGAGGCAGTTGAAGTGAAGTAATATCGCTAACACACTTATATCAAGGCGTAATTCCAAGTGATTGGAGTTGCGCCTTTTTTCGTGCCCGTCAGTTTCTTAGGCAAATCCTTAACCCATTGTGTTAAAGATGCTTATTAACCATTGTTATATGTTGGAATTTTTGTAAATTTGTATCCGAATAAATTAAGACGTAAAACGATAATATTTCTATATAGTTTTAAAAGAGAGTATTTTTTTACTGTTATACGACAAGATTTTAATTAACTATTTAATTCAATTTGTTTTTAAGTTATGAGCAAGAAGAAGTATCTGGCCCCCCAGATTAGTATCATTATGTTTGAACCGCAGGCAATTCTTGCCGGAAGCGGACCTGCAACAGGCAGCATTACAACCCAAACTGAAATAACAGCAGGTGATGACGCTGACTGGGAGGAATAAAAAACAACTTAAAACGGTAATACGAATAAAACGCTAAGAAGTAAAGGAAATGAAAAAGATCCTATCATTCGTGCTGGCTGCTGTAGCCCTTGTATTCACAGCATGCAGCAACGACGAAAATATCGAAACCTCCGGCAATGGACAAAACAACAAGGGAATGGTGCTTGTAGCAACTGTTTCGCAGCAGAGTTCGCGTGCAGCTATCGATGTAAACGACAAATCCGGCACGTGGAAATTCACTTTCGATGACAACGACAATGTTGTGGTTGGCAACAACACCATCGACAAATATTACAAATTCACTAAGGATGGCGAAACTTTCTCAAGCACCGACGCTAAGGTGACATCATCTGCCGCCGACTGGTATGCTTACTATCCCGACACCAATATCGACCTTACCAATCAGGAAGGTACATCCGCTTCGGCTGCCAAACTGTATGCTTTGGCAGGAAAGACCGAAAAAGCTACAACCGGTGCCGAAGGTCTCACCATCAATATGAAAGCCCAGGCTGCCGTGCTCCGCATCGTTAAGGTGGACAACTATGGTCCGTGCGACATCTATCTGAAGACCGCTGACGGCAAGTTTGTAAAGGGACTGAAGGCTAAGAATAATGATGCTAGCTTCGAAGTGGTGAAAAGCGAAACTAAGGTTTCGGTATTCCAGAAAGAAAGCACTGGCAATGCCGGCATCTATTATGTCATAGTTCCTGCTGGGTTGAAGATTTCGGTGTACAACAGCGGTAAGCTTATCAAGAGCACAAAGACCGCCGGTCTCACCGCTGGAAAATACTATACGCTGACATCAGGACCCACAACGGGCACAGCAGAGGCTACAATCAATAGCGAAACAAAGACTATCAACTGGGTACAGTTGTGGATTGGTGGTCCGAGAATTGCTACTGTGAATGTGGCAGGAGATATGACTTGGTATGATGCACGTAAGACTGGCGACAAATATGTATGGGGTGCTAATTGGCGCACACCAACAAAAGACGAAATGGACTTTGTTGATAAAGATGGTTTTACTACAAAAACAGAGAATGTAGAAGTAGACAATGTTATCGAAAACAAAGATGTAACAGCCTTTAAGTATATAGGCGTTCAACCTGGATATACAAATAACATAATGTATCTTCCTTCTACTGATCCCCCATCACATGGTGGTGTGTATTGGTCATCAACTGATGCTGGATACAACGACAGTAACGAAGAAGTTGGATATGCTTTAAATATGATTGTTCATGATAAAGATACACATACACATTACTTTATGTCCTTAAAGAAAGATGCTCTGTACGCTGTTCGCCCAGTCCTCACAATAAACACCGTCTTATGGGGAGAACAAGATATTAAATAACCCCCAATTAGGTTAACCAGCTTGCACGTCATACTCCCGTCTGACGCACAAGATAAACCCTAATAAAACAATGCGCCCAGTAAGTGCAAAAGCGATAATTGGCAATGCTTTTGCATCTACTGGGCGCATTTTATTATAAGTTAAGGCTTCAGATTGCGTTTTTTTTTAGGCTCATCCGTGAATATTCGGCTATGCCAATCAAATTGTATTCATTATTGATTGGGCGTTGTCTTATGTAAGAGGAGGGTGTATCAAAAGTCTAACAAAGCGGGCTGAAAGCCCAATAAGCTCATAGCCCAAGGCAGCGCCTTGGGTAAAAGTATCCCAAATAACAATGCGCCCTGTAAGGGCAAAAGCGTTAATAATCAATGCTTTTGCCCTTGCAGGGCGTTTTGCTTTTTTCAATCCGCACACCCAAGGTGCTGCCTTGGGCTATGAGCTTATTGGGCTTTCAGCCCGTATAACTGACATTTGACTGCACCCTTCTCCTACTATTTGAAATCAGAGGAAATTCACCCCTAAATATAAAGGACTCCTTTTGCCTTCCAATAGTTGTCCTTTTGCCCTTCAAAAGGACCCCTTTTGCTCACCAAAAGGATTCGTTTTGCAACCCAAAAGGACTCCTTTTCAAAACGACAGCGAAACACAGTTATCTGTAGGAGGAGTGAGTGTCAAAACTCAAAGAATGCGGGCTGAAAGCCCAATGACCTCCACAGCCAAGGGCAACGCCCTGGGTGAAAAGGGTATATTAAATCTAACGCCCTGTAAGGGCAACTCTTAGTGGCTCAATAGAGTTACCCTTACAGGGCGCAATGTTTATTGAATGCTATGTACCCAGACTACCGCCCTGGGTAAAAGTATCGCAAAAACCAATGCGCCATGTAAGGGCAAAAGCGTTAATTATCAATGCTTTTGCCCTTACAGGGCGTTTGGACTATATCTATCCGTACACCCAGGGCGGTGCCCAGGGCTATGTGCTTCTGCCCCTTCGGGGCGTGCTGCTTAGACTTTTAGCACGCCATCCTCCTACATTTGTTGCATTCAACCCATATAAGTGACATCTGTTGAAGCATGCTTTCGGAAGCAATACGTATTCATCGGCAAAGTAATACGTATTCAAAGGCAAAGTAATACGTATTCATTTTGCAAGTATCATTAATATACTTTTATCCTTATATATTCTGCCTTCAATCCTTATTGATTACGACCGTCCCGTTATTATCTTCTTCACCTCATTCAGTTTGTTCAAAGCTTCAACCGGAGTGAGATTGTTTATGTCAAGACCGAGAATCTCGTCGCGTATCTGACAGAGCACGGGGTCGTCGAGTTGGAAGAACGAGAGTTGCATACCTGCTGCCGACGACGAACCGAGATTCTGTCGCGACTCCACTCCAACGCTTGCATTATCTGCCTCCAATTGCTTCAGAATGGTGTTGGCACGGTTGACGATAGACTTCGGCATACCTGCAATCTCAGCCACATGAATACCGAACGAGTGTTCCGAACCGCCTCGCATCAGCTTGCGCAGGAAAATGACCTTGCCGTTCAGCTCCTTCACACTAACGTTATAGTTCTTGATACGGCTGAAGTTCTTCTCCATTTCGTTCAGTTCGTGATAGTGAGTGGCGAAGAGTGTGCGTGCCTGCGCACCCTTATGATCGTGCAGATATTCCACAATAGCCCACGCTATGGAGATGCCGTCATAGGTAGAAGTGCCTCGTCCAAGCTCGTCGAAGAGCACGAGCGAGCGTGGAGTGACGTTGTTGAGAATGTCAGAAGCCTCCGTCATCTCCACCATAAAGGTCGATTCACCTAATGATATGTTGTCCGATGCACCCACACGGGTGAATATCTTGTCTACAAGACCAATGCGTGCAGCCTCGGCAGGGACAAAACATCCCATCTGAGCCATGAGCGTTATGAGCGCGGTCTGGCGCAACAGAGCCGACTTACCCGCCATGTTCGGACCCGTAATAATCATTATCTGCTGCTGTTCGGCATCCAGTTCGATGTCGTTGGGCACATATTCCTCGCCCATAGGCAGCTGCGTTTCTATCACGGGATGACGTCCTGCCTTAATCTGAAGCACACAGTCGTCAGCCACAACGGGGCGCACATAGCGGTGCTCTTCGGCTGCCTTGGCGAACGAGAGGAGGCAGTCGAGACGTGCAATGATGTTGGCGTTGATCTGTATCTGGGGTATGAACTCAGCCATATCGGTGACGAGTTCGGTGAAGAGACGGGTTTCTAAGGCGAGTATTTTCTCATCTGCTCCCATTATCTTCTCCTCATATTCCTTCAGTTCCTGGGTGATGTAGCGCTCGGCATTGGCAAGAGTCTGCTTGCGAATCCACTCCTGCGGCACCTGGTCCTTGTACGTATTGCGCACCTCAAGATAGTATCCGAACACGTTGTTATATCCCACCTTGAGCGACTGAATGCCCGTTTTCTGCGCTTCTTCTTCCTGAATGCGCAGCAGATAGTCTCTTCCTCCACGCGAAATCGATCGCAGTTCGTCGAGTTCGGGCGAGAATCCGGCTGCAATAACGTCGCCCTTGTTGATGAGCTGTGGCGGATCGGGCTGTATTTCACGCTCAATGCGTTCGCGAAGCGACTCACATAGGTTCAAACGTTCGCCTATTGAGCGTATCTCTTCATTGTCGCTGTATAGGCAGGCGGTCTTTATCGGGATGATGGCTTGCAATGCCAGCTTCAGTTGTACAACCTCGCGTGGCGACACTCGTCCTACAGCCACCTTGGATATAATGCGCTCCATGTCGCCGATACGATGCAGATTGTCGTCAATGGTCTGTCGGAAGTCGGGCTTACGGAAGAATGTCTCCACCACATCCAGGCGCTTGTTGATAGACGTAACGTCCATCAGTGGGAACACAGTCCAGCGTTTCAGCATACGCGCACCCATCGCTGTCGTGGTGCGGTCGATAACGTCGAGCAGCGAAACGCCGTCGTCCTGCATCGACTGCAGCAGTTCCAGGGAGCGTATCGTGAACTTGTCGAGTCTGACATATCGGTCTTCCTCGATGCGTCGCAATGATGTGATGTGTCCCAGATGGGTGTGCTGCGTCATTTCAAGATACTGCAATATGGCTCCGGCTGCAATCACTCCGAGTTTCAGATGTTCAACGCCGAAACCCTTGAGCGACTTCGTTCCGAAATGTTTCAGCAACTTCTGTCGCGAACTTTGCTCCGTAAGCATCCAGTCGTCGAGCTGGAATGTACACCAGCGGTTGCCGAAATGCTCCTCAAACTGCGCCTTCATCTGCCGGTCGTGCAGCACCTCCTTAGGCTGGAACGAGGCCAGCAGCTTCTCCACATAGTCGAAAGTGCCCTCGCCGGTTAGAAATTCTCCGGTAGAGATGTCGAGAAAAGCCACGCCACACTGGGCCTTTGTCATGAACACGGCAGCAAGGAAGTTGTTCTCCTTATAGTTGAGCACGTTGTCGCTCATAGCCACTCCGGGCGTGACAAGTTCGGTTATGCCACGCTTCACGAGCGTCTTTGTGAGCTTAGGGTCTTCCAGTTGGTCGCATATAGCCACACGTTTGCCAGCCCTGATGAGCTTAGGCAGATAGGTGTCGAGAGCGTGATGAGGAAATCCCGCCATCTCCGTAGCCGCCCCATTTGGGTTCTTTCCGTTGGAGCGTCGGGTCAGAGTGATACCAAGAATCTTAGCCGCTTCGACGGCATCGTTGGCATACGTCTCGTAGAAGTCGCCACAGCGGAAAAGCAGCAGTGCGTCGGGATGCTCGTTCTTGAACGTGTAGAACTGTCGCATCATAGGTGTCAGTCCGTCGTCATTCTTCTTCTGAGCCATATAATATAGTAGTGGTTCTTTTGTAAGCCTTTATTGTCTTTAATCTTTTTTTCTAATCAGCGTCAGTCCGTCGCGCAACGGCACAATCACCTGCTCAACACGGTTGTCGGCAGCAACGTAGTCGTTGAATTGTCTGATGCCTTGTGTCTGATGGTCGTGGTCGTAAGCCGGGTCGGTGACATGGCCGTCCCACAGCGTGTTGTCGGCTATGATATATCCGCCGTGGCGCAACAATCGTAGCACCATCTCGTAAGTCTCGACATACGTACGCTTGTCGCCGTCGACAAAAGCGAGGTCGAACGTCACGCCAAGCTTGGGAGCTTCGACGTTGGCATCGCCTATACGGAAGTCTATCTTGTCTGCAACTGGCGAGTTTTCTATCCACGGACGGGTGAAGTCTTCCATCTCGTCGTTTATCTCAAACGTCCACACCTTGCCTCCTTCGTCCAATCCTTCAGCCATGCAGATGGCGCTATAGCCCGAGAAGGTGCCCACCTCAAGAATGTTCTTGGGGCGTATCATGCTCACGAGCATCTTCAGCAAGCGTCCTTGCAGATGTCCCGATGCCATGCGTCCGTGTATTGTATGGATGTTGGTGGCGCGGTAGAGGCGGTACAGATAGTCGCCTTCGGGTTCGGAGTGGGCGAGAACATACTTCTCTATATCTTCTGTCATAACGCTTTGATTGCTTCAAGTGCCAGACGGTAAGAGTCCATTCCGAATCCGCATATTACGCCCATGCAGGCGCAGGAAATCATTGACTTGTGTCGGAACTCCTCGCGTTTGTGCACATTGCTTATGTGTACTTCTATTACCGGACTCTTCAGCGAGCGTATGCAGTCCTGCAATGCTATGCTGGTGTGGGTGTAAGCGCCGGCATTGAGGATTATTCCGTCAGCTGAGAACCCCACTTCCTGCATCTTGTCGATGAGGCATCCCTCTATATTGCTTTGATAATAGTCTATCTGAACGTCAGGATACTGCTTGCGCAAAGAGTCGAGATAAGCCTCGAAAGTGCTGCTGCCGTATATTCCCGGTTCGCGTGTTCCCAACAGATTGAGGTTGGGACCATTTATGATTTGTATTTTCATAATTCGAATTTTGAGTTTTGAATTTTGTGTTTTGAGTTGTTGCCGATGGCAATTTTGAGTTTTGAATTTTGAGCTTTGAATTCCTAATTTATCAATTCCTAATCGGCGCAGCCGACAATTCAAAATTCAAAACTCAAAATTCCTAACTCTATTACCATCCCGACGTAGCTCCGCCGCCACCCGTTGAGCCGCCTCCGAAGCTTCCACCGAATCCGCCTCCGAATCCGCTTCCGCCTCTATTGCCACCGCCCAGCATCGAACCGAGCATGGCACCAGTAGCCATAGCGCTGCCGTGATCGTTCTCGTCGGTGTCCTTGGTTACGGTGTTGCCGCAGTATTTGCATACGTATGTGGTTCGCAGAATGCGTCGTATGATGCGTCCGTTCTTGTTCCTCACCACCAAGTGCTGCTCCTTCACCTTGCGCAGGGCACTGCGTTTCTTGCATTTTGGACAGCGTTGCAGCGAGCCCATAGCATAAATGAATATCAGCATTGTTACTACTATGGCCAAGAGAGTAATCATGATCGTCGAAATGTCGTCCTCGCCGCTGTCCTCTTCTGCCTGCATTGAGCCGTCGAGAGTTTTCGCCACGGCACGGACGCCGCTTACCATACCGCCATCCCAGTTGCCATTCCTGAAGCGTGGTATCATTAGGGTGGTCTGGATGCGCTTCGACATGGCGTCGGTCATAGTGCCTTCTATGCCATAACCGGTAGTAAACCTCACCTTCTTCTGGTCCTTCACGAAGAGTATGAGCAGTCCGTTGTCGCTCTTCTTCTTGCCTATTCCCCACTTGCGGAACAGTTCGTGGCCAAAGTCAAAGATGTCTTCGTCGCCTATGCTTGGCAGCATTACCACGGCAGTCTCAATGCCCGTGCTCTTCTCCAAGCGTCCGAGTATGGCGTTGATAGAGTCGCGTGCTGTAGCAGAGAGAATGGCTGAAGGGTCGGTCACATACTGGCGCACGTCGCTGAGGCGCACGTTGGGCACGTCGTCGATGGTGTATTGCTTGGTCTCTGCGGCAGCAGTTGCCGTAAAGACAAAGAGCAGGGCTGCGATAAGAAGCCCCGCTCCCTTGCCCCATCCTTTAATGGACGGGGATAGAAAGTTAACGATGTTCATTGTTTAGAACTCCACTTTAGGAGCCTTGTCGGCTCCAGCCTCTGCCTCGAAGTAGTTCTTCTTGTCAAAACCGCACATGCCTGCAATCAGGCTTTTGGGGAATCGGCGTATAGCCACGTTGTATTCCTTGGCAGCATCGTTGAAGTCTTTGCGTGCCACGTTGATGCGGTTTTCGGTGCCTTCCAGCTGCGATTGCAGTTCGAGGAAGTTCTGGTTGGCCTTGAGGTCGGGATAGTTCTCGGTGATGGCGAGCAACTTGCCCAGTGCATTGGTAACGTCGCCCTGCGCCTTCTGATACTGTGCCAGCTGCTGCGGAGTGCAGTTAGAGGGGTCAATCTTCACCTGAGTGGCCTGCGAGCGTGCAGCCATTACAGCCTCAAGTGTCTGGCTTTCGTGCTTGGCATAGCCCTTGACGGTGCTCACGAGGTTAGGTATGAGGTCGGAGCGGCGCTGATACTGTGTCTCAACGTTAGCCCACTTGCCGTTCACGTTCTCGTCCATCGACACCAGACCGTTATATCCGCTAATGCCCCAGAGAGCTATCACCAGAATCACCACACCTGCGATGATCCATCCTTTTTTGTTTGATTTCTTTTCCATTTTCGTTTCATTTAGTTGTTGCACAAATTTACTCATATATGAGTATTGTGCAAGTTGTTAATTTATAGTAACTTTGCCAGCGTGATGATGACAGTGGCTGATGCCGATGGCATTGCCGCCACACGTTTCAAAATAGCCAAAATTATAAATTCATAATGTTATTGTATAATAGACAAAGGGGGTCGGCTGTGAAGTCGGTCCCCTTTTATTGTCTGCACCACCACACCATCTCAACCTCAATTAAAGCAGTGCTTTAATCTCAGCATCGATGTCCTTGATCTGTGCATCGCGCTTCACAACGTTGCAGTTGCGGTCGAGCAGGAAGAATGTGGGCACCTGCTGTACGTTGTACAGTTGCAGTACGCGTGTGTCGTCGCCTGCACGTGTGCTTATCCAAGGCAGGGCAGCAGTCTGAGTCTTCCAGAAATGCTCGTCAGAGTCGACGCTTACCTGATATATCTCGAGTCCGGCAGCGTGATACTTGTTGTACAGTTCGCGCAGCATCATGATGCGCTGCAATGACTTTTCGCCCGCAAAGAGGTGGAAGTCGAGCATCACAACCTTGCCCTGAAGCGACGACAGGCGGCGCTCCTGACCCTTATTGTCGGTCAGTGTGAAGTCGATTATGCCCGTAGTGTTCACCTTGTCGGCAGCCACGAGGCCCTGCGCCTGCTTGTTCTTGATGATGCGTATGTCCTTCATGCCCTCGATGGCTATGTTATGGAGGTTCTCGCCACGTTCCTCGTTAGGATAGAAAGTGTCCCAACTTGTAGCCACGGCAGCAAAAACCTTCACGTCCTGCTCTGACGAACGTGGATTGAATATCAGCACCGACTGTCCGCCAGCGTTCAAAGTCTGGAACAATGCGAAGTAAGACGAGGCCTTCATAGGCTCCTTGAAGATGTAGTCGGTCTTCACGCGAGTCTTGTATGCTTCAACAACACGTGCCACGCTGTCGTTGACTGCATCGGCTCCGAGCTGCGGATTGTTTGCAATGGCGTTGAGCTGTGTCTGCAGTCCCATCTGCATGAGCGTAAGCTCCTTGATGCGCGAGCACTCTTCCGATCCGCTTACCTCATACTGCGACGCCATACCTGGATATTCTGCCTTTATGCTGACCGTCTCAGTAGAGTCAATGGCAATGTTTATGATTTGTCCGGCAATGCGCAGGCGGTAGAACTCGGGTGCTGTAGGGGCCTTGTCGTCAAAGTCGAAGGTGCCGTCGGCCGATAGTTTCACCGAATCGATTACCACCGGACCGTTCAGACTCATATTCTCAAAGTAGAGCGTTGAGTCGGCAGCGTTGCCGATAGTACCGTTGACGTGGAACTTCTTTTCGTTGCATGAGGCCATGCCCAGCACTGCCACTACCGCCAAAGCGATGGCGAAGAGGCTGTTTAATGGTTTTATCTTCATTGTTTTTTGTTATTATGCTATATATAAAAATGTGTGTCTATTGACTAATAGACTGCAAACTTACACATTTTTATCCACATTTTCGCGATTTTCGGGCGAAAAACGCTCCTCACGTCCGAGGAATTTGATGAGTCCCCAGCGCACGCTGCGCAGTCCGAACTGTTCCGTATGTATGTCGCCGGGTGCTATCCACATGCATTCAGCAGCGTCGTCGTTGGCTGTGAGCACGCTCTCGTCTTCTACCTTACACTCAAAGAACATGTCGAGTGTGTGTATGTCGATGCGGCTATAGCGGTAGATGTTGGGCAGCGAGAAGAGGTATTTCGACTCCGTAACCTTCAGTCCTGTCTCTTCCATAACCTCACGTGCAACGCCCTGTTCGGCAGTTTCGCCCAGTTCGGCAAATCCTCCTGGCAGGTCGAGCGTGCCCTTGGCGGGTTCGTTGCGACGGCGTTCTACGAGTATTTCGCCCTTACTGTTGGTGATGATTGCTACGTTGGCAGAGCTGGGATTCATAAAAAACTCAAATCCGCAGTTCTCGCATTTCTTACTTGCTTTGCTGTTCTCTACAAAGTGATGACTGCCGCACATGGGGCAATACTCAAATTTCTCTAATGGATGCATGTGAAGTAAATTTTAAAAACGTCTGCAATATTACTAAAAAATGGTTACCTTTGCAAGACAAAAGGCAATTATTAGTAAGATAAATCTAAAAACTTATATCAGAAATGAGAAATTTGAAATCTTTCGCTTTACTCGTTGTGCTTCTTGCCGTGTCCGTGTCGGCTATGGCGCAACGCTCATTCGATGTTAACCTATGGGCTGCCAAGGCCCCTAACAAAAACGGACTGCAGGACACCGCCTACATAAAGGTGTATCTGCCTGACGCCAAGCGTGCCACCGGACGTGCCGTGGTGATTTGCCCGGGTGGCGGCTATGCTCTTCTGGCAATGGATCATGAGGGAACCCAGTGGGCGCCCTTCTTCAACAATATGGGTATTGCAGCCATTGTTCTGCACTACCGCATGCCCAACGGCAACGTAAAGGTGCCAATCAGCGATGCCGAGGAGGCGATGCGCATTGTGCGCCGCAACGCCAAGAACTGGCACATCAATGCCTCTGACGTGGGCATAATGGGATTCTCGGCTGGCGGACATCTCGCCTCAACCATAGCCACACAGTCGAAAGCCGACGCCAAACCAAACTTCCAGATTCTCTTCTATCCCGTCATAACCATGATGCAGGGCTACACCCATCAGGGCTCGCACGACAATCTGCTGGGCAAGGACGCCCATAAGAAGGACGAGCAGAAGTATTGTTCCGACCTTCAGGTGACGCGCGTTACGCCCCGTGCCTGCCTGCTGCTTTCGGACGACGACCATGCAGTTATGCCCGTCAACAGCGTCAACTATTATGCCGAGCTGTACCGCCACGACGTTCCGGCATCTATCTACGTATATCCTACAGGCGGACACGGATGGGGAATGAACACCTCGTTTGCCTTTCATGCCGAGATGCTCACCAACCTTAAGGGATGGCTTGAGAGTTTTTAAGACCTAAAACCAAATCAATCTATGAAGACAGAACACCTCTTGATAATGCGTTTCACGGCCCTGGGCGAAGTGGCAATGCTCGTTCCCGTGGTCAGCTCGCTTGCACAGCAGTATCCCGAACTGCGCATCACAGTGCTCAGCAATCCCTTCGCCCGGTCGCTGTTCGACGGCATTGCACATAACGTAGGCTTTATGGCTGCCGACCTTAATGGTGAGTATCATGGCGTGAAGGGACTCAACGCCCTCTATCGACGCCTCGTTGCCAAGAATTTTACTGCCATTGCCGACATGCAGAGCATACTGCGCTCGTCGTATCTGCGCATGCGTTTCAACATAGACCGCTACCACGTGGAGCACATAGACAAGCACCGCCGCGAGCGCCGTCAGCTCGTAGCCACCACGGGCAAGCAGATGGTGCAGCTGCCGTCTGTGTTCGAGCTTTATGCCGACGTGCTGGCACGCCTCGGCTATCCGGTCGACATGGACTTCACGTCTGTTTTCCCGCCCACGGGAGGCAACATGCGGCTCATCTCCGACCTCGTAGGCGAGAAAAAACCGTTCCAGCAGTGGATAGGCGTGGCGCCGTTCGCCGCATATCAGGGCAAGGCCTATCCGTTGCCGCTCATGGAGAACGTGATAGACGAGCTCACCCGCCGCCATCCTTCGTGCCGCATATTCCTCTTCGGCAACAACAGCGACAAGGAACGGCTGGCGCTCGACAAGCTGGCCGAAGGACGGAAAAACTGCATCAACGCCTCGGCGCTGCTCGGAGGAATATATAAGGAACTGATACTCATGAGCCATCTCGACGTGATGCTCAGCATGGACAGCGCCAACATGCACCTCGCTTCCATCGCCGGCACACCGGTGGTGAGCATCTGGGGAGCCACACATCCGCTGGCTGGATACATGGGATGGCATCAGCGTCCTGACGACGTGGTGCAGACCGACATGCCTTGCCGTCCTTGCAGCATATCCGGAAACCGTCCGTGCCTGCGCGGCGACTATGCCTGCCTCACGTCCATAAAGCCCGTCAGCGTGGCAGACAGCGTGGATAGGGTGCTCATGCGTTAGGATGCGCGGGGACCGGAAACATTCTGTTCTTATACATTATATTATATATAAGGCGGCATTATAATATAAGCAGAGACACGTTTACATATTACATACGCACGGCGCGTGCGAAGGTGCGGTTCACGGTCGATGATGAGCGTGTGCCGTATATATAATAAAGGTACGCGGCGGATAATAATATGAATACACGCCATAAACAATAAGGAGACGCAACATTTTGCGTCTCCTTATTTCTTTTACTTGATGTTTTAAGCCTCGTGTGGTTATCTCATGGGGTGGTGGAAATCCGGTTCTGATTTGTTTTGTACATTAACGTGAGTTCGACGAATTCAAAACAAAGCGAGCTGTGTGTCAATAGTTCTT
>ERZ779669.1033-NODE-1033-length-14006-cov-3.390796_pt1 | contig 14006 bp, 8 predicted proteins | sample MGYA00511372_ERZ779669 | MGnify/ENA primary metagenome ERZ779669 (study PRJEB29588, sample SAMEA1967891) | human gut metagenome | biome: human gut; feature: human-associated habitat; material: faeces | place: Denmark | collected 2008/2010 ... | reverse complement strand
ATCTGCCACACGGTGATATCCGGATTGGCCACCTTGAAGCCGGTGGCAATGGCGGCGGCACGTCCGTGAATCGTCTGCATGGCGTACGTATTCATATAATAAGGCAGACGGCTGGAGCAACCGATACCTGAAATCACGGCTGTCTCGTAGGGAGGCACTCCGATTTCGGCCATAGCCTTGTGCAAAGAAGCCAGAAAAAAATGGTCTCCACACCCGGGACACCAACGCGGCAATCCCTTTTTATAATCTTTTGCTGTATATTCGCTCATTTTCTTTTATTCTTCTAAGTTTGACTATTTGTTGTAAATCTCGGTAAAGGCTGCCACCAACTCGCTCACGACAAAAGGCTGGCCTTTCACCTGATTGAACTGATAAGGCACAAAACCGTCTACTTTCATACGCAGATATGCGGCAAATTGCCCTAAGTTCTGCTCGGCTACCACGACTTTCTTATACCGCTTCAGCACTTCCGCCGTATTGGCAGGCAAGGGGTTCAGGTAAGAGAAATGAGCCAAAGCCACTTTCTTGCCTGTAGCCACCATTTCATCCATGGCCGAATGCAAATGGCCGTAAGTACCGCCAAAGCCTACTATCAGCAGTTCGGCATCGTCCACGCATCCCTGCACCTCCACATCAGGCACCGGAATTCGGGCCACTTTCTCTGCACGCAAACGACACATCTTGTCGTGGTTCTCGGGATCGGTGCTGATGGCTCCTGTCCGGCCGTCCTTCTCCAACCCGCCGAGAATATGCATATACCCTTCTTGTCCGGGTATGGCCCAGTAACGCACTTGCGTGTCGGGATTACGCATGTATGGCGTGTAGCTCCCGGCCATTTCCGGAGTGACGTAAGGGGGACAAATATCGGGATAATCGTTCAAATCGGGCAGTTTGAAAGCACCGGAACCGTTGGCCACAAAGGCATCGGTGAGCAACACCACCGGCGTCATGTGCTCCAAAGCCATCTTCGAGGCATAATAGGCCGCATCGAAACAATTCGTAGGCGAAGTGGCTGCAATGACCGGCATCGGCGATTCGCCGTTGCGTCCGAAAAGGGCTTGCAACAAATCCGTCTGCTCGCTCTTCGTGGGCAAGCCCGTGGACGGGCCTCCGCGCTGCACGTTCAGTATTACCAACGGCAATTCCGTAATCACGGCCAGATTCATGGCTTCCGATTTCAAACATACGCCGGGTCCCGAAGTAGAAGTCACTGCCAATGCACCGGCAAAGGAAGCACCGATGGAAGAGGCACAACCGGCAATCTCATCCTCGCACTGTACTGTGGTCACGCCCAAACTTTTATGTTTGGACAATTCATGCAGCACGTCCGTAGCCGGCGTAATGGGATACGACCCCAAGAAAAGCCGCTTGCCGGCTTTCTCAGCCGCAGCGATAAATCCGTATGCAGTAGCCTTATTGCCCATGATGTCCATATACTTACCGGGCTTTTTCGTCTTGGATTCCACTTTATAAGTATGTGCCACAGAAGCATGCGTATTTGCCCCGTAATCATATCCGGCCTGGATAACCTTTATATTGGCTTCTGCCACGGCGGGCTTTTTGGCAAACTTCTCACGCAACATATTGAACGCTATCTCCAGGTCACGGTTGAACAACCAGCACACCAGTCCGAGCGCAAACATGTTACGGCATTTCAAAATAGCTTTGTTGTCCATACCCGAGTCAGCCAGACAGACTTTGACCATCTGGGTGATAGGGGCAGCAATCACATCGTTTTTGATGCCCAACTCCTCTATCGGATTATCCGTCGTGAAAGCGGCCTTCTGCAAATCTTTGGCCTGGAAACAATCGGTGTCGATAATAATACATGCTGTAGATTTGGCATATCTGTACTGGGTCTTTAATGCTGCCGCATTCATCGCCACCAACACATCGCACTTATCGCCCGGTGTGTACACGCGTTGGGCACCAATGTGTACCTGGAAACCGGAAACTCCTGTCAACGACCCCTGCGGAGCACGGATATCAGCCGGATAATCGGGAAACGTACAAATGTCATTTCCTACCGTCGCCGAGACCGTAGAGAAAATATTCCCGGCCAACTGCATACCGTCGCCGGAATCACCAGAGAAACGGACCACTACCTGGTCCAGCTCTTTTACTTCTAATCTATCAGCCATACTTTTTGTAGCATTTATATGATTACTGTATATTCTTTCTACCTTAGGAATGCAAATATCGCAAAGATATGTTTAAAAACAAAATATTTTGCTGTTAAAAGCATTCCGGAATACAGATTATACTATAAAATCGTAATCTAAAAGCTTATTTATATAGCATTTCATCGTGCTTCTCTCACTTTTCAAAAGCATAAAGTTCGCAAAAGCACAGGAAAATGCATAAATATGCAAAGAGAGAAAGGCCGAGCCTTTCCCTCTATCTTATGAAAGTTTTGTCCCAAGTATTCGACTTTTTAAGCAGAAACTGTTAACTTTGCAAAACAGAAAGAGCCCCTGTAGTTCAATGGATAGAACTACGGTTTCCTAAACCGCCAATCCGGGTTCGATTCCCGGCGGGGGTACACGGTCTATTTCAAGGTAAAAGCTTGTGTTCCGGCTTTCACTTTGTATTTCTTCCCATTCACTTTCAATACATATTCCTTATCAGACACCACGCGTACGGTATCCCCGTCCGCCACGATGTCAGTATGCACATCGCCGAACCTCAAATTCCGGATACCTTGCTCGCCCCAACCTGTCTTACGCCATTCCACGAGCCGAGCCGTGGCATCTATATTATAAAACCCCAACACGTTCTCAATAAACAAAGAAATAGGCCCCAGGGCAGACCATCCGCAAAAGTCTTGAGCCACCAACGTCAAATTCTCACCGTCCACCCGCTGTCCGGGACGAGCTGCCGACGGAGAATAACATTCCCAAATGGAGTGGGGCTCGAAAGTCTTATAGGTTTCGGACATTTGCGCCAACAAACGGCGCGCATTCTCATGTGCCACATCATGATAACCGTAAGTCTCAAGTGCCTTGGTTGACATGTAAGCCAAAGGCAACCATACACCGCCCCTCCAATAATCTCCTACCGTCCCATTGTAGTCTGCGTCACTCCGCGACACGGACGGCCAAGGGTATTGACCACCGAACTCATCCTCGTCCTGTGCATATTCCACCAAACGCGCCGCTTGTTTCCGCCCCGGAACTTCTGCCAACATAGCCCAATACACAGCCGGTGTCCGCACTTTCACAAAGTCGCCCGTGGCCTCCTCTATGTCATAATAAAAACCATCCTCCGCATCCCAATAATACTTATTGAGCAAGTCCTTCTTCACTGCATACTCCCCGGCAAACTCCTTGGCCGTAGACGAGTCGTCCAAGACCTCGGCAATCCTTTCGATATAAAGTGCAGCCAAAGCCTGTTGGGCCAAGGCATCCATCCACAGCATCTCCCCGTTGCATCCCCGGCCACGCGGAGTATTGTCCATACCGCTCTGCACGTCGCCCCACAAATACCCTTTCTCCCTCCGTTCCAACATGACCGGCATCTTGGAAAAACGCCCACCGCCCCTCTTCAGTTTCTCAAACCAATAAAAATGGCGTTGTAGGTAACGATTGTCCTCTAACACATATTCCAAACGCCTTTTGTCGCCCGTCATCTTATAGTACTCATACTCCACCCACGCGAAAAAAGGAGGGTTGTCCGGATGCCAAATCTTTAAAGAGACCGGCTCTCCGTCCAATATCGTCTTATAGAAGTTATCCAAACTCTGTATGCCAGGGAATAGCGAAGGCGCATAGCGACAAAAAAGCACCATGAACTCGGTATCCCAAATCCAAATCGTGTCATCCCACAGGTTCTCATCCATATAGGGCGACTGGGGAATCCCGTTCTGATGTTTCACCCGCCCCCAGGCCAAATCCCAAGCTGCCCAATATAAATCCACCAAACCCGGTTCGGGGGAATAAACCGGTTGGGGCAACAAAGACTTGTCCAACCCTCTTCCGGTTTCAGGCTTGGCCTGCACACCCACTGCCATAACGGACAAAAGGATACCGGAAAACAAAACACTCTTTAATCCCATCATATCACATCTTTTATTTTGAAGACAAAGAAACCGCCCTTCCGGAACATTACCAAAAAGCTTTGCACCAAAAACAGACGGATATACTCCAGTATCATATACTGAAGAGAGTCCGGGCACAAAACAATACAGGGCAAGCCTAAGCCTGCCCTGCATCCAAACAACTTATAAACGAATTCTTTATTTCATTTCCGAATCGTTCTCCTTGATGCGTTGCCCCATAGTCAGGAAAGCTACCGGAGCCGCCATGAAGATGGAAGAACAGGTTCCGATTACCACACCGAGAATCATGGCAAAAGCAAAACTGCGGATACTTTCTCCACCCAAGAAGAAGATACACAACAATACGACTAACGTGGTCAACGAAGTATTGATGGTACGCGTCAATGTCGTATTCAAAGAATCATTGAACAAACGCTGACGGTCGCGGTTCGGATACAGATGGAGGAACTCGCGGATACGGTCGAATACTACCACCTTATCATTAATAGAATAACCGATAGCCGTCAAAATCGCACCGATAAAGGTTTGGTCGATTTCCAAAGAGAATGGCACCCATCCCCAACAAATCGAATACGCTCCGATAATCAACAAGGTATCTACCGTCAAGGCCACAACAGCACCGACCGAGAAAGCCACATTGCGGAAACGCAACAATATGTAAAGGAAGATAGCTATCAAGGCCAATACCACAGAAACAATAGCCCCGTAGGTTATGTCTTCTGCCACGGAAGGACCTACCTTTTCCGAACTGATAATAGAACCTCCGGCACGCTCGTCGCGGTTGATGAAAGTTTGCAAATCCAAATCCGAAGCCAACAAACCGCCGCCTTTGAGCGTTTCGAACAGCGTTGCTTCTATTTCGGAATCCACCTCCGTACCTTCTTCGTCAATCCGATAGTTTGTGGATATACGTACCGTCTGATGGTCTGTCCCCAAGGCTATAACCTGGATATTGGCATCCCCGAACTTGTTTTGCAACAAGGTGCGGACAGTTTCCGGCTCCACCTGCTTTTCGAACACAACTACGAAGTTACGTCCGCCGGTGAAATCAATACCTTTGCTCAAACCGCGTACAAACAAAGATGCGATACCTACCACCAACAAGACCCCGAATATCGTGAAGGATTTCTTATAAGAGCTCATGAACTTGTAATGTGTATCATGCAAGAACTTACGTGAAAGAGACGTCGTAAACGTCAAGTTCATCCATTTCTCCTTGTTCAGGAAGTGCTCGTACACGATACGGGTCAGATATACAGCCGTAAAGAAGGATACCAAAATACCGATAATCAACGTCGTGGCAAATCCACGGATAGGACCTGTTCCGAAATTATACAGGATGATACCCGTAATGATAGAAGTCAAGTTGGAGTCGAAGATGGCCGAGAATGCATTGGAATAACCGTCCGAGAGAGCCGCACGCACAGTCTTACCCGCACGCAACTCTTCTTTGGTACGTTCATATATCAACACGTTCGCATCTACCGCCATACCCAAAGAAAGCACCATACCGGCAATACCGGACATGGTCAATGCAGCCTGGAATGAAGTCAAAACCCCCAACGTAAAGAAGAAGTTCAATATCAAAGCACCATTGGCTACCATACCAGGAATAAGACCATACATGCCACACATATAGATCATCAACAGGATGAAAGCTATCACAAATGAAGTAATACCTTGGTTGATGGACTCTTGTCCCAACGTAGGACCTACAAACTGTTCGGAAACGATATGTGCAGGAGCCGGCATCTTACCCGTGTTCAGCACGTTGGCAAGGTCACGCGTATCTTCGAGCGTGAAATGTCCCGTAATAGAGGAAACACCACCGGTAATCTCATTCTGCACCGTAGGAGCACTATATACATATCCGTCGAGCACAATGGCGATGGCGCGCTTCACATTTTTCTTGGTCAAAGCTGCCCAACGACGGGCACCATCGAAATTCATCGTCATGCTTACGCACGGACGGCCATTCTGTTCGTAATCATCCTTAGCTTCTGTCACGACATCACCTTCCAAAGGCGCACGACCATTGCGTTCCGTAATCTTAATCGCATATAACTCGAAAATGTCTCCCATATTACCACTGCCTACAGGCTTCACTCCCCAATAAAGTTTCAGGTCACTGGGCAAGACTTCTTTTGCCACGGCAGAAGTGATATAGCGATTGACGGTAGCCGTATCACGCCAACTGGCATAACCCACTACACATCCCATAGGGCCTTGAGCAAATTGCAGCACAGAAGCCAAAGGATGGTTCTTCATAGCCTGTTCGTCCACAGCAGCCCCAGCCTTCTCTGCCGGAGTTCCGCTATTTCCCTTCAGAGCCGCAGCCAAATCCTTCACAGGAGCTTTCTTCGTAGAATCCGTAGCGTCCACTTTTTCAGCCGGTGTCAATTCAGCCATTGCCGTAGTGTCTGCCTTAACCGTATCGTTTTCTGCAATCGCAGCATGCTCTGCCGCCAAACGTGTATCCAATGTAGCCAGGAATGGGATAATCTCTTCCGTATTATAGGTTTCCCAAAACTCCAGATTTGCACTACCTTGCAACAATTTACGCACACGTTCCGGTTCTTTCACACCCGGCATCTCCACCATAATACGCCCCATCTGTCCTTCCAATGTCTGGATATTGGGCTGTACCACACCGAAACGGTCGATACGTGTACGGAGCACATTATAAGAATTGTCGATGGCAGACTGCACTTCGGCACGCAACACTTTCTCTACTTCAGAGTCGGAACTCTTGGTCGTTACTTTACCTTTCAACTGCTGCGTAGCAAACAATTCCGCCAAATTTCCATCCGGCGCCAATGCTTTGTACTCTTTCACAAATAAGGTAATAAAATCACTCTGGCTATTCTTAGCCCCTTCCGCAGCCTTCGCTACCGCCTTGTTGAATGCCGGGTCTTCTTTATGGTCGGCCAAAGCCTTTACCACTTCAGGAACAGACACCTCCAGAATGACATTCATACCACCTTTCAGGTCCAAACCCAGACTAATCTCCATTTCGCGACAGTCCTTCAGCGAATAAGCGCCCAACCACACCGGATTGTTCATCACGGAATCCAGATAGTGTGCGCCGGCTTCCTCTCCTTGCGTTTTCGTAATCTCATCCACCTTATTCATTTGATAAGTAGTTACAAATGAAAAAGATAAATAGAACACGCACACAAGGGTCAACAGTAAAGCGAAAACTTTAACAAATCCTTTGTTTTGCATTTTAATTTATTATTATGATGTTATTATTTAATAGCTAATCAGACTACAAAGGCGCAAATATAACGTTTTTTTCACATTAACGCCGCAAGTTAACAGATTTATTTATGCCCTAATCCTCTTTTTTGTGTTTTTTCAAGTAAGTAATCATCGGATAATGGTCAGACCACGGAGCTGTCTTGTCCACATGCGTCTCGTATGTCTGCCAATAGTCGGAAACGAAGATATGATCGATGCGAAAATAGAATCCTTTCTGATTATAAGACAAGCCCAGTCCGTTACCCGATTGACGGAATGCACTTTTCAACCGGGAAGACAGGCGATGGCAAGAATAGGATATGGGAGAGTCATTCAAATCACCGCAGACAATCACAGCCCTTCTCCCTGATTTTTCGACATAGTTCAAAACCGAATCAACTTGCGGTCCACGCAAACGACTCGCCCCGGCCATCTTCCGAACCAGTTCTCTGGAATTACTTTCCGCATGCCCATTCTCCGGATCTTTAATGATTTCCTTATATTTCATCTTATCCTCTGGTGTCAGCTTATAAGACTCCAAATGGTTATTCACCAACAATACAGTATCCTGACCGTATAGTAATTCTACGGCAAGACTGCCATTGGTCGTACTTTCATAGGCTATCCGATGTACGGACAATATAGGCAAACTACTATAGACGAATTGAGGCTCAGCCTTTCCATCATGCAGACGACGAATATGATAACCTGCCTTCGCCATGATGCTATCCACATACTCAGATTTAAGATTCTTAGGTGCTACTCCTTCCTGAAGACAGATAATGTCGGCCTCAGAAGCCACAAGATAATCCAAGATCGGGTACCGTCCTTCTGCATTCTTCTCTCCCCGGGCAAGGAACTCTGTATTATAAGTAAGCAATTTAAGCGCGTCTTCCGGGCGCTTCTCAGGCCAGTTCACCGGACAATAGTCATATATATAGGAAACAGACAGCAACATTCCGACAAAAGGCAACCAAACGTAACGAATGGAAAAAACCAGCCAAAAAAAGATAAAAGCTATATTAAGCAATAATAGCAGCGGAAATCCCAACCCGAATAGAGCCGCATGAGAATGAACCGCCGGATTCAATCCGGAACTCAGTCCGCAGGCCCACAACATGAAAGCCGCCATTATGTTTGCACCGATTGACAACTGTATCAATATACGTTTCAATGTATTCATCTTCAACGCTGACTGGCATCAAACAACTTACGTTTTTCTTCCTCTGTCAAACTTGTGTATCCGGATTTACGTACCTTCTCTAAAATATGGTCTATCTCTTCCGCCTCTGCCTTTTTACGAGCGTTATACTCATAATCATCCTTTCGCTCCCCCATAGAGACATTCATTTTAGGCTTCCGATAAGAAGAAAACCGGTCTCGTCCTCCGGCAAACCATTTCTTCAAGCGTTCCGCAGCGGATGTCCGATTGCCATAATATCCTCCACCGCTGTTTCTCCTCCAATACAAGATGAGCAACAAACCGAATATCATTCCTCCGAGATGGGCGAAATGAGCGACTCCGTCACCGGAGTTCCCCAAAGCGGAAAGCAACTCTATGACGGCATAACCTATCACAAAAAACTTAGCTTTAATAGGTACGGGAAGCGGAAAAATAAACAGGCGTTCATTAGGAAACGACATGCCGAAAGCCAACAAAATTCCATAGACTGCACCAGAGGCTCCGATAGTGGTCCAACGATTCAAATAGTCGCCCATGGAAATCACGGTATAGCCGATATTAACCGTATCGTACGCTCCCAAGCCTTGCCACAGATACTGTATATATTGCACTCCTTCCTGAACCAAACCGGCACCCAAGCCGCACACGACATAATAAAGCAAGAAGCGACGACCGCCCCAATAAGACTCCATCACCCGACCGAACATCCACACGGCGAACATATTAAAAAGGATATGCGTGACGCCACCGTGCATGAACATATACGTAAAGAACTGGTAGAAGTTGAAATCGGGAGCTAAAAAGAAGTGTAGTCCCAGCAAATTATCCAAATCCACACCATAGCGCACTGCTACCAATTTAGCCAAGAAGAACAAAAGATTGATTATAATCAGATTCTTCGTTACGGGAGGCATATTCATCATATTCACACTCTATTTTCATTATTCATTGAGACCGCAAAAATACTAATTTTATTCCATTTCATTTTAAATAATCCCTTCAAGCTTGTGCTTTTTCATAAAAAGAAATATTTTTTCAATGAAAAAGTTTGTTTTAACGGCTAATTTACATACATTTGCATGATAGGATACAAAATAAGCGAATTATTATCTACTAAATTATTTCATCAAATGAACAAAACAGAACTTATCAACGCCATTGCAGAGAACGCAGGCTTGAACAAGGCAGATGCCAAGAAAGCTTTAGACGCAACAATCAGTGCTATCTCTGAAGCATTAAAGAAGGGTGACAAAATTGCACTTGTAGGTTTCGGAACATTCTCCGTGAATGAAAGACCGGCCCGCACGGGTATTAACCCCAGAACGAAAGAGCAAATCACCATTGCAGCCAAGAAAATAGCTAAATTCAAAGCTGGTGCGGAATTAGCTGACGCACTCCAGTAATCAGAATAAATCTATTATGCGGAAAAAAGGGAGAAGCAAACTTTTGCTTCTCCCTTTTATTATGTATCTTTGCAGCCTGAATGATAAGGTAAAAACAAGGTTATGGAGATAGAAAATAAAATCGTATCAGCCGTAGTTCTCGGCATCAAAACTTTATACGGACAGGACATAGCTCCCGAAACGGTGCAACTCCAAAAGACGAAAAAAGAATTTGCAGGGCACCTGACATTAGTCGTTTTCCCTTTTTTAAAAATATCTCGTAAGAAACCGGAAGACACAGCCCAGGAGATTGGTCATTTCCTGAAAACGGAAATCCCTTCCGTCGTAGCCGATTTCAATGCCGTCAAAGGCTTTCTGAACCTTGTAATCGCTCCGGCCAGTTGGATCGGTCTGCTCACCGATATCCATCAAGATGCACAGTTCGGCCTGACCGAAGCGACCGACCATTCGCCGTTAGTCATGATAGAATACTCTTCCCCCAACACCAACAAGCCTTTGCATTTGGGACATGTCCGCAACAATCTGTTAGGATGCGCTTTGGCCAACATCATGGCAGCCAATGGCAATCGCGTGGTGAAGACCAATATCGTGAACGACCGCGGCATACATATCTGCAAAAGCATGTTGGCGTGGTTGAAATACGGGAACGGTGCCACTCCGGAAAGTACCGGCATTAAAGGCGACCACCTCATCGGAGACTACTATGTGGCTTTTGACAAACACTATAAAGAACAAATCAAGGAGCTTATGGAAGAAGGTATGAGCGAGGAGGAAGCCAAAAATGAAGCCCCGCTCATCAAGGAAGCCCGCGAAATGTTGGTAAAATGGGAAAACAATGATCCGGAAGTCCGTGCCCTTTGGCGTAAAATGAACGAATGGGTCTATGCCGGCTTCGATGTCACCTATAAAGCCCTTGGCGTAAGTTTCGACAAGATATATTATGAATCGGAGACTTATCTCGAAGGTAAAGAGAAAGTTTTGGAAGGGCTTGACAAAGGACTGTTTTTCCGCAAAGAAGACGGTTCCGTATGGGCCGACCTGACTCCGGAAGGATTGGACGAGAAACTTCTGCTCCGTTCCGACGGAACATCCGTCTACATGACACAAGATATCGGTACAGCCAAACTGCGATTCCGCGACTATCCCATAGACAAAATGATTTACGTGGTAGGCAACGAGCAAAACTACCACTTCCAAGTGCTTTCCATCCTGTTGGACAAACTCGGTTTCGAGTGGGGCAAAGACCTTGTACATTTCTCATACGGCATGGTGGAATTACCTAACGGTAAGATGAAAAGCCGCGAAGGTACGGTCGTGGATGCCGATGACTTGGTGGCAGAGATGATAGGTAGCGCACGCAAGATGTCGGAAGACAAAATCAACAAGCTTACGGATTTGAGCGAGGACGAAGCCAATGAGATTGCACGGATTGTCGGTTTAGGAGCCTTGAAATATTTTATATTAAAGGTAGACGCACGAAAGAACATGTTGTTCAATCCGGCTGAAAGCATCGATTTCAACGGAAATACCGGACCGTTCATCCAATATACGTACGCACGTATCCGTTCCATCCTGCGCAAAGCCTCCGAAGCGGGCATCTCCATCCCCGAAACGCTGTCAGCCCAAACGGATTTGAGCGAGAAAGAAATCAGCTTGATTCAAATGCTGGCCGACTTCCCGAACGTAGTAAAACAAGCAGGTTCCGACTATAATCCAAGCTGCATTGCCAACTATTGCTACGACTTGGTGAAAGAATACAACCAATTCTATCACGATTTCAGCATCTTGCATGAAGAGAACGAAAACAAGAAAACGTTCCGTCTGGTACTGTCTGCCGAAATCAGCAAAATCATACGTACGGGCATGGGCTTGTTGGGCATAGAAGTGCCTGAACGCATGTAAAAAACCTCCTCTTGCGATGGGGAAAAAGAAATTCTATGTAGTTTGGCATGGAGTCAGTCCGGGCATTTACACATCCTGGACTGACTGCAAACTGCAAATCAATGGCTTCGAAGGGGCCATTTATAAATCTTTCGACACCCAAGAGGAAGCCGAAAGAGCTTACAACACCTCTCCTTATCTTTATATCCTGAAAAAAAAGACTACCGCTCCGGCAGTTTCCGGAAACGCACCGACAGACGTGCCGTCTTATCCCTTCCGCCCGAAGTCCCGGCCGAAGCCTTGGCTGTCGACGCAGCATGCAGTGGTAACCCGGGTCCGATGGAATACCGAGGCGTTTATCTCCGTACGGGCGAAACCGTCTTCCATTTCGGACCGGTGTATGGCACCAATAATATCGGTGAATTTCTGGCCATTGTACATGCCTTGGCTCTGATGGAACAGAAAAATATCCGGATGCCGGTTTTCTCAGACAGCCGAAACGCCATCGGTTGGGTCAAGCAAAAGCGTTGCAAGACCAAGTTGGAACGCAGCCCCCGTACAGAAGCTCTCTATCAAATGATAGAACGGGCTGAAACCTGGCTCAAGACCCACAAAACAGACATCCCCATACTGAAATGGGAGACGGAACGATGGGGTGAAGTCCCAGCCGATTTCGGCAGAAAATAATCATCTCCACTTGTGTATCCTAAAAAAGAAAAACGATGAAACAACGTATATCTTACCTTATTAAATTGTTTTTAGCCTTCCTGCTGTTCTTTGTGTTGCAGAAAATCGTATTCGTCTATTTGAACGAGCCTTTGCCGGCAGGCGATCTGTTCCAGGTCATCGTCCACGGGTTGGGGCTGGATGCTTCTACAACGGGATACTTGCTCATCTTTCCATTCCTCGTCGTATGGCTCAGCATTTGGATGCGTCGCATGAAGACCAAAGCCGTATTACGCCCTTATTTCATCCTTATTGCCATTCTGCTCTCGCTGATTTGTGTGGCAGACACATCACTCTACACATTCTGGAAATTCAAGCTCGACGCCACGATCTTCAATTACATGGACGCTCCCAAACAGGCTATGGCCAGTGTCTCCACCGGCTATGTCGTCATGCGCCTGCTTTGGATTACGGTATTCTCCGTTCTCTTGTCATGGACTTGCATCCGCCTTACGCCCAAAACATTCCCTGTTTTGCCCATCAATCTGAAAATGCTGCTTCACAATTTCACATACGTACTATTAGGCGGCCTTATCTTTTTGGCCATACGGGGAGGGGTAGGACGTTCCACCATGAATATCGGCAACGCTTATTTCAGTGAAAACACCTACATGAACCATGCTGCCGTAAACCCGGCTTTCAGCCTGATGTATTCTTGGAACAAATCCGAAAACTTCGCCGAGAAATACAATTACTTAGACGAACATAAACGGGCCGCCTGCTATGCACCGCTTTATCCGGCCTCGACAGAAGACTGCACCCGGCAATTGCTACGCGCCACACGCCCCAATATACTCATCATCATCCTTGAAGGATTCGGAGGAGAATATATAGAAGAACTGGGCGGAGCTAAAAACGTATCTCCGAATATAAGCCGTCTCATTCGCGAGGGCATCTTTTTCGACAACGTATATGCCAACAGTTTCCGCACCGACCGCGGACTGGTCAGCACGTTAAGCGGGCATATCAGTTACCCCACCACCTCCATTATGAAACTCCCGGCCAAGTCACGCCTTTTGCCCGGCATAGCCCGCACGTTGCAACAAGCAGGATACCAGACGGACTTCCTCTACGGCGGCGACATTAATTTTACCAACATGAGAAGTTATTTCACGACTACGGGCTACCAACACCTGACCAGTGACACGGACTTCAGCCTACAGGAACGCACTTCAAGCTCCTGGGGCGCGCACGACGAATACACATTCGACCGGCTGTATGAAATGCTCGAATCCCGACCGGCCGACCGACTGTGGCATACCGGATTCTTGACTCTCAGCAGCCACGAACCGTTCGAAGTCCCCTACAACCGGTTAAAAGACAAACGGCAAAACTCTTTTGCTTATACCGATCATTGCTTGGGTGAATTTATCGACCGTCTGAAACAACTTCCGGTGTGGAACAACCTGTTGGTCATCTGCCTACCCGACCACGGCAGCTCACCCACTTTCAATGTCACGTCGCCCACCTTCTACCACATTCCCATGCTATGGTTAGGCGGAGCCATAAAAGCACC
>ERZ779669.1030-NODE-1030-length-14044-cov-3.011080_pt1 | contig 14044 bp, 14 predicted proteins | sample MGYA00511372_ERZ779669 | MGnify/ENA primary metagenome ERZ779669 (study PRJEB29588, sample SAMEA1967891) | human gut metagenome | biome: human gut; feature: human-associated habitat; material: faeces | place: Denmark | collected 2008/2010 ... | reverse complement strand
TCCGCGAGCACGAAACGGACTTCATCCGCTTCAAGACCAACCTGCTGATGGCAGATGCCGGACAGGACCCTATCAAACGGGCCGAACTCATCGGCAACATCGTACAGAGCATCTCGGTGATCCCCGAGGCCATTGTACGCGACGTCTACATCAAGGAATGTGCCCAGTTGCTCCATGTGGAAGACCGCTTGTTGGTAAACGAAGTAGCCAAGCGTCGCGAGAAGGAGGCCGAGCGGAAAGCCGAACAGCGCGAACGCGAACGCCGCCAGGCCAATGCGACAGCATCTGCCAACCCACAACCGGACAATGTACCACCTGCAACCGGAGAAACACCAACTGAACTTCCTACCACCGAACCGGGTATGGATACACCTCCACCACCCATGCCCGACTATGTGTCGTTCATCCCACAGGAAGGCAAGGAAGGACAGGAATTCTACCGCTATGAACGCCTCATCCTGCAAATGGTGGTGCGCTATGGCGAACGCGTCATGTGCAACGTCACCGACGAAGAGGGCAATGAAGTACCCGTCAGTGTCATCGATTACGTAGTAAAGGACTTACAGGAAGACGACCTGGCATTCCACAATCCCCTGCACCGGCAGATGCTCTCCGAAGCCGCCGAACACCAGCACACCGAGGGTTTCAAGGCCGAACACTACTTCTTGACACACCCCGACCCTGCCATCAGCCTGCTAAGTACGGAGCTCATCAGCGACCGCTACCAGCTCAGCAAATACCACTATAAGAACCAAAAAATAGTAACCGACGAGGAACGCCTCTACGAATTGGTACCTCTGCTGATGGTAAACTTCAAGTATGCCATCGTAAGCGAAGAACTGAAGCACATGATGCGTGCCCTGCAAGATCCCGCCGTAGCCAACGACGAGGCACAATGCAACGCCATCATGAAACGTTACAGCGAGTTGCGCGAGGTTCAGAGCCTCATGGCCAAACGCCTGGGCGACCGCGTGGTGCTGAGTTTCTAAGGCATAATATACCTGCTGTTAACCTAATATTAACTTAGCGTTAACCAGGTCTGTACCCTCTACCGGATACCTTTGCAAGGTAAATCCATTATACATTGCATCATGAAAAAGATACTGAAAAGAATCCTTATCGGAATTGTCTGCACCACAGCAGCAGTGTTTGCATTTTTCTTCGGACTTGGCTATTACATTGTGCACTACGAAATGAATAAGGAACCCCAAGAAGAGTATATACGCATCGGACAGCATGTCTACACCCATGCCCCTGCCCTGATGGTTGACAGCCTTTTTGACTCACTGAACTTGAGCGGAAAGGGCATCAGAATAGGTGTGCTCGACGCCGGTTTCGGCACATTCCGCCAACGTGCGTGGACACGCCACCTGAACGTAGCAGCCTACGCCGACTTTGTAGACGGAGATACACTAGATTTCTTTGACGAATCCAGCACTTGGCACGGTACCTATGCCTGTGCCTGCATTGGCGGCTTACGCAACGACACTCTGAAAGGACTGGCTCGCAACGCCACCTTCTACCTGGCACGGGTGGATGACGAAGACTCTGAACTACGCCGCGAAGAGGAATATAAAATGAAAGGCATACGCTGGCTGCTGGAACATGGAGTAGACATTATCACCTCCTCTGTGGGGCATACCACCTTTGACGACTACGAAGGCTACGCACCACAAACCCTAAACGGGCACACCTCACGCCTGTCGTGCTTTGTTGACAGTGTACTTAAAGCTCATCCAGACCTTATCTTTATACAAGCTGCCGGCAACGAAGGACGGGAAAACGATCCGTGGGGTTACAATGTATTTCCCAGTGATGTAAAGGAAGTCATTACCGTGGGAGCGGTGAACCACGAAGGAATGCGACGCACAGACTACAGCAGTCCCGGCTGGACAGGCACCCCCTATCTAAAACCCGATGTCTGCGCCTATGCTACACCCCCCCTGGAAGGAAGTTCATTCACCACTCCTGTAATAACCGGTCTGTGTGCCACCTTGTTGGAACATCGCCGCATCAGCCGCAAGGAAATGATAACACTGCTGCACACATCGGGTAACAACGCTTTTTACCCCAATCATGAAACAGGATATGGTATTCCACAGACCCGGGCTATGAGTAACTTTCTACAATAGAGGAAACGGCTCTCAGAGAAGAGTCGTAGAGCCGTGCTTGATAAGGTTCATGAATTCTTCCCGTGTCTTGGCCTGATTGAATGCTCCGGTAAAATCGGAAGTGGTAGTAATGGAATTCTGTTTCTCTACGCCACGCATCTGCATGCACATGTGCTTGGCTTCGACCACCACCATCACACCCAGCGGATTGAGTGTTTCCTGAATACATTCCTTGATTTGCAATGTCATACGTTCCTGTACCTGAAGGCGATGGGAAAAAATATCTACCACGCGGGCAATCTTACTCAGCCCAGTGATGTATCCGTTAGGAATATATGCCACATGTGCTTTCCCGTAAAAAGGCAACATGTGGTGTTCACAAAGCGAGAAGAAATCAATGTCCTTCACAATTACCATCTGACTGTATTCTTCCTTAAACTTTGCCGAACGTAACACTTCATGCGGATCCATCGTATAGCCTTTGGTCAGAGTCAGCATAGCTTTTGCCACACGTTCGGGAGTTTTGAGCAATCCTTCACGACTCGGATCTTCACCTAACAAGCTGAGAATGCGATGATAATGTTCTTTCAGTTCGTCTAGCGCAGGCGAATTGATTTCTTCTTTTCCTAGCATAATAATTTTATTTTGAATAAGGATATTTACAGAGGAATATTTACTTGTTCTTTCACAATAGACACTTCTTTAAAATTGCCAGTAGCACGCATCTTACGCATCATGGCATCAGCTTCCTCAATACTGAGAAAATCGCCCACACGACACAACCAGCGTGGCGGATTGAATGTAGCATACACCGCCAGTTCCGGAAACTGTTCCCTCACACGAGCAGCCACAGCATGAGCCTCGTTCTTGGCTTCACGGGTATTATTGCCCGCATATACCTGCACCCGGTAACCGGCACGTTTAATGGAGCGTTCCTCACCGACCTGTGTAGGAATATATTCCGAACCTATCAATGCAGTGATACGCTCATCCTGATGAATAGTCACCTTGCCTTGTCCTGGCACATTGCGTTCCAGACTTTTAATAATATTGTTTTGTGCAAATGCCAAAGAAGCAGAAGCTAACAGAATGGACAGAAGAGAGGCAAGCCTTTTCATAATAGGAATATATAAAAGAGATTACGAATGTAATTTATAAAACAAAAGCCGGAAGCAGGTAAACAAATTTACCCGCCTCCGACTGTCTTTATCAGTTAAAAGCGTCGATAATACCCTTGAAGTCAGCAACCTTCAAAGCTGCACCACCAATCAGACCACCATCAACATCGGGGTTAGCAAACAGTTCCTTAGCATTCGAAGGTTTGCAGCTACCACCGTACAGGATAGAACAGTTCTCGGCTACTTCTTTACCATACTTCTCAGCTACCTGTGAACGGATGAAAGCATGAATCTCCTGTGCCTGTGCGGGAGTGGCAGTCTTACCGGTACCGATAGCCCAAACAGGTTCGTAAGCCAAAATAATCTTCGAAAAGTCTTCGGCAGACAATGAGAATACAGAAGCCAACTGAGCGGCAACAACCTCGTTCTGCTTGTTTGCTTCGCGTTCTTCCAGCACTTCACCGATACAGAAAATAGGAGTCAGTCCATTGGCCAATGCCAATTTAACCTTCTCTTCCAAAATCTCAACAGTTTCGTGATAGTAAGCACGACGTTCAGAGTGACCCAGAATCACATACTTGGCACCCGTAGAAGCAACCATAGCAGCAGAAACCTCACCAGTATAAGCACCTGATTCCTTATCGGCGCAATTCTCAGCACCCACACCAATCTTGGCAGCGTCAACCAACGGAGTAACAGATGCCAAGTGAATAAACGGTGTACAGATAATAACATCACAGTTAGGCTTTTCATTAGCCAACACTTCGTTCAGTTCTTTTGCCAAAGCGATACCCTCTTGAAGGGTTTTGTTCATTTTCCAGTTTCCTGCAACAATGTTCTTTCTCATTTTGTTTTACTGTTTAAAGGATTAATATATCTCAATTAGTTGATTGCGTTTCTTTAACCACCACCTGCTGTGCTTTCTTTTTCATGCGCCGCTTCACAACCAAAATATCTACAGCAATTACCAACAGCAAAGGAATCACAAACCACAGTAGCACATATCCTATTGTATGCCATTCATTTACTGGTTTTTGTTTTCCTAGTTCCAATTTATCCAATGCATCGGTTAATGCATATTCATCAGGAATCTGATTGTCGGCCCACTTGTTCAAGATGATACCGTCTTTTAGCAACAATAATCCAGGATTAGAACGTATAATGGTTTTCAAAGTAATATCGTCCACCTGACAAAAAGGATATTCTGCACCCGTCTGATCACACCATTCTTCAATAGCTTCTTCGGACGATGAAGTCAAGGCATAGAACTTATACCCATGCTCCACACTATAATCATAGATTTCATTGATCAAATCAATGTTACCGTCATCAGCTTCCTCAATGCGATGGGCCACCAGCAGGAATGTATAACCTTTATAAGCCAACACATTGTCCGTAATATCCTCTCCGGTAGACAATTCTATCAACGAAAAATCGTGAATAGGAGGTTCATAACCTTTTTCTTTCAACACTGTGCGTGCCTCAACAAAAGTCCATGTACTGTCTGGATAATTATCCAGAGTGAATTCCTTTTGCTTTCCATCCTTTTCCAAGATAAAATAAGTTTCGAAGACACTAGGCTTAGCATCTTCAGGAATTTCCATTCCAGCCTTAATATCCGTACCTATTTTATAAGGACGAAAATCCAATATGGGCAAATTGGCAAGACAATAAAAAGAAAGTACAAACACAAAGAAAAGCGTATACATAGATACCAACCATTCCATTTTGGCTGTAATAAAGCGTACAATCAGTTTATACTGTCTAAAAACTATAATTGCAGCAGCCAATAAAACTACATTCTTACCAAACGTCTGCCAATTGGTCAATACCCATGCATCACCAAAACATCCACAATCAGATACCGGATTAGCAATAGCCAAATAAAAAGTCAATGGAGTCATGACAATCATCAGCAACATCGCCAATAAAGAAGATATCAATCGACGTATCCCCAAAAACAGGAAAATGCCAATACTAAATTCCAATGAAGCCAAAATGATGCCAAACAGCAATAAAACAAAAGCCGGTATCCATTCAGCTATTCCAAAAGCCGTCACATAATCTTGTATCTTATAATAAGATCCAAGTGGATCTACCGCTTTCACAAAACCGGAAAATATGAAAGTAATACCTAACAGGAAACGGCAGGCATTGACTCCCATCTTCTCTATCATATGTTTTTTATCTGTCACCAAATTCTATTTTAATCAAACCAAATACAGAATAATTAATCATATCCATATAATTGGCATCTACACCCTCAGATACTAAGGTTTTCCCAGCCAAACTTTCAATTTGCTTGGTACGGCAAATCTTCATCAAAATCAAATCTGTATACGAACTGGTACGCATGCTTCTCCACGCTTCATCATAATCATGGTTCTTAGCCAGCATCAGCTCCAGCGAAGCTTTTGCATACTTATCATATAGGGCCATAGCCTCTTCATTGGATATGTCAGTCGTATCAGCACATCCCAATTCCAATTGAATCAACCCGATAAGGCCATAATTTACAATGGCAATCAATTCCGAACGAATACCCTCGTCCACCAAAGTCACTCCTTTGGTTTCAATGCTTCTAATGCGCTTAGCCTTAATAAATATCTGGTCTGTCACAGAAGCCGGACGAAGAATACGCCATGCAGGACCGTAATCATGAAGTTTTTTAGAAAACAAATCACGGCACAGAGCTATGACATGTTCAAATTGTTGTTTGGTATCTTTCATTTCCTTACAAATAGTTCACAAAGGTATGAATAATTAGAGAGAAAAGAAAAAGAGGACACTCTAATTTATATTAAAGTGCCCTCCTTCTATCAAGATTGTTTACGTTTTTATGAGCAACGCAATACTTGACCTGGACGTAAAACCGTTTTCGTTGTAATGCGATTCAACTTGCAAAGCTGACTAACTGTCGTACCCTGACGAGCAGCAATACGTCCTAAAGTATCGCCTTTTTTTACTTTATAATATAGGCCCTTACCAGACGAAGAGCCATCACCTGCCGAAGTCTTATTCTTATGGAAAGTATACGTGTCGGCTACAATATCCTGTTTTTCAAAATTGAAAAGCAAAGCAGGATTTATACGTACTCCCAAAAACTGTATTTCAAAATGAAGGTGTGAACCTGTAGAACGACCAGTATTTCCACCCAATCCAATAGGTTCTCCAGCCTTTACCAATTGATTAACATCTACTAACTGCTTGGACAAATGACCATATACAGTTTCAAGTCCGTTATCGTGGCGAATAACTACATATTTACCATATCCTCTACGTCCCTGATTCTTTACAATACGTATTTTTCCATCAAAAGCAGCCCGTATTGTATCACCAACATATACCTTGACATCCAAACCGTAGTGACCTCTTCTTCTTCTGGGACGATATCCAAACACATCGGTTATCTTCGTATTCTCGGTAGGCATACAAAAGCCTCTCAAATCAAATGTATATGTATCGGGGATAATAGCATCGCCGTAAGCGCGCACTGTTTCATTATCCCAATTAGGATATAAATCAAAGGCCGGATACAAAGACTGTTCCGCACGTATCTGTTTCTGTAAAGCCAGTGAATCTACACTTTTAAGTTTTCTGTCAATGGGAGCCTGTCGTGCTATAAGATCCTGCGAAAAAGAGTTCAGGCTTACCATTGCTGTAACCGCAAACACAGTTGTTTTAATCCAACTAAAATCCATTCGTTTCGTCTCTCATTTTGATAGTTTGATATCTGTTGCAAGCTATTTAGGAGACTAAAAATCTCTGTCGTTCGTATCCAGATATCTAAGTTCTTAAAAAAATTCTTCCAAAGATAATGTTTATCACCGGGAAAGCGTACCAGTCGTTAACGATTTTTTCAAATGAGAGGAGTAGCAAATGCCCTAAAAACGAGTATAAGCATCTAGAACCAAGCAATTTATAAACAAACATGTTTTACAACATAAGACTCAACATTTCCCTGTTTTATCCACATTTCAGCTGATTGCCGCCCAGTTGACATTCGTTTTCCGCAAAGCCTTCAATTGCCGCCACACCGTTTCATATTCGGGTAAGGTTCCGTCCGGATCTGCCTCCACAACCTTTTGCGCCACTTCGCGCACATATTGCAGCAACTGTCCGTCACGGGCAATATCAGCGATTTTCAAATCAAAAGCAATACCGCTCTGCTGGGTACCTTCCAGATCGCCCGGGCCACGTAACTTTAAATCGGCTTCGGCTATTTCAAAACCATCGTTGGTACGTACCATTATTTCAATACGCTTTCGGGTATCTTCGGCCAGTTTATATCCCGTCACAAGAATACAATACGATTGCTCGGCACCACGGCCAACACGGCCGCGCAACTGATGTAATTGTGAAAGTCCAAACCTCTCGGCATTCTCTATAATCATCACTGAAGCATTGGGCACATTTACGCCTACTTCAATCACCGTAGTAGCCACCATAATCTGTGCCTCGCCCGACACAAACAGCTGCATCTGTTCATCTTTCTCTACAGGTTTCATTTTACCATGTACCTTACAAACCCGACAATCAGGAAAAGCCTCACAAACATGCAAATACCCCTCCTCCAGATTCTTCAGATCTATCTTCTCGCTTTCCTTGATCAACGGATAAACGATATAAACCTGACGGCCCTCGTCTATCTGTTTACGTACCGAACGATACAAACTTTCCCTACGATTGTCAAACTGATGAATAGTAGCTATAGGTTTTCGTCCAGGAGGAAGTTCATCTATCACCGAAACGTCTAGATCGCCATACAACGTCATAGCCAAAGTACGTGGAATAGGAGTAGCCGTCATCACTAACACATGAGGCGGCTGTGCACTTTTAGTCCATAGTCTGGCACGTTGAGCCACCCCAAAACGATGCTGTTCGTCAATAACAGCCAGTCCCAATGATGCAAAATTCACACCATCTTCTATCAGGGCGTGGGTACCGATCAATATATGTACTTCTCCAGCCTGTAATGCGGTCAAAATGGCCTCTCTACGTTTTCCTTTAATGGAACCGGTCAATAATTCCACCCGTACATCCATGCCATACAGCAGTTCGCGCACCGTTTCATAATGTTGGTTTGCCAGAATTTCGGTAGGTGCCATCAAACAGGCTTGGAAGCCATTGTCCAAAGCCATAAGCATGCTCATCAGCGCTACCAGCGTCTTGCCGCTTCCCACATCCCCCTGTAAAAGGCGGTTCATCTGTTTTCCGGAGCCCAAATCACGGCGGATCTCCTTCAATACCCGCTTTTGTGCCCCGGTCAGTTCAAAAGGCAGATTACGGTTATAAAACGTATTGAAAATGTCGCCCACTTTCTGAAAGACGTATCCACGGTATTTCCGCTGCCGGTCGCGGGCATAGCGCAAAATATTCAGTTGTACGTAAAACAACTCCTCAAACTTCAGCCTGTACTGCGCCCTTCGCAATGCCTCGGCATTTATCGGAAAATGAATATTTATCAGAGCATCAGTCAAAGGCATCAGATGATGAGCAGCCACAATAGAAGGAGACAGCGTCTCAGGTAATGATTCCGTCAGAAGTCCCACCGCCGTATTCATCAGCTTTTCCACCGCATGTGAATTCAGCGAGCTACGCTTCATTTTCTCGGTTGTATTATAATAGGGACGCAACCCCATAGCCGAAAGCTTCAAGTCATCGGCCGAATCCACATCAGGATGGGCTATATTAAACCTCCCATTGAACACCGATGGTTTTCCAAATACCACATACTCCTGCCTTACCTTATATTTGCCAAGAATATATTTTATACCCTGAAACCAAATAAGGTCTACGACCCCTGTGCCATCCGAAAAATGTGCCACAAGCCTCCGTTGCCTTCCCTCACCAACAGCCTCAAAACTCAGAATCATCCCTTTCAGCTGGATATAGGGCATGTTGCCGTCAATCTCGCAAATAGAGTAGATGCGGCTACGGTCTACATACTTATAAGGGAAATAATACAACAAATCACGCACCGAACAGATACCGGCCTCTTTGTTGAGAACCGAAGCACGTTGCGGCCCCACACCCGGCAAATATTTAATGTCGCGTGTAGCTAAATCGAACATGAGCCAAGTAGAAATTCAGCCAACTTCAAATCAAAGGGAGTGGTTATCTTCATATTTTCACGGTTACCATCCGTCAGGCAAACGGATACCCCAAAAGCTTCAACAACCGACGCATCATCTGTAAAAGCACTTGTATAGGACTGTTCATAAGCTTTTTTCAGCAAAGCGACATCAAAAACCTGAGGGGTCTGTACCAATTTATAGCGATCCCGATCCACGGTCACACTACCGTTTTCATTAATCTGGCGCACGGTCTCTACCACGCCAATAACCGGAACCACAGCTTTTTTAGTCTCAGCCAGTTCATAGCATTGGGCTATTACATCCTGTGACACAAAAGGCCGTACTCCATCGTGAACGGCTACCAACCCGTCTTCCTGAATCAAAGCCAACCCGTTCTTTACCGAATGGAAGCGCGTTTCCCCACCATCGGCAATGAGATGAGGTAACGTAAAATTATACTTCGCGCACAGCTCCAGCCAATAGTCCTGCTGGCTGTGCGGAAGTACCAATATCAATTGTATCTCCGAACTGTAACGATAAAAAGCCTCAAGCGTACGCATTAGCACAGGTTTCCCACCTATCGGAAGAAACTGCTTGGGCAAATCCGTCCCCATACGCACCCCCTTGCCTCCCGCTACAATCAGAGCATACTTCATATCCTAATCTGAAAAACGATAAAATATACTGGAATCAACGCAGGCACATAGCCTCTTCCAGTTCTTTCAGTTTCTCCTTGCCAGCCATCATTTCAACAAGAGCCAATGCAAACTTCATAGCTGCTCCCGGTCCTTTTCCCGTAATGATATTGCCATCACGTTCTACCATAGCTCCCGTATATTCAGCACCTTCCAGATACTTGTCAAATCCCGGATAGCAAGTAGCCTTCCGTCCTTTGAGCACACCTAACTTACCAAGAGCCATCGGAGCCGCACAAATAGCTGCTATCGGCTTGTTTTCGGCAGCAAATTTTAAAATCAGTTTCTGTAAATCCTTGCATTCGCTCAAAGTTGTAGCACCGGGCAGTCCACCGGGCAACACAATCATATCTGCATCAAAAAAGTCACAATTTTCTATATTTCTATCACACAGGACCGATATACCGTGTGCGCCTTTCACTATTTCATCCGATGTAACCGTTATCATTTCAACATTCAGACCTGCACGTTTCAGCAAATCAACGGCCGAGAAAGCTTCCATTTCCTCAAATCCATCAGCAAAAAACACATAAATCTTACCCATAATTGTACCTCCTAATTATCTTATTTCAATTCAAAGTAATATGTAATTGTACCCATTTGGTTGTTCAGCCCATCCACCGCATTGAACCGCGCCTTTTTAGCCGCATCCTCAGCAGCCTTACGCAAAGCAGGATTTACCGTATTGGTCTGGCGGTTAATGCTTGTTGCTATCACCTGCCCGGCCGGATTCACCGTGATGGTCACTACCACCTTTCCCTCATCCTGCACATTGTACACAGGCCGGGGAAGTCCACCATTCCCCAACGAACGGCCTCCCAAGTCAAATGTTCCATAACCACCGGTTCCCGAAGTTGCACCATCCGGCATATTTCCAGTCGGACTTCCCTGTATACCGGTTCCATTTGTTTTTCCCTTATTGCCCATTTGCGCACCTTTACCAAAAGCACCAGCCACACGCTTGCGTGCCGCTTCCTCGGCTTCGCGGCGTTCACGCTCGGCCTTTTCTTCGGCCAGTTTACGCGCTTCCTCAGCCTTCTCGGCTTCCGTCTTTTCAGGCTTTTTCACCTCTTTTTTCTCTTCGGTCTTGGTCTTAGGTTTCAAAGCAACGGTTTCTTCCTCTTCTTGTGTAATGATATCCTGTTCAGTCGTTTCCTGAGGCTGAGGAGTCACTTCCTCAGGCATCACATCCACATCAACCAATGAAGGATCTGCATTTCCAGCCGCATCGGGCACCGCTCCCAGCATAACCGGAATACCATCTTCTTCCTCCGGTTGCGGACGGGTAAAACTTACCAGAATCAGAAAGGCAATAAAAAAGACGTGCACCAACAGCGCACCTGCCATTCCGATATATTTTCCCTTCTTTTTCCGCTCCATCATAATCTCCGGTTATTTAATAAAACAGTCAGTAGTTTATACAAGCCGGCAAACGGAGGCATTCCCTTCCGTTCATCGCCAACCTTCAGTCCTATCGTTGTCTTCCTTCCGGCGGACGTGTAGCCAACACCATCTTGAAATGGTTCTCGTTAGCTATGTTCAGCACCTTTACAATCTCCCGGTAAGGAACCGTTTCATCAGCATACAAAGCTACGTACATTTCGGGCTCCTTGGCGGCACATTCCTGCAAAAAAGGCGTCAGTTCGTCCAAACTCAACGGCTGTTCGCGATCGTTGCCAAATGCCGCATAATAATTCAAATCCTTGTCTATCACCACCCGTGTAAGCGGCTTGGCCGAAGTCTGCTGCTTACCTTGCGGCAACAGCACCTTGATAGCATTGGGCGACACCACCGTCGAAGTAATCATAAAGAATATCAGCAACAGGAAAATAACATCTGTCATAGACGCCATGCTGAAATTGGGTGATATTTTGGCTCTGCGTTTTAACACTTCAGTAAGTTTAATAGAGTTATTTTACTTTCACAGGTTATACATCCCTGTCATACCAGCCGGCATTAACGGGCCGGTTCGTTCAACAAATCCATGAAAGCCATTGTCTTGGCTTCCATTTTGTTCACAACGCCATCCACCAGCGTCACCAGGTAGTTGTAGGCAAACATGGCAATAATACCCACAATCAATCCGCCGACCGTAGTAATCATGGCTTCGTAGATTCCACCCGACAGCAAGGTAATGTCGATGTTGTTTCCGGCATTGGCCATTTCAAAGAAAGCACGTACCATACCCGTCACGGTTCCCAGGAAGCCAATCATGGGTGCACCGCCGGCAATCGTCGCCATAATGGTCAATCCTTTCTCCAGCTTGGCAACCTCAATATTTCCTACATTTTCAATGGCAGCCTGCACATCGTTTACAGGACGTCCCAAACGGCTGATACCTTTCTCAATCATACGTGCCGAAGGTGTGTCTACGCTACGGCAATAAGTAATGGCCGACTTGATTTCGCCACCCAGAATGTAGTCCTTAATCTTGTCCATGAAAAGAGGATCTTCCTTCCCCGCCTTGCGGATTACATAATTACGCTCAAACAGGATGTAAAAGCATAACAACGACAGCAATGCCAGTACAATCATGATCCATCCGCCCTTTATGGCCATGCTCCACAAATTCATTTCATCGGGAGCAGAAACAGGCGTAAGTACGGGGTTGGCACCTGAAATCGTATCGGTCAGTGCCGGAGCCGCTTGGGCTAACAATAACAATGCATTCATCAGCGGAGACAGTTTTTATATTCCTGAATGGTACGTTCCAATCCCAGATACAGCGCATCACTTATCAGCGCATGTCCAATGGAAACCTCGTCCAGCCAGGGGATGTTTTGATAAAAATAATTCAGGTTCTGCAAGCTCAGATCGTGGCCGGCATTCAAGCCCAGCCCCAGTTTACGCACCACCTTGGCTGCTTCCACAAAAGGAGCCACGGCAGCTTCCTTCCCTTGCGGATAAGCCGTAGCATAAGGTTCGGTGTACAACTCCACCCGGTCGGCCCCAGCCTTGGCAGCATATTCTATCATTTCCGCATCGGTCGATACAAACACCGACGTACGTATACCGGCGTTATTAAATTCATCCAGCACCTCGCTCAGAAATGCCTGGTTGACCTTGGTATCCCATCCCGCATTCGAAGTGAGTTGCGTAGGGCTGTCGGGCACCAATGTTACCTGATGCGGTTTCACTTTCAGCACCAAGTCAATAAATTCAGGCGAAGGATATCCCTCAATGTTGAATTCGGTGCGAAGCAAGGGGCGCAAGTCATACACATCCCGTTTACGGATATGCCGTTCATCGGGACGCGGATGTACCGTAATGCCGTCAGCGCCAAATTTTTCACAATCCAGCGCCACCTTCACCACATTGGGCACATTCCCCCCACGGGCGTTGCGCAGCGTTGCCACTTTGTTTATATTCACACTTAACTTAGTCATAGTTCTGTTTATAGTTTGGGGGCAAAAGTACAAATAATCGTGATATATTGGCAGCATTCTAAGAAAAAAATAGCATCTTTGCGAAGACATAACATATATAACTTACCATGAGATTTGCCATTTTTGGAAATACCTACCAGGCCCACAAATCCTTCCATGCCGAGAATTTATTCCGCCTGCTGAAACAACATAACGCACAGCTCACCATCCAACGCGATTTCCATCAGTTCCTTACCGAAGAGCTGCATTTGTCGCTTCCTACGGCCGAACTGTTCGACGGGAACGATTTCGATGCCGACATGGCTATCAGCATTGGTGGCGACGGGACATTTCTCAAGGCAGCCAGCCGGGTAGGCAAAAAGGATATTCCCATTTTGGGCATTAACACCGGACGCCTGGGTTTTCTGGCCGATATCTCGCCCGAAGAGATGGAAGAGACTTTCGACGAGATTTACAACAACCACTACAAGATAGAAGAACGGAGCGTGCTACAGCTACGGTGTAACGACGACAAACTGATGAAGGCCCCGTATGCCCTCAACGAAATTGCCGTGCTCAAGCGCGACAGTTCGTCTATGATAAGCATACACACTGCCATCAACGGCGCACCGCTCACCACCTATCAGGCCGACGGACTTGTCATCGCCACCCCCACCG
>ERZ779669.1027-NODE-1027-length-14098-cov-2.870327_pt1 | contig 14098 bp, 12 predicted proteins | sample MGYA00511372_ERZ779669 | MGnify/ENA primary metagenome ERZ779669 (study PRJEB29588, sample SAMEA1967891) | human gut metagenome | biome: human gut; feature: human-associated habitat; material: faeces | place: Denmark | collected 2008/2010 ... | reverse complement strand
GCGCTCGCGGGTATATTTGAAGTAGCGGGCAGACATCATCTGGTTCTGGCCTACATCGGTCACCAGGATGGCTTCGTTGTTTGTAGCTTCGCTCACGGCACGTACCACCTCACCCATGCTCAGTTCGCGGGTCGTGCGATGGAGTTCAGGACGGATTACTTTCTCCTCCTCTACTTCCTCGTAAGTACGGAAGCTGTCGAGCCATTCCTGATGGGTAGCGGGCTTCAGCAGTTCGGTAACAGCAGGAAGCGTCTGCTTGCAATCGCCCAACACGGCCACATCGGTCTTGATATTCTTGTCAATCTCGGCCGGATCGATATCGAAATGGATAATTTTGGCCTGCGGAGCATAGGTAGCGACATTGCCTGTCACACGATCGTCAAAACGCATACCCACGGCAATCAGCACATCGCACTTGTTGGTGTTGATATTGGGACCCAGATTACCATGCATGCCCAGCATACCCTTGTTCAACGGATGGTCGGAAGGCAAGGCCGAAAGTCCCAGCAACGTACGGCCGGCAGGCAATTCGGCTTTCTCGATAAATGCACGGAGTTCGGCTTGTGCGTTGCCCAGTTCCACTCCCTGCCCTACCAGCACCAACGGCCGTTCGGCAGCATTGATCAGGTCGGCAGCCTGACGGATAGCTTCCATATCCATATCGGGTACGGGCAAATAACTACGGATAAAGTCTACCGTTGCCGGAGCATATTCCATCTTGTCTACCTGCGCATTCTTGGCAAAGTCGAGTACCACAGGTCCCGGACGTCCGCTACGGGCTATGTAAAAAGCACGTGCTACGGCCCAGGGCACATCTTCGGCTCTACGAATCTGATAACTCCATTTGGTGATAGGTTGTGTGATGCCTACCAAATCGACTTCCTGAAAGGCATCCGTACCAAGGAAACCCGTACCTACCTGACCGGCAATCACCACAATGGGAGTACTGTCTATCATGGCATCGGCAATACCGGTAATGGTATTGGTAGCTCCCGGACCACTGGTCACCAGGCATACCCCCACCTGTCCCGACACCCGGGCAAAACCCTGCGCGGCATGGGTGGCTCCCTGTTCGTGACGCACCAGAATATGATTTAATGTACCCCGATGGTCGTATAAAGCATCAAACACGGGCATAATGCTTCCACCCGGATAACCGAATATCGTTTTTACCCCTTCGTGCTCCAAGGAACGCATTAGGGCTTCTGCGCCTGTAATAGTATCTTTCATCTTTATATTAACGAAGAATTAAGAATGAAAAATTAAGAATATCTTATAAATGAAGAAGTAAGAATGAAGAATGTACTTTTTAGTGAAGAGCCACCAAAATCCTTCATCCTTCGTTCATCATTCTTCATTTTTATCATATCAGTCTCACTGCTCCCTTATCGGCCGAACTCACCAGGCTGGCGTATGCCTTCAAAGCCTTTGATACCTCTCGATTGCGGGTTACAGGAGTCATAGGACGGGCAGCCAGTTCGGCATCGGTCAATTTCACGTTTATGGTCCGGTTGGAAATATCTATCTCGATGATATCGCCGTCTACCAGTTTGCCTATATTGCCACCGGCGGCGGCCTCAGGTGAAATATGTCCGATGCTCAAGCCCGACGTACCGCCACTAAAACGTCCGTCGGTAATAAGGGCACATTCCTTACCCAGATGGCGCGACTTGATATACGATGTAGGGTAAAGCATTTCCTGCATGCCGGGACCTCCCTTGGGACCCTCGTGTGTAATGACTACCACATCGCCACTCTGTACCTTACCACCCAAAATACCTTCGCAGGCAGCTTCCTGCGAATCAAAAACCTTGGCAGGCCCGGTAAATTTCCAGATACTTTCGTCCACACCGGCTGTCTTCACCACACAACCGTCCTGTGCAATGTTGCCTTTCAGTACGGCAAGTCCGCCATCTTTACTATAAGCATGCTCCAGGTCGCGGATACAACCCTCGGCACGATCGGTATCATATTCCTTATAATAAGCATCTTGCGAACCAAGTTTCAAGTTGAACTTACCCCCGGCAGCACTGGCATATTTCTTCAATGCCTTCTTGCATACATTAGGACTGGTAATGCAATACTGGTCTATCTCCTCGGCGAGCGTCATGCCATCCACACGCTTCACACTGGTGTCAACCAGCCCGCCTTTAGCCAGTTCGGCCATAATGGCTACGATACCACCCGCACGGTTCACATCCTGTACGTGATATTTCTGGGTATTGGGAGCCACCTTACACAGGCAAGGTGTCTTGCGCGACAACATGTCAATGTCTTCCATCTTGAAGTCAGCTCCTGCCTCGTGGGCTACCGCCAACAGGTGAAGCACCGTGTTGGTAGAACCGCCCATGGCAATATCCAGCGTCATGGCATTAAGAAAAGCCTCCCGGGTGGCAATGCTACGGGGAAGTACACTTTCATCGCCTTCCTCATAATATTTATAGGTATTTTCCACAATCAGTTTGGCCGTATCCTTAAAGAGTTTCTTACGGTTCTCATGAGTAGCCACAATGGTACCGTTACCCGGTAAAGCCAATCCGATGGCCTCGTTCAGGCAATTCATGGAATTGGCAGTAAACATGCCTGAACAGCATCCGCACGTAGGGCAAGCATGTTGCTCAATCTTGGCAACATCATCATCGCTCACCGTAGTATCGGCCGACTTAATCATAGCGTCTATCAGGTCGAGGTGTTGCCCCTTCCACTCACCCGCTTCCATTGGTCCGCCCGAAACAAATACGGTAGGAATGTTAAGACGCATGGCCGCCATCAGCATACCCGGCGTAATCTTGTCGCAATTGCTGATGCACACCATGGCATCGGCTTTGTGGGCATTGACCATGTATTCCACACTATCGGCAATAATATCGCGCGAAGGGAGCGAATATAGCATCCCGTCATGTCCCATGGCAATACCGTCGTCAATGGCAATGGTGTTGAACTCGGCAGCAAAGCAGCCCTGCTTTTCAATCTCCTCCTTGACATACTGGCCTATCTCGTGCAGATGTACATGTCCCGGCACAAATTGTGTGAATGAGTTGACAATGGCAATAATAGGTTTGCCCATCTGCTCTTTTTTCATTCCGTTGGCCACCCACAGCGCACGTGCTCCAGCCATGCGGCGCCCTTGCGTACTAAACGAGCTGCGTAACTGATGTTTCATATTCGTTAAATCTCCTTTCAATGAAAAAAGCCTTTCCCACAAGTGAGAAAGGCTTCAATTACTATCTTCTAAGGTATGAACACATACACAAAACCTTTCTCACGCTCTTGATTTCAAGACCACGACGCGAATAATATGCAGGACTGCCAGGCTAATGGATGTATGTAGAATCATAACCGAATACGTTTTTATTTATTGTTTTCCTTTATCTTTAATGATGCTGCAAAGGTAAGGGCTTTTTTGTAATATGCAAACAAATTGAATAAAAAATATATCATTCATGAACAAATTAAATAAAAAAAGCACATATGTCTTTTATTTTATCACTTTGCTCTTTATTTCCGTAATATAGAAACGGACGAAAGCATCTCTGATTTCATCCCGCACCCGATGAAACTCTGAATCTACAAATTCCTGAGTTCCTACTACATGCGAAGGATCATCAAAACCGATATGAATACGCTTGCCTACTTTCCCGGTAAATGCCGGACAATTTTTATCTGCTCCTCCACAGACGGTTATCACATAATCCCATTCCTGACCCAGGTAAGTATTTACATGGACCGGAACATGAGTACTTATGTCAATCCCCACTTCTTTCATTATCTCCACTGCCTTGGCATTTACCTGTGTAGCCGGCTCTGTTCCACCCGAACATACCTCTATATTGGGGTCGAATGATTGTAAAAAACCATGTGCCATCTGGCTACGGCAACTATTTCCTGTACAAAGAATCAGTATTTTCATATTGTTGTAGTTATAAGTATTAAAAAAAGCATAGCTACCTATCAGATACCTATAAAAGGTAATTAAACAGATAACCCGACAAGATAATAAAAAAAGCCACCGTTCCAAAAAATATACCGATCAAACGCCATGTCATCACCTTTTTGAGCAGAGTAGCCTCAGGTAACGACAAGCCCACAACAGCCATCATGAAAGCAATAGCCGTACCGATAGGAATACCTTTTGCCACAAACACCTCGATTACCGGCACAATACCTGCCGCATTAGCATACATCGGCACAGCAAGGATTACGGAAAGAGGTACTGCATACCAGTTATCCTTCGACATGTATTGTTCAAAAAATCCCTCGGGAACAAAACCGTGCATGAATGCACCTATACCGATACCCACCAGAATATAGACGAGTACACCACTGACTATCTTCCATGCATCACGAACTATGACTGGAAGCCGTTTGAAAAACGTAGTATGATCTTTTTCCCAGTCTTCTGCCTGAACTGAAGAATGGGCCTGTATTTGTTTCACCCACTCACTCAAATAGGAAGTAAGGTGCATACGCCCGAGCACAAAACCACCTACTATTCCTAACAGAATACCGCTTATTACATAAATAAGTGTTACTTTCAGACCAAAAGAACCGAGAAACATGGCTACCGCTACTTCATTGACCAGCGGAGACGTAATCAGGAAAGCAAAAGTTACTCCCAAAGGGATTCCACCCTTCACGAAACCGATAAACAGCGGAATGGAAGAACACGAACAGAACGGAGTGATGGCCCCGAACAATGAAGCCAGCAAGTATTGCAATCCGTACATCTTATGCGTTACCAGATAATTTCTTAAACGCTCTATCGGGAAATAGGCATTGATGATTCCCATCAACACACTAATGAAAAACAATAGAATTAAAATCTTGATTGTATCATAAAAAAAGAAGTTTACGGCTACTCCTACTGGAGTATCAGCTCCTAGGCCAAACAAGTCGTAAACAAGCCAGTCTGCAAAATCTTGTATCATATCTACTATTGCCTTTAATTCGTATAAATACGAACATTAATTTCATAATCAAGGCGGCAGATATCCCGATGGTTCTTTCTGCCGCCCCATGCTCAAAAAAATTCGTTTATCAGATACCCAGAAGTTTTTTCACGTCGCTCTCTGTCGGAACCTGTCCCTTCATCTTCACCACTTCGTCTACAACAACCGTAGGTGTAGTCATTATGTTATAACTCATCATTTCCATAATATCATCCACTTTAGTCAACTTCACGTCCAGGTTATTTTCTCTGATTACTTTTTCAATTACATTATAAGTTGACTTACACTTGGCACAACCAGGACCCAATACTTTAATTTCCATATTCGTAAAATTTAGTTTTTCATTTATAAATACATTATCCAGCAATAATATATACCTATGATCATGAATAACACACCCACAACCAAGTTCATCCACTTCTGCACCTTCTGTACTCTACCATAAAAAACGCCAATCTGGCGTACACTGAAAGCCAGTATCCATGCTACGGCAAGTACCGGTATGGCCGTAGCGATGGCAAATACGGCGGGCAACAACCAACCAGCTGTAATTGTAGCCGACATGGGAATCAACATACCAAAATAAAACACACCACTTGTTGGACAGAAAGCCAAAGCAAAAAGAACTCCTATCAGCAAAGCACCCCAACCTCCTTTTTTAGCGAGTCCTTCCGCATTTCTTTTAAAGCCGAATGAAGGCAGATTCAATTTTTCGCCAAATAGCATAAATAAACCAACAACAAGCAAAAATGGCCCCAACAGATGCTCTCCCCATGTTCCGACAATCCTTTGTATACCAAACATGCTCGAACCTCCTCTCAAAATCATAATCAACACCACACCAAGCAAGGTATACGAAACAATGCGTCCCAACGTATAAAGCAAACCATTTCGGAAAACACGTTTCCTGTTCTCCATATCTTTTCCGATAAATCCGATGGCTGCGATGTTTGTAGCCAACGGACAGGGCGAAAGTGCCGTTAGTAATCCAAGCAGGAATGCCGTCAATACCGGTGTGGAACTATTGTCTAACAATGTCTGCAATACATCCATTTTCACAAGTTATTTCAACATATCATTGATAGTCTGCACCAACCTCTCCTTAAATACATCCGGAGACTTACGAGCATTTCCAAAAGCAAACTCCGTCATATTTTCCGGTGTTTCTTCCACCCCCTTGTGCTTCACGACAAAAAGTGATGACCATGTTACCTCATACTTCTCGGCAATCTTTTCATTCTCGGGTTTAGTAATGTCTACCACTTTAAATACAACATTTCCCAATTTTATCTGTTCCACAAAGTTAGCTTCAATGGCTTCCCTTGCATTGTTTTCAATAGCCATACAGGTCGCACATCGCTGTTTACCATGAAAATAGAGTATCTCTACATAATCTTTAGCCTCCAGGACCTCTTCTTGTGTTTGTACCAATGTTTCCTTCTTCGTACTCCTGTTACAGGAAACCAAAACCAAACATACCGCAACTAAGCATAAAATCGTTCTCATACTTTTTTGTAATTTAATATTTAATGTTTGCTATTCGTAGAACAACGAACTATCATCTCAAAAAAAGAGGCTATTTACAGCATCCTTTTTTCTTGCATACCGATTGCTTCCAGAAACCGGCAAACATACTTTGGGCTATTTCCCAATTCTCCTTGTTTATGCAATATTTAACTTTAGGAGCCTCAATTTCTCCCTGGATAAGTCCCGCTTCTTTCAACTCTTTCAAATGTTGCGAAACCGTTGCCTTGGCTATTGGCAATTCTTCATGGATATCACCAAAAAAGCAGCTTTCCTGCGAAGCCAAGAACTGAAGTATAGCTATACGGGCAGGATGTCCCATTGCCTTAGCAAACCGGGCTATCTTTTCCTGTTCTTCTGAATATTTCTTCGCAACCATATTTCTTAAAGCTTTCTGTTTTCTGTTCGCAAAAATACGAATAACATTTAATATCCAAATACAAATCCACTCATTCTTTCTTCTTTTTGCATTTTTTAGAATTACTCCTCACCCACTAATAATGCTGCCACATCTTTCTGTTTACCACTTTTTATTATAACTTTGCGCACTCCAATAATAAGAAAAACATTTATTTACGTATAAAATAAACAATTGAATGGAAACATCAGAAAACAAGTACATCACCGTAGCCTACAAGCTATACTCCATTGAAGACGGAGAGAGAGATTTCGAAGAAGAAGCACCTGCTGCACACCCGTTCCAGTTTATTTCCGGTTTGGGAATGGTGCTCGATTCCTTTGAAGAACAGCTGGTCAACCTGAAACCCGGTGACAAGTTCGACTTCACCATCGCCGCCGAAAATGCTTATGGTGAATATGATGAACAACACGTTATAGACCTACCCAAAAATATCTTCATGATAGATGGCAAATTTGATGCAGAACGCATCAAAGAAGGTGCCATTGTACCCTTAATGACCTCTGATGGTCAACACATCAACGGCAGCGTAGTCGAAGTACAAGCCGACACCGTTGTAATGGATATGAACCATCCTTTGGCAGGTTGCGATCTTAACTTCGTAGGCGAAGTAGTGACCAACCGTCCGGCTACCAACGACGAACTGGCCGAAGTTGCCCGTATGATGAGCGGCGGATGCGGATGTGGTTGCGATAGTTGCGGCGGCGGTTGTGGTGACGATTGCGGCGACCATGGATGCGGTGGCGGTTGTTGCCACTAAAAAAGAGGCTATAAGTATATATTACGGGCTACAAACAGAAAACAAGATCCAAGAAAGAATCAAAACTGTTTGTAGCCCGTTTTTATATATTTCCGACAATGGAAAAGGAATCAGTTTTTCTTCGATACCATAATATCAAGCACCAAGCGGTCTGTTTCATTCATTCCACGTGAGCCAATCTTGGTAAGATTACGAATGCTCTGGTCTACATCTTGATCAATAATACCCTCAACTGACGTCACACAACGGTTCTCCATAGCCATGATTGCCGAAAGGACAGCGGTAGAAACACCCGTGGTAACCTTCAACGCACAACTGGGTTTGGCCCCATCGCAAATCATACCCGTAAGATTGGCAATCATGTTCTGTACAGCAAAGCAAATCTGCTCAAATGTACCTCCCATAAGCCATGTAATAGCACAACTTGAACCCGTGGCAGCTACCACACAACCACAAAGGGCTGACAGACGCCCCAGACTTTCCTTGATGTAAATCACTGTTAGATGACTCAACATAAGAGCACGTATAAGTTCTTCTTCCGATTTACCGTTTTCTTCGGCATAGACAACTACTGGCACGGTAGCCGATATTCCCTGATTACCACTGCCCGAATTACTCATGACCGGAATCATAGCACCGGCCATACGGGCATCGCAAGCTCCGGACGTATAAGAAAGAATGTGTGAAAACACGCTATCGCCCATTATCTTGTGCTCATAATTACCACGCAACATTTTGCCCAAACCATGACCGTAATCACCCTCAAACGAGCGTTCGGCGGCAGCCTTATTCAGGCGGGCCGTTTCAAGAATAAAACGTATTTCATCAAGTGGCGCCGTCATGGCAAAATCATACACTTTACGCAAATTCAGTTCGGGAACTTGTTCGCTGGTTTCCTCGGAAGCCGCCTTCTGCTTGTTAAGCAACACATCTTCATTACGGGCAACGTATACAAAAGTGGTATGCCCACCAGCAATAATGGCTACTGCCTTGTCGGTACCGGCCTCGCAACACACTTCTATATAAAGTTTCTCTTCTATACCGGGTTTCAAATCAATATGTATGCGTTTTTCGGCCATAAATTGTTTACCTTCTTCCACTGCTTGGGGAGTACTGTCCTTCAATACCTCCAACTGATAGACAGATTTCCCCACCAAAGCCCCCAAAGCCACCGCAATGGGAAGCCCAATCATGCCTGTACCGGGAATTCCTACCCCCATGGCATTTTTCAATATATTGGCACTTAGCAAAACGGTTATTTTTTCCGGCCGTCGCCCCAGCGTTTCCGTGGCTTTGGCAACGCACAATGCTACGGCAATAGGTTCCGTACAGCCAATGGCAGGAACTACTTCCCGCTTCACCAGGGCTATAATCCTGGCTCTTTCTTCTGCATTTATCATTTTGTCAAGACTTTTACGTGCGAGCAAAGGTAAAAAAAAGCTTTTATTAAACAAATAGTCACAAAATAGTTTTTTAGCATGTACAATCAGATGTTATTTACAAAAGAAAAGTATCTTTGCACGCACAACCCTTATTAAATTAGAAAACAAGTATCAACATGAAACTTATACAAAGATTTTTCTATGTGTTGACCGCAACACTCGCTCTGAGCGGATGCATTCAAGAAGAAGCATTAAACTCGGAAGCCGCCATCGACCAGTGCACAGGCCCCGAAGTACAACTAGCCAGTATTGATGCTATCAACAAAACTGTAAACATCTACATTTCACGAAGTACAGACCTGAGTCAACTGAAATTGATCTTTACATTACCCGATGGCGCCACTATTGCCGCCGACACACAAGAAAGCGGTGATAATCCGCCGATATATGATTTCAGTACCAACAACAACCGGAAATTTACAGTAACCTCGGAAGATCAGCAATGGAAAACGACGTATGTGTTGTCTACCATCATGAGCGAACTACCGACTGTTTATCATTTCGATGATCTGAAAGATGCCGCTACTACCCCTTATCACACTTTCATGGAATTTCAAAGCAGAACGTCGACCTCCGATTATCGGGTTATGGAATGGAGTAGCGGAAATCAGGGATATAATCTGACAGGTATGGCAAATACCCCAATGGATTATCCGACGGTTCAGGCCAGTAATGGAGTAAACCGCTATTGCGCCAAATTAGAAACCAAAAATACCGGTAGCTTGGGAGCCATGGTGGGTATGCACATTGCAGCTGGTAATCTGTTTATCGGTTCATTCAATGTGGAAAGTCTGGCCGATGCCGCCAAAAACACCAAATTTGGTTATCCATTCTATCAGATTCCCAAAGAACTAAAAGGCTATTACAAATATAAACGGGGAGAAAACTTCCAGGAAGGAAAAAATATCGTGCCCGGCCGTCTGGACTATTGCGACATTTACGGCATTATGTACGAAACGGATGATCAGGTACAACTCTTGGACGGTACCAACTCACTGACATCTGACCATCTGGTGTTGATGGCACGTATCGCTCCCGAAAGTTATGCGGAAACCGATGAATGGACTCCTTTCTCACTTACATTCGAACCGGTAAACGGCAAGTCTGTTGACCCTATAAAACTAAAAGAAGGTAAATATAAACTCAGCATCGTCTTTTCGTCGAGTGTAGAAGGAGCCAGCTTCAACGGTGCCGTAGGAAGTACGCTCTACATTGATGAAGTAGAACTGATTTGTGAAAACGATTCCCAATACTGACATTACTCCAACAAAAGAAAACATGAAAGCAATCCGAATGATATGTGCTTTGGCACTTCTATTAGCCACAACCAGCCTGTATGCACAGGCAGAAAGAAATCAAACCCTACTGCAATCTTACTTACATGGCTGGGAATATAGCATTAAAGCCGGTTTTAATATAGGTGGGACATCACCCCTGCCGTTGCCGGCTGAAATAAGAAGTATAGATAGCTACAATCCCAATGTGGCTTTTTCCATTGAAGGAAACGCCACTAAATGGCTGGATGATGCAAAAAAATGGGGATTAACCTGGGGATTACGTCTCGAAACCAAAAGTATGACAACCGAAGCCACCGTGAAAAATTATGGAATGAAAATATTCAATACTCAAGGTGGTTTTATAGAAGGACTATGGACGGGTAAGGTAAATACCAAAGTTAAAAATGCCTATCTCACCATTCCCTTGTTAGCCGACTATAAAGTCGCCAAACGATGGACTATCTCAATGGGGCCTTATTTCTCTTATCTGCTTGAAGGAAATTTCGACGGTAAAGTGTACGACGGTCACTTACGTACTCCCGACCCATCGGGTAGCAAAATAGAATTTACCGGGGAAAGCACCGCTACCTATGATTTCTCGGACGAACTGCGTAAATTCCAATGGGGACTACAGCTAGGTGGACAATGGCGTGCATTCAAGCATCTAAATGTATATGCCGACCTGACCTGGGGACTGAACGATATATTCAAAAAAGACTTCAATACCATTACTTTCCCCTTATATCCCATTTATCTGAATGTTGGGTTTGGGTATGCGTTCTAAAAAAGAATATTAATTTATTTTTCCAGAGAGAAAAATATAAAATGAAAGGATGTGGCTTAATTAAACCACATCCTTTCATTTTATATTTTTGCTTTCACTATTATTTGATGACTAATTCCATACCCAAATCAAAGGTTTTTGTTTTAGCCCAATATTGCTTAATCAATTCAAACATGCTTCCTGCTGTTGCCACATCTGCGGGAATAAATCCTTTTTCAACCAATGCATTCCACAAAATTTGTAAATCACTATCACCTGATTCACCATTAGGAGCCAACAGGTTATCAAAAGCTAATTTATCCAAATATATTAATGTATGACCATTATCTCCAGTCTTAATTGTCATAGGAACTCCATTTTTTACCCAAGACAACAATTGAGAAATTGTAGCATCTTTAATATTATTTACACCATCACCTAATAAAGTTGCCAAAAGCGCCTTGATCTCTGTGGGTTGCATTTCTAAAATAGAATTCAAAACTGAAAGTAATTGTTCTGCATCATCGCCCATTTCCAAACGAATAATTTCCTCCATATTTACTTTTACAGTCAATTTATCACCATTAGCAGACCAAGTTGCCAAGCCTTTAGAAGACGTAACAAACCCACTAGTCGGAAAAGTTGCAGTAATATCAGATGCCGCAGGGAAGCCTTCTCCTAAGAACAATATTCCCATAATACCCACAGGATCTGTTGGATATATTACTTTAACCGAAGGGGATTCTGCATAAGAGGCTGTGATATTACCATCATGCTCTAACGATACAGAATTCAGAACTTGGGGTAACAAATTACCTCCCAAACCACGAAGCAATCCTGAAAACATAACAGTAAACCCATCTTCCTCTCCACTCTCAGAAGGAGCACTCCAATTCATGTATACTGAAGTACTTTTAGGAAAATTTGAAATTACTTTACCAGAACCAGCGTCATAATCTTCAGCTGCATAAGTTGCTAACTCATAAGTACCTTCCCAAGGCAGTGGTTCATTGCTCGGAGTTTTGTCATCATCACTACAAGCAGCAAAGAAACCCATCGAGCCAATCAATGCAAATGCATAAAATAAATTCTTTTTCATACTACTCTTTTTAAACATTTGTTTAGTTAATAAAAAGCCCTTTAAAGGCCCATAATTTTCTATTTTAAATCAAGAATGCAAAATAACAGGCTTAAACGCAATAAAACAAGGTCTTTTTTTAAAAAAAGATGTTCATTTTTACACTACAAAAATCACATTCGACGTTTACTTTCTATAAAGAGCCATGCTTTGGTGCACAACAACAAAAGGAAAGAGAATAGATAGGCTACTGTCCATACCTATTTAGAATAAGGAAATCCGCAAAATGCCCAAACACTTTTTTATCCGCCACGAACTTATATAAAATATACCAAGGCTATAAAACATATCTGCCATCCCCGATAATCTATAACCGAAGGCTTCGGTTATAAAACCGAAAGCTACGGTTACAAAACCGAAAGTTGCGGTTATAAAACCGAAGATTACGGTTACACTTTATATAATTTAAAAAGAATGTTTGGATAGAACATGCGTACTTTAAAATCCCAGTATAATCGGTTTGGCAGACATCTGCGATGGACGGGATTTTTAAACCTGCATCCATTTCAAAACACGTTACAAAAGCCACAAAATACACCTGCAGCGACTTTTCCCTAAAGAACGATGAAGATGTGCAGCAGACAATCCCAGTTTTGTCATCTCCACTTTGCTGATTCAGGAATAAGCCTGTATCTCCTACTCACGAGGTAACATTTTTTGTATTTTGGACCAGAAAAAGGCCACCGAAAAACTTTTGTTATTCAAGTTAATTGGTATATTTGCACGTCTGTTAATGACATTATGACAAGAATCAAACTATTTATTCTAAACAAATAAACTTATGGCAGATATCAATGAAAAACTCTTCTCGGACTTTCCTCCTGTCAGCACAGAGCAATGGATGGAACGGATTACCGCCGACCTGAAAGGCGCGGATTTTGAGAAGAAACTCGTTTGGAAAACGAACGAAGGATTTAAAGTGAAACCTTTCTACCGTAAGGAAGACCTTGAAGGACTTAAGACAACGGATGCACTTCCTGGTGAATTCCCTTATTTGAGAGGTAACAAGAAAGACAACAATGAGTGGCTGGTACGTCAGGAAATCAGAGTAGACGATGTGAAGGAAGCTAATGCCAAGGCCTTGGATATCCTGAACAAAGGAATTGATTCTTTGTCGTTCCATGTAAAGGCCAAGGAACTGAATGCCGCTTATCTGGAAATGTTGCTCGAAGGTATTTGTGCAGAATGTGTCGAGTTGAACTTTTCCACTTGCCAAGGGCATGTTGTTGATTTGGCCAATTTGTTGGTAGAATATTTCCAGAAGAAGGGATATGACCTGAACAAGTTGCATGGTTCTATTAACTTCGACTATTTGAACAAGATGTTGGTTAAGGGCAAGGAAAAAGGTAGCTTGGTAGATACGGCCAAGGCACTGATTGCCGCTACGGCTGCTTTGCCCGAATATCGCGTCATCAATGTGAATGCGCTTACTCTGAACAATGCAGGTGCTTATATTTATCAGGAACTGGGATACGCATTGGCATGGGGTAATGAATATATGAATCAACTGACCGAAGCTGGCATTCCTGCTGCAACGGTTGCCAAAAAAATCAAGTTCAATTTTGGTATCAGCTCCAATTATTTCTTGGAAATTGCCAAGTTCCGCGCTGGACGTATGTTGTGGGCCGATATCGTGAATTCGTATCTGGCCGAAGGCGACTGTAAGTGTGCTGCCCAGATGAAGATACATGCTGAAACATCTTCTTTCAATCTGACAGTTTTTGATTCGTATGTGAACCTGCTCCGTACGCAGACCGAAGCAATGAGTGCCGCTCTTGCAGGTGTTGATTCTATGACGGTGGTTCCTTTCGACAAGGCATACGAGAT
>ERZ779669.1026-NODE-1026-length-14113-cov-2.080808_pt1 | contig 14113 bp, 13 predicted proteins | sample MGYA00511372_ERZ779669 | MGnify/ENA primary metagenome ERZ779669 (study PRJEB29588, sample SAMEA1967891) | human gut metagenome | biome: human gut; feature: human-associated habitat; material: faeces | place: Denmark | collected 2008/2010 ... | reverse complement strand
AAACGCACCACTTTCCCCTTTCCACACGGACGATCTCTTATCTCTAATATATGATCTTTTATGCAAGATAATTCTTCATTTCCCGAAGGGCCTTCTTTTCCAGGCGGCTCACTTGTGCCTGCGAGATCTGAATCTCTTCTGCTACTTCCATTTGCGTTTTTCCTTCAAAATAACGCATATTAATGATCTGATGTTCTCTGTCAGCCAAACGGTCTATCGCTGCTTTTAAAGATATCTCCTCGACCCATTTTTCTTCTTTGTTCTTTTTATCACTGATTTGATCCAAAATGTATAGGGTGTCTCCGCTCTCTGCATATACCGGTTCGTACAATGAAACCGGACTTTGGATCGCATCCAGCGCAAATACAATGTCCTCTGCCGGAATTTCCAATATCTTTGCCAGCTCCTCAATTGTTGGTTCACGGTCCGACTGCTTCATTAGCATTTCCTTCGTGTAAATTGCTTTATAGGCAGTGTCACGGATCGACCGACTGACACGGATGCTGTTATTATCTCGCAAATACCGTCTCAATTCACCGATGATCATAGGAACAGCATACGTAGAAAATTTGACATTCATTGTAACATCAAAATGATCCACTGCTTTCATCAATCCGATGCAGCCAATCTGAAACAGATCATCAATATTCTCCCCGGAATTATAAAAACGCTGTATAATGCTAAGTACCAAACGCAGATTTCCTTTAATAAAAGTTTCTCTTGCAGCTCGGTCACCCTTACCAATCTTATCAAATAGTTCCTTTTTTTCTTCTTCGCTCAGTAAGGGCAGCTTTGCAGTATTTACTCCGCAAATCTCTACTTTATACATTCCCATAACCCTTCCTCCACGGCTTATTCTGTTATAAAGTAGGATTTACAAATTTATATTTTTTATACTTGCTGCATGCGTAGGATTTCCTTTTTCAGCCGCTTCATTATCTTCTTTTCTAACCTAGAAATATAGGACTGGGAAATTCCCATCATATCTGCCACTTCTTTTTGTGTAAATTCCTTTCCATCCTTTCTGTCAATGCCAAAACGAAGCTGTATCGCTCCATCGACATGCCCAGCAGATTGGATACGGTCAGCTTCCGCGTCACAAGGGTCGATGAAGAAAACGGTATTGCGCTTGGATTTATCACCAGAATCATTAAGCGCCATACCAGATTGAGGTAACCCAACATGAACTATTCTCCCCGCAGCCGCGATGCGATCGATGAACACTGCAGGGAGGTCATTCGGTCATGCCTCAATATCGTGGAGCAGCATGGTGACACATACGTTGCCATCCACAAGGACGATGATATCGAATGCATCGTCCTTGTCTCCATGATCCGAAGCTATCCCATCCTATCCATCATAGTTGCAGACAAACTTCTGCTCGCAGATATCAACGCGGAACAGATGCACAGCATCGCGAATGAGCTGAATCTGGTGTCAGTCACAGGTTGGCATTCCGTCTTCCTGACGGATGACAGCATGATCTATATGTACCGGCAATGTCTTTGGCTATCGATGAGCTTGACCTATGAAGACCTCCTTACCATGCTGAAAGAATGCATCAGCGAGTACAAGCGCGGCAAAGGCCGCCTTACTACAGGTGAGTATCCGACCGACCCGGTCGCGTAACGCCTCAAATTATGAAAGGGTTAAAACCATGAAAAAGCGAATCACATCATTGATGCTCATTCTTGTCGTCGCAGTATCCATGACGATGGGAGCGAGCGCGGCATCGTATATTCCGGACGATGTCACCTACCAGAATCTGAACGGCCAGCAGCTTGCCATCAAGACCTATACGCTTCTTCCGGACCAGGATCCCTCCGACCTGTATGAAGACGACTTCGAGTATGACGGATTCCTGTATTCTATGAGCGATATTGTCAAAGAAGAACAGCGCTACCAGGAAGAGAACGCACATACCGAGGTTGTCACTGTCACAACTGCAAGTAAGAACCTCGAAGATATCCTTGCTGAGCTGAAACCTACGATCGAGTACGATGACGGAGTCTCCTCCGGCACACTTTCGCTCGATCATAGCACTCTCAAAACGGAGGCAGCCGGCTATAAGCGCAGTTCCTATACTGTGACAGCGACAAAGAACTACACCGGCCTCGACCGAAATGATTCTTCCTACATCGATAAGACCGTAGAGAAGAATGGCAGAACTTTGAGCCTCTCCAATGTAACTTGGAGCGTTGAGAGTACTGCTCTGGTCGGCGATGAGCTCGTCCCGGCAACTTACTCTGCGGTAGCCACCTATTCGGGCCCTGCCAGTTCTACCGTCGCAACTGGCTATATTACGACCGCCGAATACAAAGGCACTGTCGTATCCTCTGGTATTTCCAGCATTCTCTATACCGTAACCTACCTGGGCACCAAGATTGAACCGACGAAAGCGGAACCTACCTTCAAAGGTGCGGTCTTGGTGATCTCCATTATCGGCGGAACCGCCCTTTTGGCCGCACTGTTGTTCCTCGGCCTCACGCTTCGTAAGAATACTACAGTCTACAAAGCAACAGGCAAAGGCAACGAATATGAAAAATGCGGCCAGCTTCATCTGAAGGCCAAGAATCCCGAGCTGCGTATTGACCGCTTGAAGGATATTCCTGAAGGTGTGATCGCAATCGAAGTGGATCAGGCAGTCGCAAAGAAGCTCTTCGGCCAGACCATCGCCATCCGTTGCTATGACAATACTGTCGAGCACACCGTTGGTGAGGTCAACGGTTCGTACTGGTTCAAAGTCGATATTGGCTCTCAGGAAGGTGAATCCAATTATGAGGAGGAACCTTAATATGAAGCTCAAACGACTTTTGACCTTGTGCTGTGCGCTGAGTATGACACTCGGCATGGTGCCTTTCGTTAGTGCCGCAGACTATTCCTTCAAAACCTCTCCTGACCCTGTCTATTACGGCAGCACGAACTACGAGGATCTGTATGATGCCGGCTACAACTACGGTGCCCGCAACCAGATCGACTACGACATTCCAGAAATCCAGTACGGCCTAAGCCAGAAGTTCCTGGAGACCTCGCTCAATAACCCCTATCTGAGCAGCGGTATCCAGTATGGCCTGAGCGGTGGATCCGCAACGACTGTATATCCGGAGTCCGATTTCAGCAATTCCAGCATCATCTCTGGTGGCAGCCTAATCGAAGTTCCGTATCAGCCCTCTGTCACCATTACTGATCTGAAACAGAAAGATGGCAGCATCGGCAAAGTCTCGATCGACCGTGTCAGCCTGAGCTGCAAGGTGTATGAAGGCGCTACTGACAGCTCAATGTCCAAAGGAGCTGGTCACTATACCTCGTCTGGCATCTATACCGGCAACATTGGTCTGTTCGGCCACAATCGTGGCAGCCATGCCTATTTTGCTAAGCTGAAGAATGTGAAGATCGGTGACATCGTGGAGTACAAGACCGCGATCGGCACCAAGACCTACCAAGTGACTTTTGTCGGGTCCATCTCCTATACCGACTATTCGTACCTGAATGAGATGGGAGATAACCGAATTACCTTGATCACTTGTATCGCTAACCAGCCCTCTCTGCGTCTGTGCGTGCAGGCAGTAGAGATTCGATAAATGAACTGGAGGAACACTATGAAAACCAATAAGCCCCGCAATCGTGAGAGTCGTACCAAGCCCATCCCCACCGAGTCCAGCGTAGCCATTCGGCTGCGCCTGCCTCGCGAGTCCTATGACCAGATGAGAGATCTGGTTAAGAACAGACGGGCAACCAAGGAAGACATCTTCCTGCGTGGCCTCCAGGCCTACTGCAATCAGTAATTCATCCCTACGCCTTTCCCCCGCAGAGAGTGGCTGGAATACACTTGATGAGGTGAAAGAAAATGAAGAGAATCGGATCCTTTATCGCCGGTCTTCTGGTCGGCACCATGCTCTTTGGCGGCTCCGTGGCCTATGCGGCCGGCGTCGTTGCTGAGCTGAGCAGCCATCGGTTCTTTGTCGATGGTCAGGAAGTGAAGATGACCGCATACGCTATCAACGGCAACAACTATGTGATGCTCCGCGATATCGGCAAGGCGGTTGGTTTCAATGTTCATTGGGACAGCACCAACGGCTGTGTCCAGGTTGAGAGCGATAAGCCGTATACCGGCACAGCTCCCGCGAAGACGCAGAGCGTGGCAGTGGGAGCTAAGAAAGCTGACTACACACAGGCGGATGTCATGCCCGAGCCCAAGGCGGGCGACAAGATCCCCTGCAGCGACGGCTATGTGTATGAGATCACCGATGTGAGCAAGTACCAGAACAGTATGTTCGCTATGCAGGAAACTGACACCCTGCCGGACCCCACCTGTGACTGGAGCCTGCTGGATCAGCCGACTCTGCCCGAACCCGAGGCGAACCACTTCACTTCCGGTGGTAAGGAGTACATGTTCGTGCGCAACCTCTTTGAGACCCGTCGCATGCAGTACACCCTCTATAACGCCATCGGCGACAATCCGCAGACCTGGCAGAACGGAAAGCCCGTAACCAGAGCGGATGGCAGCCCTCTTGTGACCGTGAAGCTGTCTATTCTCGAAAGCGTGGCAGCCAACAGCTTCTGGCCCTGGCGTTCCGACCAGATCGTCGAACTTTTCAATTCCTGCCCTCCCGGCGAGTACGCCTTTGAGGCATGGGATGTCTATTGTGACGGAGCCTTCCAGTACACGGAATATTACATCTCCGTAAAATGAAAACTGAATATTGTTCCCTGCGGAGGCAGTGTGCTGAAATACGCACACTGCCTTTTTCCATACCGATCCACCCCAAGAATGCTTTATGCATTCACGATAATAAGCACGGAGGTCAATCAAAATGAAAAAACGAGTTGTTTCGATGCTTCTCGCAGTTGTCATGATGCTTGGTATGTTTCCAGGCACAGCTCTGGCAGCCGGTTCTGTCGAAGAGGCGCTTGGAGAAGTCAACATCTACAACGGCGAGCAGAAGCTCAGTTACCTGTCGATCAACGGCAGAGTGCGTGAGCTGATCTATACCTACTACAACTATGTGGATCGCAACGGTCAGACGAAAGAAATCCCTGCGTACTGCGTCAACCCCAATATCAAGGGTGTACCTCAGACTGTTGCTCCCGGTGAGAGCATCAAGTACCTCGCCAACGAAATCGGCAGTGATCCCAAAGTCATTGGCATCATTGCAAATGGCTATCCCCATCGCAGTCTGAGCGAACTCAAGCTGGAGAATAAGTATCAGGCATACTATGCGACCAAAATGGCGCTCTGGGCGTACTTGCTGCCCAACTGGGACATCAACAACATGAAGGTCAACCCCAATCTGACCGGAGTGGAGCTGGAGCGTGCCAATAAGATGCTGGCAGCCGTGAAGGATATCTACCGTCGCGGCACCGTATGGAGCACTGTCCTTTCTCCTAATGTCACGGTGGAAGCCGACCAGGAGACCGCCTATCCTGCAACCATCAATGGTCAGGAATATCTCCAGCAGATCTTCACGGTCACTTCTGAAACCTGGGTGTGCAACTACGCTGTAAATGTTGCCTTTAGCGATCCCTCTGCGGTTCCTGCCGGCACGAAGATCGTTGATATGGACAACAAGAAAATTGATGTCATCACCACCAAGGCCACCGGAAAGGGATATGCCGGACAGTTCAAGGTCCTGTATCCTGCCAGCGCAGTCGATGGACAGAGCGGCAGCGTCCAACTGAGCTTTCGTACCAATGTCTATAAGTACGCCATCTACTACGCTGTGTGCGCCGAGAAGGACAAGTATGGCAACCTGCAAAATTACATGTGCGATACCGATCCGACCACACCTCTGGCTCTGACGGCATACAGCAACTACACCGACACCCCTGAAGAGGAACCCACCGAGACCAGCATGAAAATCCTCAAGTACGAGGAAGGCACGACCATCCCCCTGAAGGGCGCGATGTTTGAAGTGGTTGATCCCGAAGGCGCATCGGTCGGAACCTTTGCCACCAACTCCAAGGGCCAAATCGTTATTCCTCTTACTCTGGCCGGCAACTACACAGTCTATGAGCGCGAAGCCCCTAATGGCTACCTGCTTAGCGAGGAACCCGCCCAGAATGTCAAAGTTGAGTACGGCAAGCAGGCTACGGTGACTTTTGAAAATGCTCCGTATGGCAACCTAATGGTGAAGAAGTACTCCGACTCCGGTATGCAGCTGCCCGGTGCCGCGATTCGAATCGAGCACATTGAGTCCGGTGCCGTATATACCGGAGAAACCAATTATGCCGGTACTGCTGTTTTCACCGAGATCAAGCCTGGCGCTTATCGCATCCAGGAGATCGCAGCGCCTGCCGGCTATATCAAATCCGATGAAGTCTATACTGCAACCGTCATCTCCGGCGACACTGTGGAAATTCCTATCGTGAACGAGGAGAAACCCGGCCTGCGTGTGATCAAGTATGACTCTAAGACTCACGAGGCTCTGCCCAATATCTCCTTTGAAATTTCCAAAGATGCACAGTCTCTGGGCACCTTCCAGACTGATGAATTCGGCGAGATCCTGTTAACCGATCTGGAACCCGGCACCTACCTTGTAAAGGAAGTCGCTACCGACTCCTCTCACATCATCAATTCCACACCTCAGCAGATTGAGCTGGAAGGCTCCGATGGCATTCTGGAGTTGATCTTCTTCAATGATCAGAAGCCGGGTATCCATCTTGTAAAGCTGGACAGCACCACCTTGGAGCCTCTGCCCAACGCACGGTTCCGTATTGAGCTTGTCGGTGGCACCTTCTCCAAGGAGTACACCACCGACGCAAATGGCGAGATCGACCTGACCGATCTGGAGCCTGGTGCCTACAAGGTGACGGAGCAGGCCGCGCCGGATGGCTACCTGATTGATGACGCCACTCGTGTCATCCAGATTAACGGTAACGAAAATGCCCAGTTCGTGTTCACCAACACCCAGAAGCCCAGCTTCCGTCTGGTGAAGCTGGATAGCTACAGCGGCCTCGGCCTCGCTGGTGCGACCTTCAGAATTGCGCGGATTGAGGACGGCTCGCATTACCTGGATCGCGTAACTGACACCAAGGGCGAAATCAACATCTCCGATCTGGAACCCGGCATTTACTCCGTGGTGGAGATGGATGCTCCGGAAGGATATGTGAAGGACTCCCGTGAGTATCATGTGGAGCTGTTCCCCGGTCAGAACAGCGAACTGGTCGTTTCCAATGATCGGATGCCCAATTTGGAGATCCTAAAAACTGATGCCATTACTGGAAAGCCTGTCGCCGGTGTGACCTTTACCGTCAAGCGTGTGGATTCTTCCACACTGACCACCGTGACCTCTGACGAGAATGGCCGCTGCTATCTGGAAAAGCTGATGCCCGGTGTCTATGAGATCTGGGAGCAGTCAGTACCCGATGGCTATCTGCTCAACGAAGCACATCAGATGATCACGCTGTTTCCCAACAGGACTGGCACCGTCCAGTTCCAGAACTATCCCAAGCCCACCCTGACAGTCAATAAGATCGACAGCATTACCGGCGATCCCATTAAGGGTGCGAAGTTCAATGTTACTTTCCGTTCCGATAAGACCTCTACCGGTGAGATTCGTGATCTTGGTACCTACTACTCGGATGAGAACGGTCAGTTCTTCATCGATAAGCTGGATGACGGCTGGTACACCATCACCGAGCTGGAGCCTGCTGCGGGCTATTCCATCAAAGATCCCACTTCCCAGCAGGTCTATGTGGAAGCGGGGCGCGGCAAGGTCGTCACTTTTGAGAACACCCCCCTGAGCGCCATCATCGTCAAGAAGGTAGACTCCAGCACCGGTGATCCTCTTCAGGGTGCATGGTTCCGCGTGCGGTTCCTTGGCGGCCCCTCCGGTACTGGAGGCACAGTCATCGCTGAGCGTCAGACTTCTTCCAACGGCACTTTCATCCTCACAGGTCTGAAGGCTGGCACCTATGTCATTGAGGAGATCTCCGCACCAGACGGCTATGTGCTGAGCGAAAACGATATTCAGACGGTATATTTGAGTGGCAACGAACAGGATGTCATCACCGTCACCTTCGGGAATGAGGCCAAGGGTAGTGTCCTGATTAAAAAGATTGATGCAATTACCCGCGAGCCTCTGTCCGATGTGGAATTCATGGTCACAGAGTCCAACGGCACCGTCGTGGGCAACAGAAACGGTAAGTATGTAACCGATAGCGTCGGCACCATTCTGATCGATGGCCTTGATCCCAACACTACACTGGTCATCAAGGAAGTGCGTGCAAAATCCGGCTATGTCCTGGACGACACGCCACAGACCGTCAAAGTGCGCTCCCACGAGGTCGTGACGGTGGAGTTCCGCAATCAGCCTCTCGGCGGCCTGCGCATTGTGAAACTGGACAGTGTTACTCGCAAGCCTCTGGCAGGCGTTGAGTTCCGTGTGGCTTACGCCGATGGCAGCTATGTGCCTGATGAAGGTGGCAAGCTGTCTTCCAACGGGATCTATCGGACGGACGAAAACGGTGAGATCTTGATCAGCGGCATCGTTGGCACGCTGGTCGTCACAGAGACGAAGACCATCTCCGGCTATGTGATCGATGAAGAGACCAGATCCCAGACCGTCGTAATCGATCCCGATGATCTTCAGACGCTGACCTTCTATAACAGACCTGCTGGTGGTCTCCAGATCATCAAATCTGATGAGGATACCGGCGCACGCATCAAGGGTGTCAAATTCGAGGTTCGGAAGATCAACGGCGAGATCCTTGGCACCTACACGACTGATCGCAACGGTGTCATCAGCATCCCCAATGCGGAGAATGGATGGTATACCATCACCGAGCTGAAGGCAGCCGAGGGCTACGAGCTGGATGCCACGCCCGTCAATGTCTGCGTCAAGGACGGTGAGACCACCGCGGTGGAGATCACCAATCAGCGCATGGCGTCGATTATGATCCATAAGGTCGATGCGGCTACCGGCGAGGGTATCTATGGTGTCAAGTTCGTCCTGTACGATGCAGGCAAGAATCCCATTGGCGAGTATGCGACGGATCAGGATGGCTACATCTACATTGATGACGAGCTGACTCCCGGCAAGTACTATATCCGTGAACTGGAGGCGGCCGAGGGCTACATCCGCGATGAGCAGTACAAAACCGTCTATGTTGAGGCGGGTAAGTGCGCGCAGATCGAATGGGAGAACAGCGCTGTAACCGGTCAGATCCAGGTCCGCAAGTATAGTGCTGACGATAACCTCGTCACTGGCCAGCGCGCCGGCTCTGCTCTGGAAGGCGCGGTGTTTGAGATCACGCAGGCCCGTTCCGGTAAGGTCGTGGGCTATATTGTGACCGATGCACGCGGCGTCGCCGCTTCCGATCCTCTGCCTCTGGGCCGCTACTTTGTTACGGAGGTGTCCGCACCCAAGTACTATCAGCTCAGCAGTGAGAAGATGGAGGCCGAGATCGAGTATCCAAACCAGATCATCAAGCTCTCCGCCTACAACAAGTCCGCCAATCTCGGCGTGACCATTAAGAAGACCGGCAACCGCGAGGTACAGCCCGGACAGGTCATGAGCTATGACTTCTCCGGTATCGGCAACACCTCCAATGTTGCGCTGAACAGTTTCTTCTGGCATGACCGTATTCCGACCGATGCCACACGCGCAATCAGCGTGACCACCGGTACCTACAATGCGAGGCTTTATTACAAGGTCACCTTCAAGACCAATCTGAGCGATTACCGGACTCTGGCCAGCAACCTGCTGACCTCCAACAACTACTCTCTGAGCCTCAATGCAGCAACCCTCGGCCTTGCTCAGGGCGAGTATGTCACGGATGTCCGGTTCGAGTTCGGCACCGTGCCCAGCGGCTTTGCGTCCGTGGTGAAGCCCACCATGCGTGTGCAGGTGCTTGGTACCGTGAGCAATGGCTACCAAATCATCAATCGTGCCGATGTTGGTGGCCAGTATCTCAATGAGTGGCAGACGGCAAAGACCACCTGGGTCACTACCGTCCGTCGCTTCAATACCACGCCGCTGCCGAAGACCGGATATTGATCTCGAGAGAGGTCGTTTCCTATAACCCCCGCCAGCCCCGGAGCTCACGCTTCGGGGCTGATCTTTTGAACATGAGGAGAGTATTATCATGAGCAAGTTTTTACCTATTGGTACCAAAGGTGAGCTGCTGAACAGCGACATGATCGCCCGCATCATTCCCAAGGAAGATGGCGGATGCATCATCCTAACCAAAGATGGTCAGCACTTCCACAGTGAGATCGACCTTCACGACGAAGTCAATGACTACAACTCCATTCGTTCCATCATCCCTTGCCAGGGCGTCAGCGCTGTCTATCTGGATGATGATGGCGACAGCGAAATCTGCCCCTGCGCTTTTGTAATGCTGATGTCTGACGGCAAAATTGAGCCTTTCGTCTTTGCAACAGACAAAGACATCGAGCGAATCGCCAATAAAGGCCATACCGGTTTTACCGGATTCGTTCCAACCAAGTAAATAACGAAGGCCGCTGCTCCAGCAGCGGCCTTCTATTCCAAAACAAGTGGAGGAATGTCAAACATGGGTAGATTTATCAACCTCGGTATCGCGATTGTCAACACCAGCTACATTATCCGTGTGGAGATGGAATCCGATGGCAGAGCGGAAATCTATATGTCCGATGGTACGATGTTTCGCTGCGATCACTTCGATGCCTCCCAACTATATGGCACAAATGAAAAGAAAGAGGGTGCGACCTCGTTGCATCTGCAAGAGGAACTCCGATATGACCAATCACACTCCATGTCTACTTGATGAAGCAGCAACCTTCATGAAAGTACAATACCTCTCTTACCTGCGGTTCCTGTCCACTAACGGTCGATCCCGTTTAGCCGCATTTCTTGAGACTTTTGATGCCGCAGAATACACACTTTTTCAGTGGAATGATGCCATTGAATACTTGAAAGCTGGGGTGAAACAGCAGACCGCGCAGGTGGCTCGTGCACAACTCCTACGCGCCCTTAGAACCTCCTGATGGCTCTATATCAATACTACATAGGAGGACATGTTCAACCAAACACCCAGAACTGGCATTACCATCATGTGCGCTCACTATTTCTATTCGGACGAAGGAGGATCAAATATGCCCTGGATTATCAGCAATGGAAAAAGCTATGTGGAGATTATCGGCAACAATCAGATGATCACCACTGCCTATATCGATCGCGCGCATACATTCAACAATAAGAAGACGGCAGAGAAATACTGCTCTTTGCTGCCAAAGGCGATGAAAAACCTGAAGTATAAGGTCATCTTCATCTCAAACCCCAATCCCGAAAATCCTGATCTGCAACTGGAGCTACTGACGCCTGAATTCTACCTGACACGGCTGAAGAATTTCAGCGATTTCATTCACACCATCCAATGCCAGAGAGAAACACTGGTGACCGGCCAGCGGAAGGCGGAGCTGGAGATTGAAGACATCGAGCACGCAGCGGAGTTCTATAACCTGGATGCCTCACATGGATACCAGCTCTATAAACTTCTGCACGATGCCCGTGTGCGCCGGCGCAAGTGCAAGAATGCAATCGCTTGGATCGATTTCATCTTAGAGCAGCGCCCTGAGCGGTTTGTGGAGAACAATCCATCAGCTCGCATTGTGGGCACTCGCTCTCGCGATTATGCGCCACGAGCCCTGCCTGAACTCTTTGAGTGGGAGAACGAAGGACAGGCCAATATCTCGGTCAGTTAATTGTCGGCACCAATGGACAGAAGCCCTTGAATATGGTATTCTAAGCGCAAGAAAACATCAGTTTTTGCAGTATTTAGCTGTACCGTGACCCGTGGAATAGGGGGCTTTTATGAATAACCAGGCATACGATGATACAGCGACTCGGAACCCGAGAAAAGCATATACCGACTATGAGAACAGTACTTATACTGTTGTTTCGAAGGTGGCTTATTTAATCGGAGTCCAAAAGCGCATTTTTGAAAACGAATATGAACCACCAAAGATGGAATGGTATGAGAAATTACACGCAGACAAGAATGCCCGCATCGTGCGCAACCTCTGCATGATTCGAACGGCTTTGGAACTCAATTTTAAAGCCATCAATAACCGTATGCGTTTCGATATGTGCAATCTCCACTCGCTTCCAGAGTATGTTCCGCAGGATAGCCTGAACGAACTCTTGCAGGATGGTATTACGATTGTTAGATCCAGAGCTTTGCCTGCCCAGTATATTGTAGATATCAATAAGCATATCAACAACCGCATCAACAACTGCAAGTCGCTGTTTCCATTATGGCTGAAGTGGGAATATGTCCGGAAGCTCTTCCTCATGCCGGATGGCCTCAACGAGAAGGGCATCAAGGCAGCAGCGGCAGATTATTACGCCAACAAAAATAAGTACCCGTACCAAGTCTATATCAATTGGTCCTACATGGACTCTGGCAACATCCTCTACAATGACAAGAAGTTTGTTTCGCTTCTATATGAAGCCAATGCGGATTATTTCACAGACTTGAGCAAAGTGTCTGATGCCGGTAACCTCACAAAGGCTGGTATATACAAGTTCCTGGACAAGAGTGAGCGCGTCGTCGTTGTGGTGGATTGTGAAAACTCCGATCCCTACAAACTGTACGCAACCTTGAACAATCTTAATCAGGAAGCACTACTCAATAAGATTTGTAAAATCATCCTCTATGATGATATTCATACCACATCGGCGTGGAAGATTTTGGAGCGCTTCACCCAAATTCCAATTGAGCATGTCCTGATCGAACGCATCAAAGAAAACAAGTCACTTGTTGACATTCGTTTGACTACCGGGACCTGCCGAGAGTATTATCAGAACAATGTGGACTCGTTCATTCTTGTATCCAGCGACTCCGACTATTGGGGTCTGATTTCGGCAATGCCTGAGGTTCGGTTCTTCGTGATGGTAGAAAGCGAGAAATGCAGTCCGACCATCAAAAATGCGTTGATCAATGCCGGCATTTCTTATTGCTATATCGACGATTTTTGTACTGGTAACAGTAATGATATCAAGGTTGCGGCAGTACTTCGCGAGGTTCGCCAGAAACTCGACCAGGCATTTCACCTTAATGTTCGAGATATTCTGGATGAGGCCTGTAGGGCGACCAGAGCTGACATGACGACCGCAGAGAAGAACCAATTTTATGACAAGTACATTAAAACCATGCATGTTGATATCTCTCCCAACGGGGAAGCAACGATCGTGCTTGGAAAATAGTCCCGCATATTGGAACGAGAGGCTTTGACCCTCTCGTTCTATTTTTGTTGCTATTAAACCAGCAGTTCAATGACAACTTCAAAAAACAAGGTTATCATGATATCAACGACAAGAACAAGGAGTGAGCGATATGAATCTCAAAGAAGCTTTCCGCTTTCAGAATAAGCTGCAGTCTATGATGACCGATGCACAGAGCATCCTCGGCAACAACGGCAACATTACCAAGGTGCAGAACACCTATCTCCGCCACAAGGTCATGGCAGAGGCGGAGGATGAGGTCACTATGGAGGCCCCCTCCACCGAGTATAGCGAGAATATCACCGAGATGGCAGAGTTCCTGCTGTTCCTCCTGGACGAGCGGGAAAAGTTGAGTGCTGCGATCCATAAGGCGAAGGTATCTCTTCCGCTTGGCGCTGGCCTGGATGGTGAAGTGAGCCTCAATGGGAAGCGCCAGGAGATTGCCACTCTGCTCCGTCACATGGCCGGCCTGCGCAATGGCGAGGTTTTGATCTCTAACGGGGGAGTCGGCTATCGGTTCAACAACGAGGGGAATCAGGTCTCCTACCGCTGCGATGCCACGCAGGTCACCACCATCGACTTTGACCGGAATAAGATCCGGGTAATGGCCACGGCTCTGAGCAAAAAGGCAGATGAGATCTCCATGTCCCTGGACAAGTGCCTGGTCAATACTGAGGTAGCATACGAACCGCCCTTTGACATGAATGATAGCTTTGAGGTGATCCTCAGCGACTTCATCGAAAAGGCCACGGTTGCCTGACTCTTACGCCACACCTTCCGGTGTGGTGGGCGTGGCAGAGTGGATAGGCAGTGATGATCGGTTCAGGCGCAGATGAATTATGAGGCTGCGCAACCCCCGCGATACAAAGGACTGCATCTGATGAATGCAAAATGAGCTCATAACT
>ERZ779669.1004-NODE-1004-length-14412-cov-15.802814_pt1 | contig 14412 bp, 10 predicted proteins | sample MGYA00511372_ERZ779669 | MGnify/ENA primary metagenome ERZ779669 (study PRJEB29588, sample SAMEA1967891) | human gut metagenome | biome: human gut; feature: human-associated habitat; material: faeces | place: Denmark | collected 2008/2010 ... | reverse complement strand
ATCCTAACGGAGCCAACAACCTCTATATGAACTGGGGCGAGTTTGCCTACTTCGATATCTACATCCTCCAGCGTGAGGGTGCCCGTGAGGACTGGGCTGAGTTCTCTAAGGTGCACAAGTGGGGCAGAGACCTCGTGGCTGAGGCTGATGAAATCAAGAAGACTTCTACACCAGAGCAGGATCATGCCTTGGTAGAGAACATCATCATCAAGACCCAGGGCTTCGTATCCGGTAACTTCAGCGAGGGTGACTCGGCTCCTGTACAGAAGTTCCGCGACCTGCTGAAGCTTTACGATGGCATAGACAAGAAGAAGCTGCAGGAGAATATGAAATACTGGCTGGAGGCCATCATGCCTATCTGCGATGAGTATGACATCAACATGTGCGTACATCCAGACGATCCTCCTTATCCTGTATTCGGCTTGCCAAGAATCATCGGCCGTGCCGAGGATATCCAGTGGATGCTGGATGCCGTGCCTAACAAGCACAACGGTCTGACATTCTGTGCAGGTTCTTTCTCTGCCGGTGAGCACAACGACTGTGTAGCCATGGCGAAGCAGTTTGCCGACCGCACCCATTTCGTTCACCTTCGTTCCTGCTACATCTTCCCTAACGGTAACTTCACCGAGGCTTCTCACCTGGGTGGTCGTGGCCATCTGATAGAGCTTTGCCGCATCTTCGAGAAGGCAGAGCAGGAAGGCAAGTGCAATTCGGGTCGCCGATTGCCTATGCGAGTAGATCATGGCATGACCTTCACCGATGAGCCAGGTGGTGTGTTTGATGAGAGCAACCACGGCCACAATGCCGGTTACACTCTCCTGGGCCGCATGTTTGCCATGGGCCAGATTCAGGGCGTCATCGCTACCGTGGATGATGAGTTGGGCATAGAGTACAAGCAGCCGGGATTTTATGATTAGTTGATAGGCTTTAGCATATTACGAAAGTTCAGTTAAGTGATTTGAAATCCTGGTTGAATGAAATATGAAAAAGGCTAGCGTGCGTTTGTGCATGCTAGCCTTTTTTAGTGCTTGGGGTGCTTTATTCCTTTGTTTTGAGCTCCACTTCCTCCACATATTTCACTAATGAATCCTTGCCGTTGAGCAGGTAGTAATCTACCCGGACCACGTGGTTGATGTCAGCATTACCCTTCACCTTCACGTGGCGGGTCTTGCCGAATATCATCGTATCACGACGGGAAGGGTAGGAGACGAGCTGGATTATGTCCTTGGTGGAACCACTGCCTATGTAGTAGATGCCCACACTATCCTTGCCTGCCTTGACAGCAGCCATCTTCGCCTTCTTCTTGGCATGGATGGCAGCCGTATCTTCCGGATAGAACTCGCTGGCAGCTACCGTGTCGCCGTCGTGCTGATCGGGTGCAAACTTGCAGCTTGTACTGGTTGTTGTGATAAGAGTTGTGGTAGCCAGAGCTGCCACAAAACATAAAATTTTCTTCATTATTATTTTGAATTAATCAGTTACATTTCTACCACCACTTCGTGCTTGCCTTCCAGGCAAGGAATGATGGTGCCTGCGATGGCTTTGCCATCCACCGTAATCTGCTTCACGCCTTTCTCCCTGCCTTCTGGGTTCTTTACCACGATGTGGTATTCGCCACCACGGAACTTGGCATCCTTGTAGAAAGAATACCCACCTGCAGTGTTGGAGATAAGCGAGAAGAAATCCTCGTTACCCAAATAGTTGATCCAAGGCCATGGAGTCTTTGGATCTGTAATCACGTACTCGCGATTGGCGTCATCAAAATGACCATACTTTTTCTCAGCCATTGTTTTTTTAATGTGTATTTTTAGAATTTTGCATGAATTTGGTGCAAAGATACTAAAAAGTTTCAGTTTATAGGTTAAAAAACAGATATTTTTTGTATTTTTGCATTGAAAAGTTGGATGTTTAACAATTTGCGATTAACATAACATACAATTGGCTTATGAAAAGAAACATTATGACACTCCTCATAACCGTGTTTGCCATGCTGCAAGCAACGGCTCAAACCTACGACAACTTGTGGAAGCAAGCTGATATCATCGCTCAGAAGGATCAGCCCAAGAGCGAGATAGGGGTGATGAAGAAAATCATCTCCAAGGCCACGGTGGCAAAAGACTACGGCCAGCTGCTGGCGGCTGAGATAAGGCAGGCGATACTTTGGAGAGAGATTTCTCCCGACTCGCTGACGCCCAATGTGAAGCGGATGGAAACGGAAGCACTGAAAGCGAAAGACCCCGTGCTGAAGGCTGTGAGATATGCCGTGCTCGGCAAGGTGTATAGGGAGGTGAATGGGAAGAAGAGCGAGGAATTCTTCAAGAAAGCCCTGGAACAGCCTGAACTTCTTGCCAGAAATGCTTCTACCGGGTATGTGCCGCTGACGCTAAAGGGTGTGGATGGCAGTTCCTTCAACAACGATTTGCTGCATCTCATCGGTTTCGAGGCTGACAGCAAGGAGGCGTATCTGCTGATGTACACCTATTATGATAAGGTGGAAAATCGGGGTGCAGCCTGTCTCTGTGCCTACAAGCTTATCGAGAAATACCGCCAGGATGACGTAAGAGAGGTCAGAAAGTCGAAGTATCTGAATACCATCGACTCGCTCATCCACGTCTATCAGGATATTCCGGAGGCAGGCGAACTCGCCGTGGAGCACTTCCGCTTCATGGAAGGTGCCACCGATGCCAAACCGCTGGATAAGCTCAACTATATCAACTATGCACTGAATAGATGGGGTGGATGGTCGAGAATGAATGTGCTGAGGAATGCGCAGAAGCGACTCACCGAACCGATGTTTCAGGTGAAGGATATGCCGCAGGTGTTGCGACCTGGGGAGAAGGCTTGGGTGCAGCTGGATGTGCGCAATCTCCAGAATCTGAACATTCGGCTTTCCCGTCTCAATATCACAGCGGATAATGAATATGATGCCCAGAATGAGGCTACCTATAAGATGCTCCTGAAGAAGACCACGAAGCTGCATCAGAAGGATTTCAGCCGCAACTATTACGGTCGTCCGGATTATGAAACGGTGAAGGATTCCATCGAAATCGGTGGCAATCTGCCGCTGGGTGCCTATCTGATGGAGGTGACTTCGGATAATACCGGCATCGCTCCGCAGCGAGAACTCTTCTATGTCAGCAATCTGGCGGTGATGATCCAGCAGTTGCCTGATGACAGGCATCGCTATGTGGTGGTGAATGCTACCGACGGTCAACCTGTTCCTGGTGCGAAGATAGTGCTCTATGACAGAAACTATGACGACAAGACGGGCAAGTTCAAGAGAGTCATTCATGCCCGAATGACGACAGATGACCAGGGCGAGGCTTACTTCAAGAATGTGGATGGAAAGGTATTGATCTACACATCTGCAGATAAGTTTGCGCCTGCCAAGGATATCTACCTCTCACGTGCCCGCTATTACGAGAAGAAGGATGATGAGGTGAAATATCAGTTGTTTACCGACCGTGCCATCTATCGCCCGGGCCAGAAGGTGCATGCCACTGCCGTTTCCTACATCGTGAAGAAGGGCTTGGATGCCAGTGTGCCAGGCAAGAGCAAGGAACTGAAGTTTATCCTGAGAGACGCCAACTGGAAGCAGATGGCTGAGCAGAAGGCTACGACCGACGAATATGGTACGGCTTCGGTGAATTTCGAATTGCCGAAGGAGGGACAGACGGGACAGTATTCCATCTCCGTGAATGGTACGGCAACAGAATATGTCAGAGTAGAGGAGTACAAGCGTCCAACCTTCGAGATTACCTTCCCGAAGGTGAACGAAAAATATACCTGGGGCGATACCGTGGTGGTGAAGGCTTCGGCAAAGACCTATGCCGGTGTGCCTGTGCAGGGTGCCAAGGTGGAGTATCAGGTGACCCGCAGAAATCAGCTCTGGTGGTGGGGCGCAGGCTCTGCCGGACAGTTGGTGAAGACTGACAGTTGCGTGACTCGTGAGGACGGAACCTTCGACGTAGAGATTCCGCTGGAGGCTTCCTTGTCAGGAAAAGACGAGGCTGATATGAGCGATTTCATGCGCATAGCCCGTTTCTTCAACTTCGAGGTCTCAGCCATCGTTACCGATATCAGCGGCGAGAGCCACGAGGGCGTGATGAGTCTGCCTCTGGGCACCAAGTCAACCATCCTCACGGTGAATCTTCCTAAGCGTATCGAGGCAGACAGTCTGAAGACGGTGACCTTCGCTTACCGCAATGCCAGTGGAATGCCGATTGCCAGCAATTTGAAATATCGTATTGATGGTGGTGAATGGAAGGTGGCAGAGGCGAATGCGCCGGTTGCCATCAAGGAATATGCAGCTTCTTCAGCATCATCTGCCCATGTTTGGAAATCCGGCGTTCATCAGCTGGAGGCAATCTGCGGAACTGATACCCTGCAGCAGAAGTTCACCCTCTTCAGCATCAAGGATACCCATCCGATGGAGCCAACCACCGAATGGTATTACCAGACGGCGAAGACCTTCCCGCATGATGGAAAGCCGGTATATGTGCAGGTGGGTTCTTCTGAAAACGGAGCGCATATCGTTTATTCCATCATCGCCGGCAACAAACTGCTGGAGAAAGGCGCCTGGGAATTGGGTGACAGTATCGTGACCCTGCCATTCACCTACAGAGAGGAATATGCTTCGGGTGTGGTGATCAACTATAGTTTCGTGAAGAACGGCGAATGCTATGCCAGAAAAATCAGCATCGCCCGTCCTTTGCCGGAAAAGAAATTGAATATCACCTGGAAGACTTTCCGCGACCGTCTCACTCCGGGACAGAAGGAGAAGTGGACCTTGCATGTGACGACTCCTGACGGCAAGCCAGCCAAGGCACAGCTGATGAGTGTGCTTTATGATAAGTCGCTCGACCAGTTGGCTGAACATACCTGGGAAATGTCGCTGGGATTCAGCCAGTGGTTGCCAGACTGCTATTGGAAGAGCAATCTGAAGTATTATAAGATGGGATTGGCTGGTACTTATCCTACCAAGTATTATGATGAAAAGGAGTTGGATGTAGATAAGTTTGATGGCAAATACTTTAGCTTTTATGCTTATATGCAAGCGATGCAACTGAGCAAGTTGGAACGTTCTTATGGCGGAACTGTTGAGGCTGTTCGTATGGAAAAGCATTCTATGGTGAAAGACGAGCTGGTTCGAGATGAAGCGAAAGTCATGAGATCTCGTGGAAATCAGATGGCCCGTGTCGGAGCTGCTGCTCCATCTGTCGGCAAGGCTTTTGATGCAGTAGAAGAGATGCCGCAGTTTGCCGGCGGTTCAGGTTCAGATGCAGGACAGTACCTCGACAAAGTGCAGGTGCGTGAAAACCTGAACGAGACCGCCTTCTTCTATCCTGCCTTGGAAAGCGACAATCAGGGCAATGTGGCTATCAATTTCACTTTGCCGGAGAGCGTGACAACCTGGAAGTTCATGGGATTGGCCCATGATAAGGAGATGAGAAACGGCTGTCTGGTAGATGAGGCTGTGGCTCAGAAAACCGTGATGGTGCAGCCTAACATGCCTCGCTTCCTGCGTGAAGGCGACAAGAGTACCATCGTGGTGAAACTCTTCAACACTTCTGATAAGAAGGTGAATGGCAATGTCCGCATGCAGATTCTGGATGCCGAAACCCAGAAGGTGGTTTGGCAGAAGACCCAGGGCTATCGCATCGATGCCGAGGGTTCTGCCATCGTCTCCTTTGATGTATCGGGATTGAAAGAAGGTGTATATATAAATAAGGTGGTGGCTGCCGGCAATGGCTACAGCGATGGCGAGCAGCACTATCTGCCTGTCTTGGGCAATCGTGAACTCGTGGTGAATACCCTGCCTATCACCCTGCACCAACAGGGCGAGCAGAGTTTCGACCTGAGCAGGCTTTTCCTGAACAAGGAGGGTAAGCAGGCGAAGGGAGCAGAGAATGCAAAGGTGACCGTGGAATATACCAACAATCCTAGTTGGCTGATGGTCAAGGCGCTGCCGTCTATCAGCAATCCGGATGAGGAGGATGCCATCTCGCTGATGTCTGCCATCTACGCCAATACCATCACCACCCATATCCAGAAGCATCTTTCGCTGGAAAAACAGCCAGAGCAGAATCTCTCGCTGGAAAAACAGCCAGAGCAGAATCTCTCTCAGGAGACCATTCGCTTGCAGAATCAGGTGGAGAAACTGAAGAAGTTGCAGAATGCTGACGGTTCCTTCTCCTGGTGGAAGGGAATGAAGGGCAGCAGATACATGACAACGTCGGTAGCCGAAATGATGGTTCGTCTGAATGCCGTTGCCGGCGTTCAGAAATCTACCGCCAAGATGCTGACTTCCGCCATCAATTATCTCTCCTGGCAGACAGCACAGGAAGTAAGAGAAATGAAGAAGCAGGAGGAGAAGAAGCACAAGGTGAGTCCTAGCGAGCAGGCGCTGCATTATCTCTACATCCTCTCGATGGATGGCAGAAAGATGAAGCAGAATCAGGAGGCTGACAAGACTTATCTCCTGGAAAAGATGTCGAAGATGACCGGCGATTTCACCATCTATGGTAAGGCGCGTGCTGCCGTGGTGCTCGCCAAGAACTGCCAGCAGAATGCCGATTACCGCGAAAAGGCAGGCGAATATCTGCAGAGCGTGAACGAATATGCCGTTTATCGCGAGGAGATGGGCCGCTACTACGATACCCGCAAGGCATTGTACAGCTGGAGAAACTATAAGATACCAACCCAGGTATCCGTGATAGAGGCGATGCAGATGCTGAAGCCGAACGACAAGCAGACCATCGAGGAACTGCAGCGCTGGCTCCTGATGTCGAAGCGTACCCAGTCTTGGGATACGCCGGTGAACACCGTGGATGCCGTCTATGCCTTTATGAAGGGCAATGAGAGCAACTGGAACAGAAAGGCTGAGAATGCCGTGCTGAAACTGGATGGCAAGCTGTTGCCAATGCCGCAGGATTCTACTACGCTGGGTTATGTCAAGACCGAAAAGGCGGGTAAGGCATCTACCCTGAGCATCAACAAGAAAAGCGATTATACCAGTTGGGGTGCCGTGTATGCAGAGTTCAAGCAGCCGCTTAGCGAAATAGCCTCTGCCGAATCGGGCATCAAGGTGCGTCGTGTCATCGTTCCTGCTGAATCGCAGGGCAGGGGCAAGGCGCAGGCGAAGGTGGGAGAGAAGGTGAAGGTAACACTCATCATCACTGCCGACCGTGACTACGATTTCGTGAAGATTGTGGACAAGCGGGCAGCCTGTCTGGAGCCTGTCAATCAGCTGAGCGGTTACCAGTGGGGTATGGAATGTTATGTTTCTCCTAAGGATAATACAACAAATTTCTATTTTGATCGTTTATCTAAAGGTAAGCATTTCGTAGAAATGGAATATTATGTCGATCGTAAGGGCGACTACCAATCGGGATCCTGTACGGCAGAGTGTACCTACAGTCCGGAGTTTGGAGGTCGTACGGAGGCATATAAGATGACAGTTAATAATTAATATAAGGATTGATAATTACGAATAGAATAGTATGAAACGAATGAATATATTGATGCTTTCATCGCTGTTGACGGTGTCTGCGTCGGCACAGAAGATAAGTACTCAGAACGAGATCGTGGATTGTGGACAGGTAGTATTCCGCAAGCCGGTGACCGCTGAGTTCCTGATGAAGAATGAGGGCAGCAAACCGCTGATCATCCATCAGGTGTATAAGAGTTGCGGATGTACAGAGGTTGTGTATCCGAAGAACAGTGTGGCTCCTGGCGACAGCTTCTTGGTCAAGGCGGTGTATGATGCGAAGCAGATGGGCACCTTCCACAAGCAGATATGCCTCTATAGCAATGCATCGGAGGAACCTTTTATCCTCTCCATGCGTGGTAGGGTTGTGAGTAATGTGGTAGATTTCGCAGGCCCATATAATGAACTGCTTGGCGAACTCAAGTCGGATGTCCAGGAGGTGGAGTTTGATGACGTAAACCGTGGCGACCGTCCGGTACAGCGCATCCATATCTTTAATCCTACAGAGGAGATGATGGAACCAGTGGTAATGCATCTTCCTAACTATCTACAGGCGACGGTTTCGCCATCCAGGGTGGCTCCTCACCGTTCTGCAGAGATTACCTTCGTGCTGGATTCGAAGAAGCTGCGTGATTTCGGCTTGAATCAGACTTCTGTTTATCTGGGTGAGCGTCCTGGCGACAAGATTGCTCCAGAGAAGGAAATCGTGGTTTCTGCCGTTCTCCTGCCAAGTTTCGACAAGTTGACTGGCGAGCAGAAGAAACTGGCTCCGAAGGTGGAACTCTCTACTACCGATCTGAATCTGGGAAGCTTCAACGGCAAGAAGAAGCTGAAGGGAGAAATCCTGGTTAGCAACCAGGGTAAGTCGGTTTTGGATATCCGAAGCATGCAGATGTTTACCATGGGCTTGCAGGTACAGTTGAAGAAGAGCAAGATTCAGCCGGGAGAGACCGTGAAGATGAAGGTGACAGCCGTGGCTACCGATCTGAAGAAGTCGCGTGCCAAGCATCCTCGTATTCTCATGATTACCAATGATCCGGAGAATGCCAAAGTTGTAATTAGAATAAATGTAAAGTAATGCAGATAGAAATAGATCATGGTAGTGGTTTCTGCTTCGGCGTAACCACTGCTATCAAGAAAGCTGAAGAAGAGTTGAAAAAGGGCAGTACACTCTACTGCCTGGGTGATATTGTGCATAATGGCATGGAGGTGGAGCGCCTGCATGAGGCAGGGCTGATCACTATCGACCATGAGGAGATGAAGGAGCTTCACGGTGTGAAGGTGCTGCTTCGTGCCCATGGTGAGCCCCCTGAGACTTATGCGCTGGCAGAGAAGAACAATATTGAGATTATTGATGCCACCTGTCCGGTAGTTCTCCAGTTGCAGCGCCGCATCAAGAAGCAGTATGTGAGCAATCCGGAGGCGCAGATTGTCATCTTCGGAAAGAAGGGACATGCCGAGGTGCTGGGACTGGTAGGACAGACCGAGAGTCATGCCCTCGTGGTAGAGAAGTTTGAGGATGTAGAGCATCTGAAGGAAGTAGGTAAGTTGGATTTCAACCGAGATATCTATCTCTATTCCCAGACCACCAAGAGTCTGGATGAGTTCCATCGCATCATCGAGTATTGTCAGGAGCATATCGTAGAGGGTGCAACCTTCAAGAGCTTTGATACCATCTGCCGCCAGGTGGCTAACAGAATGCCAAACATCGCATCCTTTGCCAGCAAGCATGATGTCATCCTCTTTGTCAGTGGCAGAAAGAGCAGCAATGGAAAAGTGCTCTTCAAGGAGTGCAAGAGCGTGAATGCCAACAGCTATCAGATAGAGAGTGCCGAAGAAATCAATATGGATTGGCTGAAGGGGGTGAATACCGTAGGCATCTGTGGTGCTACCAGTACTCCTAAATGGCTGATGGAAGAATGCAAGGAGAAAATCATCAAGGATACCTTATCATAAAGAAAAACAGGTAATCTGATGATTCATCTCATCAAATAAAAACAGGTGATAAATCTTCTCACGAGGACTTATCACCTTCAAAAAACAGTAATTAACTCAAAATTTATAATCTATATCATTACTACCTTGTCATTATGTCTGCAAAGATAAATAAAACAACGTTTTTTTGCAAAGCCAATTCTTTAAAATGGCAGTTTTTTTATATTAAACTGAAATTTTAATATATTTTTGCAGTCTTCTGCAGGTTTTCTACGACAAAGTAGCTTTTTGTTACTTTTCTGTGGCTTTTTGATACTGTTTCATCAACCATTCCTTCTGTTCCGGAATTGTCATCTCACTGTTGTCGAGTGTGATGGCATCATCAGCCTTGCGCAAAGGAGAGGTCTCACGATGGGTGTCAATGTAGTCACGCTCCTCTACATTCTTCAGAATTGCCTCGAAGTCGGCAGGCATTCCTTTCTCCTTGAGCTCATCGAAACGGCGCTGTGCTCTTACCTGAGAGCTTGCCGTAACGAAGATCTTCAGTTCTGCGTTAGGGAAAACGGTGGTACCGATGTCACGGCCATCCATTACGATGCCCTTGTCTTCGCCCATCTTCTGCTGCTGGGCTACCAATGCCTCTCTTACGAATGGGATGGCTGCCACTGGACTTACGTGATTGGAAACCTCCAGCGAGCGGATCTCCTTTTCTACCAACTCACCGTTGAGATAGCAGTCTGGGCGACCGGTTTCGGCGTTGAACTTGAAAGAGATGTGGATGTTGGACATCTCAGCCTCTAACTCTGCTACCTTTACCTTGCCATCCTCATCGAAGAGCTGGTGGCGCAGGGCGTAGAGCGTAACTGATCGATACATGGCACCTGTATCTACATATACATATCCGATTTCCTTGGCAAGATCCTTTGCCATGGTACTCTTTCCACAAGAAGAGTAACCGTCAATTGCTATTGTAATCTTCTTCATGTCTTTAAATCTGAAAAGTTTATCTGTTCTATAAATCTGTATTCAATAATCTGTATTCTATAATCCGTATTCTATAATCTGTAGTCGATATTCAGCAGCAGACTATTGCTGCTGACATGGTATTTGCCGTAGGCGATGTTGAGATGGAAGCGCTCCAGATTGATACCGCCACCCAACGACCATCCGGCTCCATGACTGCTGGTCTCATCTTCTCCGTTTACGATTTTCATCTCATCGTGGCGTCGGAAGTTGTAGCCGGCTCCCACCCAGAGGCTTTCGCCCAAAAGCAGGTCGGCACCTAATACCGCATGGTTTCTGATTCCCTTATCCCAATGGTTCAGATTCACCAGGGTGGCTGAAACGCGGAAAGGAGTATTGATGAAGTGCTTGCTGACACCCACTTGTAGGTCTATCGGCATCTTCTCGTATTCTTCATCATAAGCCTTGAGCTGTCCACCCAGGTTTCTGGCTACTGCGGAAACCGACCACTCTTCTTCCGAATCGTAGTAGTTGAGTCCCAGATCCACTCCCATGGCGATGGAGTTGTAATCACCGATATACGAGGTGATGAATTTGGCGGTGATGCCACCCACGATGCGTTCGCTGAGCAGGTAGGAGAAAGTACCCGCCAGACAGATATCCTTAGCCGAGAATTCACCCATCTGGATGTTGTTCTCATCGGTCTGCTTCATCTTGCCATAATCCACATATTGGGCCGATACCGCCCACGAAGCCTTCTCTCCGGCGATGCGGTTGAATGAAGCTGATGCCATATTCACCCCCTTCATATAGTTCATGTAGTTGAAGTTGAGGGTACGGTCGTTCACCGACGCCAGCAGGGCTGGGTTATGGAAAGCAAGTGCCGCATCATCTTCTATCAAGGTGATGTTATCGCCTCCCAAGGCTGCAGCATGGGCACTGACGGGGAGTCGGAGGAAGTTATACCCCGTCTGACTCTCTTGAGCCCCCATTTTTGTCGCAAAAAGCGTCAATATAATGGAAAAAACAACTTTTTTCATTTAAAATATCTAATTCTTTGGCAAAGATACGGCTTTTTTGAGAAATAAGACGTAAATTTGCAATGTTTTCGTAGAAAATAACGAAAGAGAATGTAAAATATTGCAGTTTGGACCCCAAAAACGGGTGAACAAGTCTGCAAATAGTAGATAATAGATATTGTGGAAATAAAGAAATCAGATCGTGCACAGTTGGAGGACAAGCGGGTAACTTTTTTCCTGCTGGGACTCCTTATTGCCTTTACGCTTCTTTTTGTAGGATTGCAATATTCCAGAAATCCGCAGGGAGATGACGACTGGGCTGAGAACTTTGAAGATCTTTCGCAAGATATGGAAATGTCAACTCCGCCCGACCAGAAAGATATGGTGAGTGCGGAGGCTATGGCGAAGGCACCTGCCTCGCAGGCTATTACCCAGGAGGTGAAACCTACCGAGCAGCAAATGGTCAAGAAGACACCGGAAAAGATCAGCACTACTACCAGCAAGCTGTTAATCGGTGATGGTTCGGGCGTGGTAGAAGGGGCTGACGTGAAGGAGGCGGCTCCTGAGACGGCGGTGGATCCGGCAGATACACAGGCTGAGGCTCCTATCAAGTTTACCGTGGTGCAGAAGATTCCGGAGTTTCCGGGAGGCTGGTCGGCATTTATGCAATGGCTCACCAAGAACCTGAAGTATCCGCAGGTGGCACAGAACAACAAGGTACAGGGCACGGTGGTGGTAACCTTCATCGTGAACAAGGATGGAAGCATCGCCAATACCAAGGTAAGTACCTCGGTGGATGCTGCCCTTGATGCTGAAGCGCTCCGCGTGATGAAGATGATGCCCAAATGGAAACCGGGTATGGACAAGAACAAGGTGTGCCGTACCATGATTGCTGTTCCGGTGGTATTCCAGTTATAAAAGATAAAATAACTGAATACTCAATTTCAAGACAGATTATAAATCAGATATTATAAATTAGAAATATGAAAGATATGAAGACATCAGAAGAATTATTGGTAATGGTGAATGATTTCCTGGCAAATCTCCCATACAATCGTAAACCATTGTCGCTTTACGAACCGGTGAAGTACGTACTCTCTTTAGGTGGAAAGCGTATTCGCCCTGTTTTAATGCTCTTGGGATACAATCTCTTCAAGAATGATCCTGAGAAGATTCTGATGAATGCGATAGCTCTTGAGACTTATCACAACTATACTCTCTTGCACGACGACCTGATGGATAATGCTGACCTTCGTCGTGGTCATGAGACAGTACACAGGAAGTGGGATGCCAATACTGCTATCCTCTCTGGTGACAGTATGCTGGTGTTGGCTTACGAGAGAATGGCACAGTGCGACGATCAGCATCTTGCCAAGGTGATGAAGCTCTTTACTACTACAGCCCTTGAGATAGGAGAGGGACAGCAGTATGATATGGAGTTTGAGAACCGCAATGATGTGAAGGAAGAGGAGTATATCGAGATGATTCGCCTCAAGACCAGTGTGCTTCTGGCTTGTGCCCTGAAGATTGGTGCCATCCTGGCTGATGCTTCTGCTGAGGATGCTGACAATCTCTATAAGTTTGGCGAGCAGATCGGCTTGGCTTTCCAGCTGCAGGATGATTTCCTCGATGTATATGGTGATTCCAAGGTGTTTGGTAAGGCTATTGGGGGTGATATCACTTCCAACAAGAAGACTTTCATGCTCATCAATGCCTTCAACCATGCCAACGATGCCCAGCGTGCTGAACTCCAGAAATGGGTGGATGCCAAGGAATTCGACCGCAATGAGAAGGTGGCTGCTGTTACCCGTCTCTATAACGAGATCGGTATCGACAAGATGGCACAGGATAAGATTGCCTATTACTTCGAGCAGAGCAAGAAGTATCTTGATGCTGTGAATGTACCTGCTGATCGCAAGGAAGAGTTGGCGAAGTATGCACAGAAAATGATGAAGCGCCAGTATTAATCATCAAGTTTAAAGTTCAAAGTTCAATGTTCAAAGTTCAATGTTCAAAGTTCAATGTTCAAAGTAATAGATACGCATACTCATCTCGATGCAGAAGAGTTTGATGAGGATAGAGCGGAAGCCTTCGCTCGTGCCAGGGAAGCAGGGGTAGGCAAGGTGTTCTTGCCTGCCATCGACGTGAAGACCACGCACGCTGTCCTGGCATTGAGTCGGGAATATCCGGGTTATGCCTATCCGATGATCGGCTTGCATCCTGAAGAGGTGAAGGCAGACTGGAAGGATCAGCTGGCTGAACTCAGGAAGATGCAATTTTCCGATTTCATAGCCATTGGCGAAATCGGACTGGATTATTACTGGAGCCGTGAGTTTGAACAGGAGCAGTTGGAGGCATTCGAGGAACAGGTGAAATGGTCGGTAGAAACCCGTCTCCCCCTGATGATTCATTGCCGCAAGGCACAGAACGAGATGGTGCACTTGCTTCGTCACTATCAGAAAGAACTGCCTGGTGGCGTGTTCCACTGCTTCACCGGCAATCAGAAGGAGGCTGAAGAGCTTCTCTCTTTCGATAACTTCGTGCTGGGTATCGGCGGTGTTTCTACTTTCAAGAGCAGTCATCTCAGAGAAGACCTTCCGGCTGCGGTTCCTATGAATCGCATCATCCTGGAGACCGACAGTCCTTATATGGCTCCCGTGCCTTATCGTGGCAAGCGCAATGAAAGCGCTTTCGTGATAGAAGTGCTCAAGACTCTGGCGAAGGCATACAGAGTGAGTGAGGAGGAATTCGCAGAACAGACGAATAAGAATGTAGAAAGCGTCTTTCACTTCTAGGGAAATGCCCCACACGCCCTGAAGGGGGCAAATGCTACAGAAGCAGCACGCCCTGAAGACTCAAACCTCTAGAAGCAGCACGCCTTGAAAGGGGCAAATGCTACAGAAGCAGCACGCCCTGAAGACTCAAACCTCTAGAAGCAGCACGCCTTGAAAGGGGCAAATGCTACAGAAGCAGCACGCCCTGAAGACTCAAACCTCTAGAAGCAGC
>ERZ779669.1001-NODE-1001-length-14424-cov-8.195421_pt1 | contig 14424 bp, 8 predicted proteins | sample MGYA00511372_ERZ779669 | MGnify/ENA primary metagenome ERZ779669 (study PRJEB29588, sample SAMEA1967891) | human gut metagenome | biome: human gut; feature: human-associated habitat; material: faeces | place: Denmark | collected 2008/2010 ... | reverse complement strand
CCGCCCTCTCCCACCACCGTACGTGCCGTTCGGCATACGGCGGTTCCTATTTTGGATGCCATTCGAGATACGCCCCCATTAAAGTAGCACATCCTCATTTTTAATTATAATTCAAGGGTAAATTTTCTTTGAAAAACAAATTATTTCTCTTTCCTTCTTAGTAATATAGAAAAAGTAAATAGAAAAGATAGGATTATTCTTAAACTTTTTATATTTTTGCATAAAATATAAAGGTATAAATATGAGGGTTTACCAAGATTCAAAGGGAAATATTAATGGATACTCTTGGAATATTTCAAACAAGTTTATCCAAGCAGTTGTAATGGGAGGTTGCCTATTTAGAGTTTTGCTATTTCCTTTAGTGGGATTATATTTGATTTTTCATCCAAACGAAGGTGGAAAATATGCTTTTTCTAGAAAATGGTATAACAAGATATTGTGGACTTATTCTGTAATATTGCCTTTCTCTGTAATATATTATGGTATAAGATATGATGATATAACAAAGGTAGAAATATTGTTTTTACTTGGTGTACATAGTATAATGCTCTTGGGTGCTTTTGGCGCTTTTATAGATGATGTCTTTTTGAATAATAACACAATAAAAGAAAATAGAGCAAGCAAAAGTTATCACTATAGTTATAATAATGTAGAGATGAATGCTGAAATATTAAAAGAATTGGATTGTATGTTGCAATTCAAAGGGTTTAAAACCATCCGTGAATTAAAAGAGAGTTGTTCAGAAGTTCCTTCTTCTAATGGTGTGTACCTTGTGTTGAGGTGGAATAATCAAAAACCAATTTTTAGTCTTTCTAGTTTAGGTGGTTATGTGAAAGTACCAAACGATTCTCCTTGTTATTCACTACCTTATTTACAAGAACAGTATGTTAACGGAACCTGTATCTTGTATATAGGAAAATCAACTAATTTGAGAAGCCGTTTGAGTTCATACATGAGGTTTGGACAAGGAAAGCGAGCTTCCCATGGAGGAGGAAGGGCGATATGGCAAATGACTGATGTTGATGATTTTGTGGTTTGTTGGGCAGAGACTTTGGAAAATTCAAGATTGGTTGAGAAACGAATGATTCAAGCGTTTAAATTGCGGCATGAAGGGAAACGGCCTTTTGCTAATATGAGTGATTAGCTGAATTTCTTAACTTTACTTGAACTCAACCTCACAATACCCTGAAAGCAAGTCGGTTCGCTGGCCAATAGCCAAAGTAGGGTTTTCGCCGATACCAAGTAGAGGCTCCTGGCTGTTGGTGACAATTGATGAACACACCCCACATGGAGGCAAGTGTGGGGATTGAGAATATCTTCAAGTTTCTGCGCATCAACTACGTTTAGCGCTTGAGCTATAGAAATATGGAGAATATACAGAAGAGTGGTGTAAGAATGACGATAGTATTATCGTTTTAAAAAGCGAGTAGGAGGAAAACGAAGCAGTTTTCTTCCTACTTTCGTTTTCCGACCTCTTACACCCCGTACGTGCGGTTCCGCATACGGCGGTTCCTATTTTGGATACCATTCGAGATACGCCTCCATTAAAGTAGCATACCCTGCGGAGCGTAGTTTATTGTTATCTATCGCCCTTTTTAGAATAGGGCTGTCATTTATTCGCCAATAGCCCTTGCGAGTATTACCCCATTCGTATGCTTTGTATTTATTATAGCTATCGGGCTTTGGTTTCTTTTGCAACCTTACCCACGGTCATATGCCTTATATGAAGTTCCTGTTCGTTAGGTCAGATGTTTGCCGCCGGCTTCTTTCAGATTCCAACTCACGATTGACACCCTTGCCTTTGGCTATGTAATTCCCGCTATTAGGGCTTACTCGGGACTTGCACCCGTTAGATAATGCTCATGCCGAGCGTACAAACGAAAAAGGAGAACACCCTTGCGGATGTTCTCCTTATTATATTATATATAAGAGTGCTTAAGAGCTGCGCAGAAAAGCTATTACCAGATCTGTGCGCGCTTCTTCTGCGGCACGAAGAGCTTGTCAGACTTCTTGATGTTGAAAGCCTTGTACCAAGCGTCGATCTGCGGGAGGGCGCCGTTGACGCGAGCCTCAGCCGGTGAGTGCGGGTCGGTCTTTATCTGACGGTCTACGAACTCAGGACGAGCGTTGCCTGCCCATACTGTAGCCCATGAGAGGAAGAAGCGCTGCTCGGGTGTGAAGCCGTCGATAGACTTGTTGAGAGTTGGGTTCTCCTTGAGCACGTTCTGCAGGGCGCGGAACGAGATGTTCAGACCGCCGTTGTCGCCGATGTTCTCGCCGAGAGTGAGCTTGCCGTTGATCTTCTTGCCGGGCAGAGCCTCGTAAGCGCTGAAGTAGTCGACGAGCACCTTTGTGCGAGCCTCGAAGTTCTTCTTGTCGGCTGGTGTCCACCAGTCGTTCTGGTTGCCGTACTTGTCGAACTGTGAGCCCTGGTCGTCGAAGCCGTGCGACATCTCGTGGCCGATTACGCCGCCGATACCGCCGTAGTTAACAGCCTCGTCTACGTTCGGGTCGAAGAACGGCGGCTGGAGGATGGCTGCCGGGAAGCAGATCTCGTTGGTGGTCGGGTTATAGTAAGCGTTCACGGTCTGCGGAGTCATTTGCCACTCGGTCTTGTCAACCGGCTTGTTCACCTTGCGCGAGATATAGTCCTGCGAGAGGAATGCGCGGATGTTCTGCATGTTCTCGAAGAGCGAGAGCTGCTCGTCTACGTGGAGGTTGGTGTAGTCCTTCCATGTGTCGGGGTAGCCCACCTTCACGATGAAGTTGGCGAGCTTGTCCTGAGCCTGCGCCTTTGTAGCGGGCGACATCCATGTAGCCTCGTCGATGCGCTGCGAGAGAGCCTTCTGCAGGTTGCGCACGAGCTGAATCATCTGCTGCTTAGACGACTCGGGGAAGTACTTCTCTACGTAGAGCTTGCCGATAGCCTCGCCGAGCACGCCGCTCACGAGAGCTGTGGCACGCTTCCAGCGCGGACGGTCCTGCTGTACGCCCGACATCACCTTGCCCAGTTCGAACTCTACGGCGCGGAAGTTGTCGTCGAGGTAGCCTGCAGCAGAGCTGATGGCGTGCGACTCGGCGTAAGCCTTGAGGTCGTCGAGCGGCTCGTCAGCCAATATCTTCTCCACCTCGTGGATAGGTTCAAGCTGTCCTACGTCGATATGCGAGAATGCGGGGAAGCCCTCAGCCAGGAAGAAGTTGCCCCAGTCGATGCCCGGGAAGTCCTTCACGAGAGCGTTGTATGTCATCTTGTGGTAGTTGGCCTGCACGTCGCGCAGCTCTACCTGGCTCTTGCTTGCCTTGGCGATGCGTGTCTCGATGCGCATTGTGGCGTCGGCCTTGCGCTGAGCAGTAGCCTCGTCGTTGCCGGCGAGAACGAGCATCTTCTTGAGGTATTCGGCGTAAGCCTTGCGCACAGCAACCACCTGAGCGTCGTCAGAGAGGTAGTAGTCGCGCTCGCCGAGTCCGAGTCCGCCCTGACCAAGACCCACGAGGTTGTTGGCAGCGTCCTTCATGTCGGCACCTACGCCGGCTCCGAACATGAGGCAGTCGAGACCGCGTGCGTCGAGCTGTGCTGTGACGAGCTGATACTCGCGGCGGTCGTTCACGTCGTTAATCTTCTTCAGAATCGGCTTCAGCGGTTCTGCACCCTCGCGGTTGCGGCGCACGCTGTCCATAGCGAGGTTGTAGAGCGAACCTATCTTCTGTCCGAGTGTGCCCTTGGGCTGCGGCTTAGAAGAGTACTCCTCGATGAGAGCAAGGATGCGCTTCTGGTTCATCTCGTCGAGGTCGGTGAACGAGCCGTTGCGAGCGTGTTCTGCATCAAGTGGGTGGGCCTTGCGCCAGCCACCAATAGCATATTCATAGAAGTCTTGTCCGGGCTTCACTGCCGTGTTCATGTTGGCGAGGTCGATGCCCTTTGAGGTCTGCGCGCTTGCCGACATTGTAGCCAGCAACGAGCAAGCGAGGATGATTGATTTTACTTTCATATATAATTAAGTTTAGTAATAAGCATGTTATGGGGTGCACCCCTTACAAAGCCCCCTAATGATTGCAAAAGTAAGAAATTTGTGATAAATAACATATACTTGTTAGTAATCGTTAACCATTGCGCAAACGTTTACCTTGCAGTTTGGAAGAAATGCGTTCATAACTTTGCAAAAAATTGCGTAATTGTTTAATTTTGCAGCAAAATACAATTAGAATCTAATAACGACTAAACAATACTATGCAAATTACTTTTAACATCCAATACAAGACAGTATTCGGCGAAGAGCTGCTGCTGAACATCGTAGGCGGACAGCAAGGCAACCGCACAGTGGCTATGTCTACAACCGACGGTTTGACATGGACATGCGAGGTAGAGACAGGCATGGGCGAACAGCGCTTAGACTACTACTACAGCGTGCGCAACAGCTGCGGAATAAAATGCAGCGAGTGGAAGACCATAATGCACCGACTCGACCTCAACGCGAAGCCGTCGCACCGCTTCACCGTAGAAGACCGCTGGCACGAGATACCAGGCGACACATATTTATATAGTTCGGCTTTCACCGACTGCGTCAACCGACGCGCAAAGGGCAAGGTGGAGCCGCTGGCTTACAAGAAGGCGCTGCGTCTCGTGGTGCGCGCTCCGCAGTTGCACTCGGGCTCACGCCTCGCTCTCACGGGCAAAGGCTCAGCGCTGGGCAACTGGGACTTGAAGAAGGCGCTGCCAATGACCGAGCACAACTACAACGAATGGATTGTAGACATCGACGGCGACGCGCTCAATGCAAACGAAAAAGAAGTAGGTTTAGGTAACAATAATAAGATTTGTAGTAAGTTAGTACACGAACTGGAATTTAAGTTCGTGGCGTTCAGCGACAAAGGCGATGAGATGTGGGAGACATGCGACAACCGCAAGCTCACTCTCGAGCCTTTGGAGCAGAACGAAGTGCGCGTGGTGGCACTCGACCAGTCGTTCTACGCGCTCTGCGACGAGAAGGTGGCGGGCACACTCATTCCCGTCTTCTCGCTCCGCTCTGAAGGCAGCTTCGGCGTGGGCGACTTCGGCGACCTTAAACTGATGGTCGACTGGATGGCAAAGACCCACCAGCGCCTCCTGCAGGTGCTGCCTATCAACGACTCTACATCCACACACACGTGGACCGATTCATATCCATATTCATGTATATCTATTTTCGCCCTGCATCCGCAGTATGCCGACCTGCGCCAGTTGCCCGCTTTGAAAGACAAGCTGGAGGCAGACCGCTTCGAGGTGCTGCGCGAGGAGCTGAACGCTCTGCCGCAGATCGACTACGAGCGCGTGAACAACGCCAAGCTGAAGTATCTCCGTCTGCTGTTTGAGCAGGAGGGCAAGAAGGTGCTGGCGTCGAAGGAGTTCAAGACGTTCTTCGCCGACTGTGAGCGCTGGCTCGCGCCGTACGCCCACTACTGCTATCTGCGCGACTTCTACGGCACATGCGTATTCTCTGAGTGGCCCGACCACAAGCAGTGGAACGAGGCTGACCGCAAGGCGCTCAGCAACCCGAAGAGCGAACTATATAATAAGGTGGCATTCTACTACTACATGCAGTTCGTGCTCGACCAGCAGATGCGCTCAGCTCACGAGTATGCCCGCGCTCGCGGCGTCATCCTCAAGGGCGACATTCCTATCGGCGTGAACCGCAACGGCTGCGACGTATGGCACGAGCCCGAATACTTCCACCTCGACTCGCAGGCTGGCGCTCCGCCAGACGCTTTCTCGGTGAACGGACAGAACTGGGGCTTACCGACATACAACTGGGACCGCATGATTGCAGACGGATGCGAGTGGTGGGTGCGCCGCTTCCAGAACATGGCTAAGTATTTCGACGCTTACCGCATCGACCATGTGCTCGGATTCTTCCGTATATGGGCTATACCTACCGACTGCGTAGGTGGACTGCTCGGACAGTTCCAGCCGGCACTCGCCATGTCGCGCGACGAGATACAGAGCTATGGTCTCAACTTCCAGGAGCATCTCTTCACAACGCCGTTCATAGCCCACTGGGTAGTGGAGCGCGTGTTCCGCGAACATACCGAGGAGGTTATCAAGACTTATCTCAACCACGAGCACGACGACATCTACTCGCTCAAGCCCGAATACGACACGGAGCGCAAGATTGAGGCTGCGTTCGAGGGCAAGACGACGGAGAAGGACGTGTGGCTGCGCGACGGACTCTACGCGCTGGTTGACGACGTGCTCTTCGTGCGCGACCGCAAGAACCCCAACCTCTTCCACCCGCGCATCACGGCGCAGCTCAACTTCATGTACGAGGCGCTGTGGGACGGCGACAAGGCGGCGTTCAACCGACTCTATAACGACTACTATTATCGCCGCAACAACAATTTCTGGTATGGCGAGGCGATGAAGAAGCTGCCGATTCTGGTGCAGGCTACCCGTATGCTGGTATGCGCAGAAGACTTGGGCATGGTGCCCGACTGCGTGCAGTGGGTTATGAAGGAGCTGCGCATTCTGAGTCTCGAACTGCAGTCGATGCCGAAGGATCCGAGCGTCAAGTTCGGCTATCTCTCGCGCAATCCGTACCGTTCTGTGTGCACTCTCTCTACTCACGATATGCCTACGCTGCGCCAGTGGTGGGACGAAGACTGGGACCGCACGCAGGAGTTCTACAACACCATGCTCTACCGCGGCGGCGCAGCACCGCATCCGCTGCCGGGATGGCTCGCTCGCGACATCGTTTCGCAGCAACTCACCTCGCCGTCCATGCTCTGCTGCCTCTCGCTGCAGGACTGGTTCGCCATCGACGAGCGTATTCGCCTCGCCAACGCCGACGCCGAGCGCATCAACATTCCGTCTATCCCGAAGCACTACTGGCGCTATCGCATGCACATTAACATCGAACAGCTCCTCGCCGACCGCGACTTTAACGAGCAGGTGAAGGAACTGATTGACGAAGCGGGAAGAAAGTAAATTCAAAATTAAGAGTTGAGAGTTGAAAGTTGAGAGTTGAGAGTTGAGAGTTGAGAGTTGAGAGTTATGATATGTACTATTGCGTAATTTTTCAAAATATATAATATGGAGAAAACCTTTTCAGAAATGGTAATCATAACTCTCAATTCTCAATTCTCAACTAAAAAACGTTCAGCAACTCTCAACTAATCATAACTCTCAATTCTCAACTCTCAACTTTCAACTAATCATAACTCTCAACTCCAAATTCTCAACTAAAATAAGCATGACCCTAAAGACCATTCTCCTCTCCTTCTTGACATCCTGCACAGCTCACAGCGCCGTCGCACAGACGTTCAACGAAGTGGAGTATTCGCCCAAAGAGACAACATTCAAGCTCACCACGTCGCCCGACGTGAAGAAAGTGAACGTGCTGCTGTCGGACACAGACAGCGACAACCCTGCCGAGCAGATGATAAAGCAGATGAAGCATGTGGGTGCGGGCAAGTGGAAGCTAACGGTGAAGAGCGACTTGAAAGGCAAGTATTATCTCTTCAGCGTGTACAACAATGCGCAGCCCGACAACACACCCGGCATATTCGCAAAGGCGGTGGGTGTGAACGGAAAGCGCGGCGCCATCGTCGACCTGCGCGACACCGACCCTGAGGGTTGGGCTAACGATGTGCGCCCGACGCTCAACAATCCGTGCGACCTCGTCATCTACGAGATGCACCACCGCGACTTCTCCGTCGACCTCTCGTCGGGACTGAAGCACAAGGGCAAGTATCTTGCGCTCACGGAGCCGAAGGCTATCGAGCACCTGCAGCGTCTCGGCGTGAACGCCGTGCACATTCTGCCGTCGTTCGACTACGCTTCAGTGGATGAGTCGAAGCCCGACGTGCCGCAGTACAACTGGGGCTACGACCCGCTCAACTATAACGTGCCCGAAGGCTCCTACTCTACCGACGCCGCTACGCCGACAACACGCATACGCGAGTTCAAGCAGATGGTGCAGGCGCTGCACAAGGCTGGCATTCGCGTCATACTCGACGTGGTGTACAATCATACGTTCGACATCAACGGCTCTAACTTCCAGAAGACCTACCCCGACTACTTCTACCGCAAGACTGCGGAGGGCAAGTATTCGGATGGTTCGGGCTGCGGCAACGAGACAGCAAGCGAGAAGCCGCTCATGCGCGAGTTCATGAAGGAGAGCGTGGAGTATTGGGTTAAGGAGTATCACATCGACGGCTTCCGCTTCGACCTCATGGGCGTTCACGACATCGAAACGATGAACGAGATACGTGCTATGGTAGACAAGATCGACCCGTCTATATATATTTATGGTGAGGGCTGGAGCGCTGGTTCTTGCGCCTATCCGCAGGAGAAACTGGCTATGAAGGCTCATGCCAAGCAGCTCGACGGCATCGGTGCGTTCTGCGACGAAATGCGCGACGCTCTGCGCGGTCCGTTCTCAGACGACCATAAGGGCGGCTTCCTCATTGGCGAGCCTAATCAAGAGGAAAGCATCAAGTTCGGTATCGTGGGCGCCATTGCGCATCCGCAGATAGATATGACGAAGGTGAACTACTCGCGAGAGGCGTGGACGAACGAGCCGTCGCAGATGGTGGCTTACGTGAGCTGTCACGACGACATGTGTCTCACCGACCGTTTGCGCGCTACAATGCCGTACATAACAGACGACGAACTGATACGTCTCGACCTGCTCGCACAGACCGCTGTGCTCACTTCGCAGGGCGTACCGTTCATTCTCGCTGGCGAGGAGATGCTGCGCGACAAGAAGGGCGTGCACAACTCATTCCGCTCGCCCGACTCTATCAACCGTCTCGACTGGAACAACCTGAAGCGCTATCCGCAGGTGTTCGACTACTACGCTGGTCTCATAGCGCTGCGCAAGGCGCATCCTGCGTTCCGCATGGGCAAGGCTGAGGAGGTGAGAAAGAACCTCGAGTTTGTCGATGCTCCGAAGGGCGTGGTGGCGTTCCGACTGAAGAACAACGCCGGCGGCGACGCATGGCAGAACATATACGTGGTGCTCAACTCGCAGAAGACGCCGCAGAGCGTGAAGGTTGCTGAGGGTAGCTACACAAAGGTGGTGGCTAACGGTAAGGTGAACGCCGAGGGTCTCGGACTCATCAGCGGCTCTACTCTGACGGTTGCTCCGCAGTCGGCATTGATTGTTCACGATTAATACTTTAAACAATGATAAACTTCAAAAACCATTTACTCTTGTCATTGAACAAGGGAATGAAGAGCGCGACGCTTGTCGCTCTCTTTCTTTCAACATCACTTTCTATGAATGCAGCACAGAAGATAGACCGCATCGAACCTACAAACTGGTTCGTAGGCATGAAGAATCCACAGGTGCAGCTGATGGTTTACGGCAAGGACGTGCGCGCTGCCGAGGTGTCGACCGACTATCCTGGCGTGCGCATCGACTCGCTCGTGCGTCTCGACTCGCCCAACTATCTGCTGGTGTACATGAACGTGAAGGATGCTAAGCCGGGCACAATGAACCTGCTGTTCCGTGCGGGCAAGAGCAAGACAAACGTGAAGTACGAGCTGAAGGCGCGCGACATGAAGGGCGAAGACCACATGGGCTTCACCAACGCCGACGTGCTGTACATGCTCATGCCCGACCGATTTGCTTCGAGCGGAAAGAATCTTAAAGTGAAGGGCTTGAACGCTTACACCGTGAACCGCAAGGAGCCGTCGCTGCGTCACGGCGGCGACCTCGAAGGCATACGCCAGCACCTCGACTACTTCAACGAGCTTGGTGTCACGGCGCTGTGGTTCACGCCGGTGCTTGAGAACAACTCGCCCGACCACGGCAAGAGCAGTACGTATCACGGATACGCTACGACCGACTACTATCGTGTTGACCCGCGATTCGGATCGAACAATGACTATCGTCAGCTTGTTTCTGATGCGCACAAGAAGGGTCTGAAGGTGGTGATGGACATGATTTTCAACCACTGCGGCTTCGAGCATCCGTGGGTGAAGGACATGCCTACCAAGGACTGGTTCAACACACCCGAATGGCTTGCGCCGGAGAATCAGGCGAAGACTGTGAAGACGAAGACCGTTGACGGCGACCAGATGACTAACGACAAGTATCTGCAGACAAGCTACAAGCTGACGCCGGTGCTCGACCCGTATGCGTCGAAGGTAGACCTGCGCGAGACGGTGGACGGCTGGTTCGTGCCCTCAATGCCCGACCTCAACCAGCGCAACGAGCACGTGATGACTTATCTCATACAGAACTCGGAGTGGTGGATAGAGACCGTTGGCATCGACGGCATACGCATGGACACTTATCCGTACGCCGACCGCAAGGGTATGGCACACTGGATGGAGGTGCTGAACACGGAGTATCCCAACTTCAACACGGTTGGCGAGACATGGGTGACGGAGCCGGCATACACAGCGGCATGGCAGAAGGACTCGCCGCTGGCTGAAGTAAACTCGAATCTGAAGACGGTGATGGACTTCGCATTCTTCGATCGCATCAACCAGGCGAAGAACGAGGAGACCGACGACTGGTGGAAGGGCTTCAACCGCATATACAACTCGCTCTGCTACGATTATCTGTACGTCGATCCGTCGCACGTGATGGCGTTCATAGAGAATCACGACACCGACCGCTTCCTCGGCGAGGGCCAGGACACATTAGCACTGAAGCAGGCACTGGCTCTGCTGCTCACCGTCAACCGCATTCCGCAGCTCTACTACGGCACGGAGATACTGATGAACGGCACTAAGAGCTCTACCGACGGACATGTGCGCCGCGACTTCCCTGGCGGTTTCGCCGGCGACTCACACAACGCATTCAACAAGGCGGAGCGCACGAAGGAGGAGCAGGCTATGTTCAGCTTCACAAGCCGTCTGCTCCACTGGCGTCAGAACAACGACGTCATCACTAAGGGCAAGCAGACGCAGTTCATACCGGTGAAGGGCGTGTACGTAGTGGCTCGCACGTTGGGCGACAAGGCGGTGATGACGGTTATCAACGGCACATCGAAGGCTGCAACGATGCCCGTAGCACGCTACGCCGAGATTATCGGCAACCACACGGAGGCTACGAACATCCTTACCGGTCGCAAGATCGACCTCTCGAAGGACGTGAAGCTGCAGCCGAGAGGTGTACTTGTACTTAGTATGTAACTAAAAAAATCTCTCATATCTTCCAGCAGGCTTGTAACGTCTTGCTGGATAATGAGTTGAAGGCTGGTAGATAGCGTTTTTATCTACCAGCCATCTACCAGTATCTACCAGCATCTCCCAGACGGGCTGCCCGCATCGATTGGGTTTTGCACATACTTTTCCTACAGTTTGCCCTTCTACACAACTATATAGTTTCGGCAAACATCAGACAACCTCAAACAATAACAATCAATTCGATACCTAAAATGAACAGATTACTGAAATCGGCAGCCGCAATAGCATGCGGCTTGTGCCTTTCGCCGCTTAACGCGTCGGCGCAAGGCTGGCCTTCTGAATACGAGGGCGTAATGCTTCAGGGCTTCTACTGGGACAGCTTCGACGCATCGCAGTGGACAAAGCTTGAGAGCGAGACTGATGACATGGCGCCTTACTTCAAACTTATCTGGGTGCCGCAGAGCGCTTACTGCGGCGGCAAGTCGATGGGCTATAACGACCTCTACTGGTTCTCCAACTACAACTCGTCGTTCGGCACGGAGCAGGAGCTGCGCTCAATGATCGGCACGTTCAAGAAGAAGGGCATAGGCACCATCGCCGACGTCGTGATAAACCACCGCGGAACCGTGAAGAACTGGTTCGACTTTCCCGAGGAGACGTACAAGGGCAAGACGTACAAGATGACGGCTGCAGACGTTTGCGCCGGCGACGACAAAGGCAAGGCAGCGGAGGAGGCAAAAAAGCAGGGCGTGAGCCTCAGCGCCAACTACGATACGGGCGAGGACTGGGACGGTATGCGCGACCTCGACCACAACTCTGCCAACGTGCAGAACTGCGTGAAGGCGTATCTCGACATGCTGCTCAACGACTTAGGATACGCAGGCGTGCGCTACGATATGACGAAGGGATACGCCGGAAGGTTCACGGGCTTGTACAACAAGGCAGCGAACCCCACCTACTCCGTCGGCGAATACTTCGACGGCAACAAGACGAATGTAATCAACTGGCTGAACGCTACGAAGGTGGACGACAAGATAATGTCGGCGGCGTTCGACTTCCCCATACGCTACTCGATGCGCGACGCGGCTAACAACGGCAACTGGTCGAAGCTGGCGAACGGAGGCTTGGCTACCGACGTGGTGTACAAGCGCTATGCGGTGACGTTCCTCGAGAACCACGACACGGAAAAGCGCAGCGACGCCAACCAAGACCCGATACGCAAGGACACGCTGGCGGCAAACGCTTACATGCTCGCCATGCCGGGCACGCCCTGCGTGTTCTACAAGCACTGGACCGACTGCAAGCAGGACATCAAGAACATGATTCTGGTGCGCTACATAGCCGGAATACACAACGAGAGCCGATGGTCGTGCACGGAGAACTCTGCGAAGCGCTACGTCATAACCACAACGGGCAAGAATATGAAGCTGCGTGCGGCGGTGGGCACCACGGCGAACGCATACACACCCACCGATGACGGATGGGCGCTGGCTGCCGAGGGCTACCACTGGCGCTACTTCCTGCCTACTTCTGCCGAGACGGTATTCCCCTCGCTGCCGTCGGGCGAATACTACAACGATCCTACCGTCACGCTGCGCGCTATCTCTACAGCCAAAGACGCACAGATTGTCTACACAACTGACGGCACCGCTCCTACGGCGTCGAGCGCAAAGGCTACTAACGGCGCCAAGATTGCGCTGCCCGACGGCAAGTGCACGCTGAAGGCTGCGCTGCTCGTGAACGGCAAGGTGGGCACTATCGTGACACGCACATACAGCGTGCATAAGTTCGAGGCTTACAACATCGCCGTGTATGTCAACACCGAGAACGTGGGCTGGACCAACTGCTACTTCTGGACGTGGGGCGGCGACGAGACGCACGCTCCTGCCAACAAAAAATGGCCGGGCGACAACGTGACGACACCGACTGAGAAGAACGGCAAGAAATGGTACAGCAAGCAGTTCAAGATAAACACACCGACCGACTACGTCAACTTCGTGTTCGCCAAGTCGAGCTCGGTGCAGACCGCCGATGTTACGGGCATTAAGGCGAACGCCTACTTCGAGATACTGAACCAGAAGGACGCCGAGGGCCACTATCTCCTGAAGAACGTTACAGCCGACCAGCCCACCGCCATCATAGACATCGCAGCCAACGCCGCCCCAGCCACCACAACCGTAGTGGCGACAGACGGCAGAACGGTGCGCCGCTTCAAGAGCGCCGTATCGGCAGCCGAGGCAGTGAACGGACTCGCTGCAGGCATATACATCGTGAACGGCAAGAAGATTCTCGTGCGTTAAAGCCGTTGCCTTAACAATAAAAGCGGGAATATGGCGTTAAATAAGAAGTTCTTACACAACAATTAAAAGAATTTCTTATACAATGACATACATCAGACATCTACTCAAGGCGTACCCGGTATCGTGCTTCTATATCCTTATGATATGGATTCTGTGTTTCGCAACGATACCGAGTACGCCGCTCGACAACGTCACTTTGATAGACAAATGGGTACACATAGCCATGTACGGCGGCACTTGCGCCACTATATGGCTCGAATATCTGCGCCTTCACACCACGAAGCGTCAACCCGTAATGCACATCGCATCGCCCTCAGACAAGCCACTGCTGAGCTGGACAAAATTGTTCTGCCTCGCCTGGATTGCGCCCATACTGATGAGCGGCGTCATAGAGATTCTGCAGGAATACTGCACTGGCGGACGCCGCAGCGGCGACTGGCTCGACTTCGCAGCCAACTCAATCGGAGCGACAGTCGGTGCGGTCGCAGGCGTAGGAATGGTGATGCTAAAGAGACGCCACCGATTCTAAAGAGACGCCACATTATACATCTTTTTGTTTTTGCTTGTTTTTTATCATTCTATTCCTACAAATTGATGCTACAAGAACAAACACCAATTGAATGGCTATAAACACGGATATATCACATAAAGTATTGAATCTAAGTTTTGGAAAGTACATCAAAGTTATTCTGTCATAAAGGCACATATGAGAAAGGAGTAGAAGATTTTCAAATATTACATACCACACACTATGTAATGACCATCTGAATAGTCTGATACGACTGATGACATAAATAAATAATGTATTTAGAGGGATTATCATTAGTGCGGCTGATAAAAAACTCAAAACAATGACTGTTAAGGAAAAGGAAAAAAGAACCGGCAATGCCATACATGTACAAAGTGATACAAAATAGCATTTTATAACGGGATCGACTTTATTTGTGGAATTGGGTAGTGTAAACAGAACTGTGTCACGGCTCTGATTTTTTATTCTTTCCCTCTTAT
>ERZ779669.992-NODE-992-length-14531-cov-36.144170_pt1 | contig 14531 bp, 10 predicted proteins | sample MGYA00511372_ERZ779669 | MGnify/ENA primary metagenome ERZ779669 (study PRJEB29588, sample SAMEA1967891) | human gut metagenome | biome: human gut; feature: human-associated habitat; material: faeces | place: Denmark | collected 2008/2010 ... | reverse complement strand
ACTTTTTATAGTTAAGTTTTCATAAGCATTTCTTAATATAAGTTATTGATTTACAGACGATTAAATATTAATTTAACGCAGTATTAACTTTTTAAAGTAGATTCAGTAATGGGATAATAAAATCTGTGTAAATCTGTGAAATCAGTGGGACTTAAAAAAAACAATCAGTGGGACTTAAAAAAAATAATCCGTGAGAAAAAAATAATCTGTGGGGTGATGAAAAAAAGCCCAGAGCAGAAAGAATCTGCCCTGGGCAATAGTTCCCATGAAAAACGGGAGGTGCTTTTACTTGAAATATCTCTTGTAGAGACCAGCGAAGCCAGCGCAGTGGCGAGCCTCGTCCTTAGCCATTTCGTGAACTGTATCGTGGATGGCATCAGAACCCTGCTCCTTAGCGAGCTTGGCAATGCGGAACTTATCCTCGCATGCACCCTTCTCAGCAGCGATACGAGCCTCGAGATTGCTCTTTGTATCACCCAGAACCTCACCCAGCAACTCAGCAAAACGAGATGCGTGGTCAGCCTCCTCGAAAGCATAACGCTTGTAAGCCTCTGCAATCTCTGGATAACCCTCACGGTCAGCCTGGCGAGCCATGGCAAGATACATACCCACCTCGCCGCACTCACCTGCGAAGTGATCCTTCAAACCCTTGATGACCTCCTCATTGACGCCATCCTTATATGCCTGACCGAGAACGTGAACTGTAGCGAATGTCAAATCCTCATCCACTGCATCCTCCATCTCCTTGAACTTGCTGGCTGGAGCCTTGCAGATAGGGCACTTCTCTGGTGCCTCTGTTCCCTCGTAGATGTAACCGCAAACGGTGCAAATAAACTTCTTCTTCATAATGTTAATGTTTTAAATGTTATTGTATATAATATGAGTTAATTCAACTTCTTGGCACATTCAGCGCAGATGCCCTTATAGTAGAGCTGCTCTTCCTGTACGATGTTGCCATTGATCACCTTGTCGCTTTTCAGTGATGGTGCCTCCTCGTCGAAGAGGTCGATGATCTTACCACATTGCTTGCAGAAGAAATGGACATGACTGTAGGTGTTGCCATCATAGCATACACGGTGGTCGTCGATAGTAATCATCTGGGCAGCATGCTTCTCACTCAACATTCTTAGTGTATTATAAACTGTGGTACGACTCAACGTTGGAAGCTCCTCGCAAAGAGCCTGGAACACATCGTCGATTGTTGGGTGGGTAGGATGCTTAATCAGGTAATCCATGATGGCTAGTCTCTGTACCGAAGGACGAACGCCACTCTCCACCAACCTAGTGTAAGCTTCTTTCTTCTTCATGCTTTTTATTTATTACTGTTGTTGATTTTTCTGAGTGCAAAGGTAATATATTTATTTTTAATAACAAAATAATTCTGTAAAAAATCCAAATAATTTTAGGACTTTTTACAGAATTAATTGAATTTTTACTTTTCCGGGGTCGATTTTACTGTTTTTCCTGGAGTTTTTCGATGAAAGCCTTCATTTCAGCCTCATGTTCCTTTGCCTTGAGGAAGAGGTGCCACTGGTTCTGGGCTCTAACCAGGTTGTGCTCAGGATATTTGCACTTCCAGTAGTGGTCGCCGTTGAGGTAATCCCAGAGGAAGCGCACTGCCTGCATGTATGGGAAGAGCTCGGCTGCATGAGGTAGGAGGGAAATCTCAAGAGGGGAGAGGAAGGCTGATGCTGACTCCACGTAGCCACGGGTGAAGGATTCGAAGATGTCCATGCGGAAATCTATCTTCCCGAACTCAGGAGAATCCTCGGCGATGGTATTGGCTGCCGTACGGAGGAAATCACCATAATCGCTCACGAAGAGGGATGGCATTACTGTATCGAGGTCGATGACGCACAATACGCGGCCCTCCTCATCAAACATCATGTTGTTCACCTTTGTATCGCAGTGGCAGACGTGCTTTTGCAGCTTTCCTTCACGGAAGAGGCGCAGGCAGAGACACATCTCGTCCATATAGCTCTCTATCTCTGCGATGAAATCCTTCACGCCCGCTGCGCGTCCGGCACGGTCTTCCTTTACAGCCTGGCGCAGCTGGTCGCGGCGCAGTTCCATGTTGTGGAAATCAGGGATGGTTTCGCCGAGGCGGTCGGTGATGTCGGTGAGCTGTGCCTCGAACTCGCCGAAGGTCTTGCCGGCGTAGTAGGAACTTTCCGGGTTGACAGCTTCCTGGGTGATGGCACGAGGGATGAAGACGGAGATGCGCCAGTACTGCTGGTCCTGGTCCTTGACATAGGTCTTGCCGTCGTGTGCCTTGACGAAGGTGAGTACCTTGCGGTCGATATCGTCAGCGCCCTTTGCTTCGAGCTGCTGCCGGATGTGGGTGGTCACTTCCTCGATGTTGCGCTGCAGGAGGTCAACATCGGTGAAGATGGCGTTGTTGATGCGCTGCAGAACGTAGTCGGGTGCATCTTCTTCCTGGGTTGTCACCTTGTAGGTGTCATTGATGAGTCCGTTACCGAGGGGTTTCACTTCACTTACAGTTCCCTTGATGTCGAACTGCTTGAGGATTGTCGAAAGATCTTTCATGTTAGTGTGGAGTTTAATTATTTATTTTAAAGCTTTTGCTCTTACAGGGCGTCGTTTCTGATTGAATTTTAAACCCAGGGCGCTGCCCTGGGCTAGGAGCTTCTGCTCTTTCAAATTATCTTAAATCGATGACCTCTGCATTAGGGAATTCCTTGCTGTTGAAGGTGAAGGCACTGTTGGCGATGTTCTTCGCCTTGAAGCCATAGATATTGATGGTGCTCCAGGTAGAGCCCTGGCGCATCTTCACCTGCGAAGGCACGTGGGTCTTCTTGTTGATGGTGATGTACATCTCTGCCACGGTGCGCTTCTGGTTGTTGGCTACGAGGTGAACCTGGTAGTTGCCGCCCACGGTCTTGAGGGTGCTCTTGTAGCCTGTCTTGTAGATATTGATGAAGGTATATGGATTCATCGACATCTGCTGTGCCTGGGTAGGGTTGGTGACGTTCACCTCGTTGGTCTTCTTCATGTACGACCACTGTGTCTTTCCGTTATACCATACGATAGCCTGCGGCGTGCGGGCGTTGAACTTATTGCCCTTGATGGCAATAGAACCGCTGGTGGAACCATATTTAGGGCTTGACAACTTGAAGCTGGCGCTGGCGCCCTTCTTGTTGCCCACGATGGCAGCTGTCTTGTTGAGAACCTGCTGGGCGGTCTGTGCCATAGTGCCCAGGCTCATCATCGCTACGAAAGCGATAGCTAGAAATTTTTTCATATCCTTACTGTTTATGATGTATGTTAATTGTATATGAAGCCGTAAAAGCGACCTTCAGATGATTAGACGCTTCTACGGCTTCAAGGTTTAATGATTTTATGAGTTTCTGAGCTGGAGCAGGAGGTTGTTGAGCTGATTCTCATCCTGTATCAGCACTTCACGAGGCTTGCTGCCCTGGGCTGCACCTACGATGCCGGCTTCCTCCATCTGGTCCATCAGGCGTCCGGCACGGTTGTAGCCGATGCTGAATCGGCGCTGGATCATGCTGGTAGAACCCTGCTGGGAGAGAACGATGGCATGGGCTGCCTCCTCGAAGAACGGATCCAGATTCTTGGTGTCCACTGTACCGCCGGAAGGACCACCCTCGTTGTTGGCTGGCTCTGGCAGTTCCATCGGCTCAATAGGACCAGGCTGCTCCTGGATAAACTCGTTGATGCGCTCAACCTCAGGCGTATCAACAAAGGCACACTGCACACGTACCGGCTCCTGACCGTTGAGATAAAGCATATCACCACGACCTATCAGCTGGTTGGCTCCGGTGCGGTCGAGAATGGTCTTCGAGTCGATGGCAGACGTCACCTTGAAGGCTACGCGGCCAGGGAAGTTTGCCTTGATGTTACCGGTGATGATGCTGGTGGTAGGGCGCTGAGTGGCGATGATCATGTGGATGCCCACGGCACGTGCCAGCTGGGCGATGCGGGCGATAGGAAGCTCCACTTCCTTGCCGGCGGTCATGATCAGGTCACCAAACTCATCTATGATGACTACGATGTATGGCATGTACTCATGTCCATCGGTCAGTCGCAGCTTATGGTTGATATACTTCTGGTTGTATTCCTTGATGTTTCGGGCTCCCGCCTTCTTCAGCAGGTCGTAGCGGCTATCCATCAGGACACAGAGACTGTTGAGGGTGCGTACTACCTTGGTTACATCGGTGATGATCGGCTCGTCCTCGTCAGCCAGTGCCGCCATGAACTTGTTGGTGATGCGCGAGTAAACGCTGAACTCCACCTTCTTAGGGTCGATGAGCACCAGCTTGAGCTCGTTAGGGTGCTTCTTATATAATAAGGAGGTGATGATGGCATTCAGACCCACAGACTTACCCTGGCCCGTAGCACCGGCAACGAGCAGGTGAGGAATCTTGGCAAGGTCTACCATGAACACTTCGTTTGTAATCGTCTTACCCAGCGCGATAGGCAGCTCCATCTTGGTTTCCTGGAACTTCTTGGAGTTCAGTGTGCTCTCCATGCTCACAATCTTAGGGTTGGCGTTAGGCACCTCGATACCGATGGTACCCTTGCCAGGGATAGGAGCAATGATACGGATGCCGAGCGCCGCAAGACTCAGGGCGATATCATCTTCCAGGTTCTTGATCTTGGAGATGCGGACGCCCTCGGCAGGCTGAATCTCATAGAGGGTGATGGTAGGACCCACGGTGGCACGGATGGTCTTGATCTGTACGCCGAAGTTGCTGAGCACCTCGATGATTCTGTTCTTGTTGGCGCGCTGTTCCTCCTCGTCGATGGAAACGCCGTCGTCCTCATATTTCTTCAGGAGATTGAGGGTAGGGTATTTGTATCTTGTAAACGGTTCCTTCGGATTGATAGGCGTATTGAGCACCTCGGCACTGCTGACTGTATTTCCCGATGCCTTTTCGTCAGAGGCAGCCACGGAGATATCCATGTTGAGCGCCTCGCTGGCAGCAGCAGCCTTCGTCTCCTCATCTTCCTGTTTGGCTCTTGCCGCACGCAGCTGACGCTGCTGTTCCAGGAAAGAAAGTGGTTTTCCGGCAGTCTCTGCATCGGTCTGCTCTTCAGCAGCATTCTCCTGACTGTCGGCAGCATCAGCCGTTTCATCGGTCTGAGCCTGCCCGTTCTCCTGGCTTGCAGGCTCTGAGAAGGTCTTGTCAGGGGCTACGTCCAGGTCGATGACGGTAGGTTGCTCATCGTCCTTGTATTCTTCCTGTTCCTCAGGCTGTTCCTCGGCCTGCCCCTTGGCAGCATGCGCATAGGCCTCGTCGATGGCGTTGGTTTCTGCCTTGTTGTCGTGGTTGGTAATCTCGAACTTCACCTTATTAGATATATATCCGATAGGGTTAAGCGCCTTTCTGATGATGGTGATGGTCTCAGACGTGAGATAGGTGAGGAAGGCGATAGCCACGAAGAGGAGGATGGCGGTAAGTCCCGGAGGCCCCACTACGTTTTCCAGATTCTGTACCACGAAGAGTCCATGCTTTCCGCCGGGATTGAAGATGAGTCCACCCATGATAGGAGTGAGGAACTTGGCGAAAGTGACAGACGACCATATCATGACAATCATCAGGCAGAAGAACCATTTCCAGAGGTTCACCTTGTATGCATTCATGAGCTGCAAGCCAGCCATGATGATGTAGCAAGGCAGGAGGAATGCCGGGAAACCGAAGTTCACGGCTATGAGCCAGTAGGAGATGATGGCACCCAGGGAGCCGCAGTAGTTCTGGAACTGCTGCTCGTTGTTGGTCCATTCGCCTGCTTTCAGATTCTCCAGTATACTCTGGTCGGCATATCCCGTGTTGAGGAATGAAACCATAGCGATGATGGTGACAATAGCAATACCAATCAGCGCCAGCCCTAGGAAAAAGTCGGTGATAGTATTGTTAAAAATATATTGCAAACCTATAGCTTCGCCAAAAGATTTAGCTTTGCGTTCTGTTCTTTTTTTAGCCATTTTTTTGTCTTTGAATATTTTATCTGCAAAATTAGCGAAAATAAATGAAAAAACCGCTCTTTTCTCAGTTTTTTTTTTTAATTTTGCAAATTGTAAAGAATAAAATGAGTAATGAGGATTATTTTCACTAAATTCGATAAGAAATCAATAAACAGTTTGCCGAGGATTCTCTTCCCAGGTAAAATCGTACTGATTGACAAGGCTGAAGACACGGAAGAAGCCGTAAATTTCCTCCTGAGCCAGCCCATTCTAGGTGTAGATACGGAGACCCGTCCTTCGTTCAGCAAGGGCAGGGGATTCCAGGTGTCGCTGCTCCAGGTGAGCACCCGTGATACCTGCTATCTCTTCCGTCTGCATCTGACGGGCATTACGCCTGCCATCATCCGGTTCCTGGAAGACAAGACGGTGCCCAAGGTGGGATTGTCATGGCATGACGACCTGCTGCAGCTGCATAAGAGGGCTGAGTTCAAGCCGGGATATTTCATAGAACTGCAGGACGAGGCGAAGAAGTTCGGACTGCAGGACATGAGTCTGCAGAAGCTTTATGCCAACCTCTTCCATCAGAAAATCAGCAAGGCACAGCGGTTGAGCAACTGGGAGGCTAGCGAGTTGAAGGACTCGCAGATGGCGTATGCTGCCACGGATGCCTGGTGCTGCATCAATCTCTATGAAGAACTGCTCCGACTGAAGCAGGAGGGAGATTATGAGCTCGACGAACTGTAGAATTCGGAAATAAATAACTGAACTTTCACATATCAGGAAGTTAAAGGAGTTAAGACGTATGTCTTGCAGCTTAAAACCTACGCCAAAAAGACTATTGTCTTAACTCCTCAGCGACCGTAGGGAGCGATAACTCCTTTAACTTCTTTAACTCCTGAACTTGCGAAACTTGAATTGTAACTAATCAATATATATAAATATGTATAAGAGCATATATTTGAAGAAAGGTAAAGAGGAATCGCTCAAAAGATTTCATCCATGGATTTTCTCCGGTGCCATCCAGGCGATGGATGAAGGCATCGAGGAAGGAGAAATCGTTAGAGTGATTACACGTGGGGGTGATTTCATCGCCGTAGGTCATTATCAGATCGGTTCTATCGCCGTGCGCGTTCTTTCCTTCAAGGATGTAGAAATCAATGAGGATTTCTGGTGCTCACGCCTGGAGTCGGCATATAAGATGCGAGTGGCTGTGGGTATCGCCGAGAATCCTGAGAACAATACTTACCGTCTGGTGCATGGAGAAGGAGATAACCTGTCAGGACTCGTCATCGACTGCTACGGACCTACTGCCGTGATGCAGGCTCACAGCGTGGGCATGCACGTATGCCGTATGGAAATAGCCAAGGCACTGAAGAAGGTGATGGGAGACGAACTGCAGAACATCTACTACAAGAGCGAGACAACCCTGCCATACAAGGCTGACCTCAGACAGGAGAACGGATTCATCCTGGGAGGTGATGCCGACGACGTGGCGGTAGAGAACGGACTGAAGTTCCATATCGACTGGCTGCGCGGTCAGAAGACCGGTTTCTTCGTAGACCAGCGCGAGAACCGTTCGCTGCTGGAGCATTATGCCAAGGGCAAGAGCGTGCTCAACATGTTCTGCTATACCGGCGGATTCTCTGTCTATGCCATGCGTGGTGATGCCAAGGCAGTCCATTCCGTAGACAGTAGTGCCAAGGCCATCGAACTGACCAATGAGAACATCGCCCTGAACTTTCCTGGCGATGCGCGTCATCAGGCTATCTGCGAGGATGCATTCAAGTATCTCGATGACCACGACCAGCAGTATGACCTCATCATCCTGGATCCACCAGCTTTTGCCAAGCACCGTGCAGCCCTGCATAATGCCCTGAAGGGATATACCCGTCTGAACGTGAAGGGACTGCAGCGCATCAAGAAGGGCGGTATCCTGTTTACATTCAGCTGCTCGCAGGTGGTGACGAAGGACAATTTCCGCAATGCCGTCTTTACGGCAGCAGCCCAGGCTGGCAGAAAGGTGCGCATCCTGCACCAGCTGCATCAGCCTGCCGACCATCCTATCAATATCTATCACCCGGAGGGTGAGTATCTGAAGGGACTGGTACTTTATGTGGAGTAAAAAACAGAAGGTTATGAAGAGATTATTATGGATCACGTTGGTGAGTGGCTTTATTTTTGGAATGTGCAGTTGCAGCGATTCCCAGCAGGAACGCCAGCGGCTGAGCAAGCAGGAACGTGCCCGTATGGACAGTATCGACCGGGCTGCGCTCAAGGTGGGCGTGATGCCCACCCTGGACTGCCTTCCCGTATATCTAGCTTATGAAGACAGCCTCTTCTGCAAGCAGGGAGTGGATGTTCATCTGCGCTATTATACGGCACAGATGGACTGTGATACAGCCCTGATGAATGGCAGGGTAGAGGGTTCCATCACCGACCTGATCCGAGGAGCCCGAATGGTAAGGAAGGGCACTCCGCTCACTTATCCTATCGCCACAGATACCTACTGGCAGCTGATTACGAACAAAAAAGCCCGTATTGCCGACCTGAAGCAGTTGAGCGATAAGATGATAGCCATGACACGCTATTCGGCTACCGACTATCTTGCCGACCTGGCAGTAGACAGCGGCAAGCCGAAATATGACGTGTATCGTGTGCAGATAAACGATGTGAATCTTCGTCTCCAGATGCTTCTCAACAACGAGATGGATGCCATGCTCCTGCCGGAGCCTCAGGCAACCAGAGCCCGTATGGACAGGCATGTGGTATTGATGGATAGCCGCGACAAGAACCTGAACCTGGGTGCTTTTGCCTTCCGCGAGAAGGCGCTGAAGCAGCCGGGACGCAAGCAACAGCTGCAGAAATTCATCCAGGCTTACAATATAGCTGTGGACAGCATCAACTCCAAGGGAGTGAAGCATTACTCCAAGCTTATCAGTAAGTACTGTCATGTAGATGAGAAAACAATTGGCAACTTGCCTAAAATAAAATACAACCATGCATTGGAACCTCGCCGTCGTGACCTTGAGGCTGCAGCTCGTGTGGCTAAACATTAATCTATAAAATCAAGAAAAATGGAAGAAAATGACATTAAAAAGTTGAGAAAGATACCTGGTTTTGGGGACCTCAAGTCTTTCCGTTTTCTGGTAGAGAAAATGTATACGGAACTCGAAGCCCAGCCAGAGAAGGAGAAGAAGATGGTGGCTCTGCTTCTGGGAGAGTCATTGCATGAGCTGGATGTACTGGGGAAGCATGCCTTCTCGGCAACTCATCCGATAGACTTCAGTGTTGTGTACAATACCTACGAGCATTTGTATACGATTGTTCAAAAATACCATTATTTGCTCATGCTGAGTAATGATTCCACTCTTTCAGCCCTTCGTAATAGAGGTAAGAAGCTGGGAAATCTCAGCGACCTGAAGGAGAAATTGGTTTCTGCCTTGGCAGATGTGGCTATGCTCTCTCTTGACGAGGGAGGTTCGAAAAAGAAGAAGATAGATCAGATGATTGAGACACAGAAACGTCTCAACGAGTTGCGCAATGTCATCTTCTCTTATATCACAAGCTCACCTATGTGGGATGAAGACGAGGCGAAGGAGTATCAGGAACTGCTGCATTCCAGAGCCGTCGATTCCGTCACAGCCCAGCTCATGGTGAGTGCCATAACCCTTTCCTGCCTCTACTTCTTTGACCGTAAGAAGTTCAAGTTCCTTTTCAAGCTGGCTAAGGAGAGCGAAGACATGCAGGTACGTGTACGTGCATGGGTGGGCTGGGCCTTGTGTTCCAGTCAAGTTCCAGGCTTTATGGTAGAAGAGTGCGCCAAGGATATCGAGTCGCTGAAGGAGGATGAGGAAGGCAAGAAGCTGCTGCTCCTGATTTCCAAAATCCTGCTACGTTCCCAGGATATGAAGGAGGATAGCGAAGCGATGATGAAGAACATGTTCCATAATATGGCGGACAAGTTAAGTCATGAAGATATTGACTTGGAGGGGAAGTCAAGCTTCTCTTTTATCCAGAAAGATGATGAGGAGGATGAGCCGGAAGACGGTCGTGATGTCGACGAGACGGTGGAATTGCTGGAGGATGGTGCTGACATCTATTTCACGCAGTTTAGAGAAACCAAGAAACTGGGCTTCTTCCATTCCATGTACAACTGGTTCATGCCGTTCTATTTCGAGTCTCCACTTTATCTCTCCGTTCAGGAGATGGCGGGTGACAAGGAACGCAACCTGCATCTGCTGCTTGTGAATGGTACCGCCTGCGACAGCGACCGCTATAGTCTGCTTCTGATGCTCGAAAAGGAGAAAAAATCCTTTACAGAGGCGCTGGAGAACATGGCTCCTGATGAGATAGCAGAAGAGTATCTGAACTCGATGGATGAAGATGAAGCCGCAGGGTTTAATGAAGAGGAGAAAAAGTATTTGGAAAAGAAAAAAATACATACTGCGGTGATCTATTACATCCAGGATCTTTCCCGTTTCTTTAACCTCGCTCCGATGCGCAAGGCGTATGACAATAGCATCAAGATGGATGCTGAAGACGAACTGTATACTACTCTTGTGCTGCCTATCTTTAAGGATGCTGCATTCGACGAGCTGCGCTACAAGATGGCGAGATATTGCTTCAAGCGTAATTATAAGAATTTCATCTTCGACCTGATGGGTAATCATTATCCTGACACTGTGGAGAGTCATTATCTGCTGGCATGGGCTGCTGTGAAATCCAAAGCTAAGGAGAATGTTGTTCTGGCTTATCCTCATATTGATTATCTGATGAAGAATGAGCCCGGACAGTTTCAGCTGGTAGAAATGGCTGTGGACTTTTACGAGAAGGTTGCCAGCTACGAGAACGTGAGCGCCTATCAGAAAGCTGTGGACTGCCTGACTCATCTGATGGAAATCAAGAAAGATGACGAGAAGGCGCTCTTATGGTGTAAGAAACGTCTGGCTAAGATCTATGTCTTGATGGAACGACATGAAGATGCCGTCAAGCTGTTTTACGAGATTACCTATCTCGAGCCGGACAACCTGACTGCGACTGCTAATCTGGCTGAAGCACTTCTCTATATGGACGGTGACGATCAGAAGAACCTGGAAAAGATTGAGAAAATATTGAAGTCAGGAAAGGAAAAATTGATGAATCTGAGAAGGGATAACTTTAAGTTGGACAGTTTCCCAGACGATCCAAAGGAAGGAATAGCAACTTTCTTTTCTGCCATGTCTGCTTGCTTAAATATGGACTTCATGGTAGACTTTGAACTGTATAAAGTGGACGGCATGCTTTGGTGGGCTCGTGACGATCGGCAAAAGGCTATGAAGTCTTGGCAGAGATCCTATGAAGCTAGAAGCATGGCTCATCAGGAGGGTCCGTTATTTGACGAAAAGCAGGGAAAATGGTTGTCTGCGCATGGAATAAATGAAAATATGCGTATCTATTTGGAAGAATTGATGGCTCAAAAAAATCGTCAAGGTATGAAAAAAATGATGGATCAATTTAGACATGATGAAATGAAAGATAATGGCGAATAATAATATAGGTAACAATAAAAAGGGGCAGCAAGCTCCGATAGATAATAATTATGCGCATCTTCAGCCGCAGGCGATAGATGTGGAGAAAGTGGTGCTGGGTGCCCTCATGGTGGATTCGGACGCCTTCTCCATGGTATCCGAGGTGTTGAAACCCGATTCCTTCTATGAGCCTCGTCATCAGAAGATTTACCAGGCTATCCAGACCATGAATATGGAGGAGCGCCCGGTGGATGTCATGACACTCACTGATGAGCTGGCGAAGATGGGCGAACTGGACAGAATAGGCGGACCTGCCTATCTGATGGAGATTTCTTCCCAGGTGGCTTCGGCTGCCCATATCGAGTCGCATGCCAGAATCCTGGCGCAGAGATATCTGCAGAGACAGCTCATTCATTTTGCCGGTGGCATCGAGACCAAGGCGTTCGACATGAGCGTGGACGTGGATGAACTGATGCAGCAGGCAGAGGGTGAACTCTTCCAGATTTCGCAGAACAACATGAAGCAGGATTATACACAGATTGATCCGGTCATCAAGGATGCCGTGGATATCTTGCAGCGGGCTGCGCAGAACAAGGGAGGTTTGACTGGTATTCCTACCGGTTATCACGGTATGGACGAGATGACTTCCGGATGGCAGGATTCCGACCTCGTCATCATCGCCGGACGTCCTGCCATGGGTAAGACTTCCTTCGCACTCAGCATTGCCAAGAACGTGGCGGTGGATTATCATATTCCTATCGGATTCTTCTCCCTTGAAATGAATAACGTTCAGTTGGTGAACCGCCTTATCTCCAATGTATGTGAGATTTCCGGTAAGAAGATACTGAACGGTCAGCTCGATCCAAGCGAGTGGGAGAGACTGGATAAGAAAATCCGTGACCTGACGGGGGCACCTATTTATGTTGATGATACGCCGGGTCTTTCGGTTTTCGAACTGCGTACCAAGGCTAGAAGACTGGTAAGAGAGAAGGGAGTGAAAATGATCATGATTGACTACCTGCAGCTGATGAATGCCAACGGTATGAAGTTCGGTAGCCGTCAGGAAGAGGTTTCTACCATCTCACGTTCGCTCAAGGGACTTGCCAAGGAGCTGAATATCCCGATCCTTGCTCTCTCACAGCTCTCACGTAACGTGGAGAACCGTGAAGGTCTCGAAGGAAAGCGACCTCAGTTGAGCGACCTCCGTGAATCTGGAGCCATCGAGCAGGATGCCGATATGGTACTCTTCGTTCACCGTCCGGAATACTATCACATCTATCAGGATGAAAAGGGAAACGACCTGCATGGCATGGCGCAGATCATCATCGCCAAGCACCGTAAGGGTGCTACGGGTGATGTGCTCCTGAACTTCCGTGGCGAGTTTACACGCTTCCAGGACCCTGAAACTTCGTTCGCTCCTATCCAGGAGGGTGGCGAAATCATGGGCTCCAAGATGAATGCCGGAGGTGACGACAGCCAGTTGCCTCCTCCTCCTGTTCCTAATGGTCCGTTGCCATTCTAGTTTTGGATTCGTAGCCATTCAGGTCTTTTTTGCTGCTTTTTACTGCATAAAGGCGCAATTTTAGCGCATTTTTGCGAGAAAAGTGCAGGAAGAATAGTAATTTGTTAGATTTTCTATTAAAAAAGTTATAAATTGTTTGCGTATATCAAAGAAATATATTACCTTTGCAAGCGATAAAAATATAACATAAAAAATAGAAAGATATGAGAGCAATAGCGTTGAATATTACAAGCATTATTATTCGACTTCGACTACAGACTGTGGGCGGAAGTGATAAGGTGTGCGTATAGTTCATCGGTTTGGATATATAAAGCCTTTCTACACTTCCGTATCGGGGAGTGAGAAAGGCTTTTTCTCATATTATAATATAGAGTATTAAAAATATAAAGAGATATGAGTGACAGATTATTTATTTTCGACACAACCCTTCGCGATGGCGAACAGGTTCCAGGATGCCAGTTGAATACAGTTGAGAAAATTCAGGTGGCTAAGGCGCTGGAGCAGTTGGGCGTTGATGTCATTGAGGCGGGCTTCCCTATTTCTAGCCCGGGCGACTTCAATTCGGTGGTGGAGATTTCCAAGGCTGTGACATGGCCTACCATCTGTGCGCTGACACGTGCAGTGGAGAAGGATATTGACTGTGCTGCCGAGGCGCTGCAGTATGCCAAGCACAAGAGAATCCATACGGGTATCGGTACCAGCGATAGCCACATCAAATATAAGTTCAATTCCAACCGCGAAGAAATCATCGAGCGTGCCGTGGCTGCTGTCAAGTATGCCAAGAAGTACGTGGAAGAGGTAGAGTTCTACGCTGAGGATGCTGGCCGTACCGACAATGAGTATTTGGCTCGCGTGGTAGAGGCTGTCATCAAGGCGGGTGCTACCGTAGTCAACATTCCTGACACTACCGGTTACTGTCTGCCTGATGAGTATGGCGACAAGATCAAGTATCTGATGGAGCATGTGGATGGCATCGAGAAGGCATGCATCTCTACCCACTGTCACAACGATCTCGGTATGGCTACTGCCAATACCCTGCAGGGTGTATTGAATGGTGCACGCCAGGTAGAGGTGACCATCAATGGTATCGGTGAGCGTGCGGGTAATACATCGCTCGAGGAAATCGCCATGATCCTGAAGTGCCACAAGAACATCGATATTGATACCAATATCAATACTACCAAGATTGTTCCGATGTCCCGAATGGTGAGCAGTCTGATGAACATGCCTGTGCAGCCTAACAAGGCTATCGTGGGCCGCAATGCCTTCGCCCATTCTTCTGGTATCCACCAGGATGGCGTGCTGAAGAATGTTCAGACTTACGAAATCATCGACCCTAAGGATGTGGGATTGGATGATAACGCTATCGTATTGACAGCCCGCTCTGGTCGAGCAGCCTTGAAGTATCGCCTCCACGTTAACGGCGTGAACATCGAAGATGAGGAGAAGCTTGACAAAATCTACAAGAAGTTCCTCCAGTTGGCTGATAAGAAGAAGGAAGTTACCGACGAGGATGTACTGATGCTCGCTGGTGCTGATTCTGCCGATAAGCATG